>QMCD01000537.1_pt1 | contig 38105 bp, 28 predicted proteins | sample 1821841 | NCBI WGS metagenome assembly QMCD01 (sample SAMN01991225, study PRJNA193472) | Termite gut metagenome, whole genome shotgun sequencing project. | isolation source: worker | host: Macrotermes natalensis
GTTATTAGCGGAAAATCTAACTATAAGATGCGTATCATATCTGGAAACAAATGTTATTAGCGGAAAATCTATATATATAACAGGTGTGATTTTATTGTGCTTAACAAAATCGTAATATTTCCGTAACACCAACATCACAATTCTGTAGTAATCTTGCATAAAATTAGTTTTATTAATTCTTATTGATATGAAAAAGGTACTTTTTTTAATGATGATCGCAATGCTTGCTTTTGGTTGTAAACAAAAAGCAGCAAACAATGAAAAAAACGTAACAGTTGAACTTTCGGGTGCAGGAGCTACATTTCCCCAACCTTTTTATAACATTGTATTTAAAGATTTTTCCGATAAAACCGGAAATAAAGTCACTTACGGTGGTATTGGCAGCGGCGGAGGTATTCGCAGTTTGCAAGACAAAACAGTCGATTTCGGAGCTTCCGATGCATACCTGACCGACGAAGAACTGGTTGAAATGGGTGGTGAAGTATTGCATATCCCTACTTGTATGGGTGCAGTTGTTATGGCTTACAATTTACCCGAACTTCCTCAGTTGAATTTGAATGCCGATGTTGTTGCCGGTATTTATTTGGGTGAAATTAAAAAATGGAATGATGCTAAAATTCAGGCATTGAATCCGGATGCAAAATTACCTGACCAAACGATTACTCCGGTATATCGTTCGGACGGTAGCGGAACTACTTTTGTTTTCAGCGATTACATGACTAAAGCGAGTGCGGCTTGGGCTGAACAAATCGGCACCGGTAAATCCTTGGCTTGGCCTGCCGGAATTGCCTCTAAAGGTAATCCGGGCGTTGCCGGAACAATACAACAAACGAAAGGCGCTATCGGATATGTGGGTTCTGAATATTCTCTTTCATTGAAAATCCCTACTGCTTTGATGCAAAACAGCGCAGGTAATTTTATCGAAGCAGGAACTGCGTCAATCTCTGCTGCTGCAAAAGGAGAACTTCCTGCTGATATGCGTACAATGGTTACCAATTCTCCTGAACCGGACGCTTATCCTATCAGTTGCTTCACTTGGATCATTATGTATAAGGAACAAGCTTATGCCAAGAGAGATTTAAATCAAGCTAAGGGTTTGGTTGAGTTAATGGATTATATGCTTAGTGAAGATGCACAAAGCGTAGCTGCAACCATACATTACTCTCCGCTACCCGAAACAGCATTGCAAAATGCCAAAGCAATTTTAAGTACAGTAACTTTTGACGGAAAGAAAATCCAATAGAAGTTAGAAGTTAGGAGTTAGAAGTGAGAAACTCACAAATTCCGACTTCTAACTTCCCACTTCTAACTCCTCACTTCTAACTCCTCACTTCTGAAAAATGAAAGATAAAATATTCAAATTCCTGTTATTCTCCGCCGCTTGTTTGGTATTGCTTCTTACGGCAGGTGTTGTCTATACATTAGTCGGACAAGCACTCGGAACTTTTCAATATTTCGGATTCTTTGGGTTTATCACTTCTTCCGAATGGGATCCGAGAGTGGGACAGGAAAATTACGGAGCGTTCGCATTTATCTCAGGAACAATACTAACTTCATTGTTGGCGCTCCTTTTTTGCATTCCGTTCTCATTTCCGGTAGCATTATTTACCGGAGAATATTTCAAAGGAAAAAAAATCGCTTCGCTGGTTAGTTCTGTAGTGAATTTATTGGCAGGAATACCTTCTATTGTATATGGGTTGTGGGGTTTTTATACCCTGCGGCCTTTAATTGTTTCTTTGGGATTGAGTGAGCAGGGTTTTGGTATACTTACCGCTTCGTTGGTGTTGGCTATTATGATTATTCCTTATGCATCGTCCCTCAGCTCGGAATTTCTTTCGATGGTTTCCAACGATTTGAAAGAAGGAGCTTATAGTTTGGGAGCGACCCGCTTGGAAGTAATATCGACCGTAAGTTTTCCGGTGGCGAGTTCAGGTATTTTGTCGGCCTATATATTGGCTTTGGGACGCGCTTTAGGTGAAACAATGGCTGTTACGATGCTTATCGGTAATACGAATAATATTCCGGGCTCACTGACCGATACGGGAAATACGATGGCAAGTATTATTGCCAACCAATTCGGGGAAGCCTCCGGATTGAAATTAAGCTCATTGATTGCAATAGGATTGTTATTGTTTTTAATTACTGCAATTATCAATTCGATTGCTAAACTAACAGTGAAGAAGATGATGGTATGAGTACAAAATTCAGATTAACAAAAGACAATGTTTTCTTCTATGTCGTGTGTATCCTTTCCGGTATCACGATGTTGCCATTGTTTTTTATTCTTTACGAATTAATAAAGAAAGGATATAAACAATTCAACCTCAGCTTGTTTACCGAAGTAGCGCCGACCTCGATGGATGCCATGCTGGCTAAAATGAGCGGAAGCGATATACCGGGAGGTGTTTTGAATGGTATTACGGGAGGTATACTGATTATCGGAATGGCCATTATAATTGCGATTCCCGTTGGGATTTTTGTCGGAATCTATTTGTCGGAACATGCCGAATCTGCATTCGCCGGAATTGTAAGATATTTAACGGATTTGATACAGGGAACGCCCTCGATTGTAATCGGTATTATCGCTTATGCCTGGGTCGTAAAACCTTTGCACAGCTATTCTGCCTTAGCCGGTAGTGTCGCCTTAGCGATTATGATGATGCCTTTGGTTATCCGTTCGACGGAAGAAACCCTGAAACTTTTGCCGGTTTCGCTGAAAGAAGCCGGATTGGCATTGGGAGCATCCTACACCAATGTTATTTTTAAAGTAATGCTGCCTTCGGCTTTCGGAGGTTTATTTACCGGAATATTACTGGCGGTATCGCGTGTGATGGGAGAAACAGCTCCTTTGATGCTGACTGCTTTGGGCGCTTCGGCGATCAATTGGGATATTCATCGCCCTACGAGTGCAATTCCGTTACTTATATGGGAGTTTTATAACGACCCGAATTTGATAGATATGATTTGGTCATCATCATTGTTATTACTACTTTTGATTTTGACTTTGAACTTAATAGCTAAACAAGTAGCCAATAAATGGAGAATACAATAACAAACGACTATTTGCTTGAACTGAAAAATGTCTGTGTTTCTTATACGCCTGGAAAAAACGCGGTGAACAATGTAAGCGCAGGGATTAGAGAAAAGACGATAACGGCTATCATGGGACCTTCCGGTTGCGGGAAAAGTACACTGTTGCGGGCAATCAACCGCATGCACGAACTTTATCCTCACATCAAAACTACGGGAGAAATCCTGTTGAAAGGAAAAAATGTGCTGGAAATGAATCCTATGGAAGTACGCCGCCGTGCCGGCATGGTTTTTCAACGGCCGAATCCGTTTCCAACCATGAGCATATACGATAATGTACTGGCCGGATATGCGTTGAACGGCATTCGTTTGAAAAAGAACGAAAAAGACGAGATTGTCGAAACAAGCTTGAAAAATGTGGCCCTTTGGGAGGAAGTCAAAGATACCATGACCAAAAAGGGTTCTTTCCTTTCAGGTGGACAGCAACAGCGACTGTGCGTTGCTCGCGCCCTTGCCCTTAAACCGGAATTACTGCTGATGGATGAGCCGACTTCGGCATTAGACCCGATTTCGACCAATCACATCGAAGAATTGCTGTTGGAACTGAAAGAACAATTCACTATCGTCATCGTAACACATAACATGTCGCAAGCGGCACGTATTTCCGATTATTCCATGTTTATGTACCTGGGCGATTTGGTGGAACATGATACAACAAAACAAATGTTTACTAAACCTAAACCTAAAAACAAACGGACGGAAGAATATCTGACCGGAGTATTTGGATAAAAATAAAGGGTACAGGGTGCACGAAAAATTCTTACCGTGTACCGTTACACCGAGTACCGTGTACCAATAAAAAAATAAAAAACAATGGAAACAATTAAATCGAAATATCTGAGTAGGCTGCTTGCCGATTTTGAATTCCTTTCGGAAATCATATTAAAAGAAATAGGTATCATCCGGAAACTATTTGAAGAGGGTAAAGATTTGTCTTTATGCGAAGAAATCGAGCGTTCCGAAAAAATAATCGATAGTTTGGATATAAAAATACGGGAAGAAGTTATCAATGCCATATTCCTGTTTAATCCCAAAGCGATGGATTTAAGAAAAATTATTTCTTATCTTGATATGACAATTTATTTGGAACGTATCGGAGATTTAATATTGAATATTTCTACATTTGTCAAAGAAAATGAATGGGAATCGGATTTATATACCGAAGTCAGGGCATTACTTGCCAAAATGTTGAAATATACAGAAAAAATGGTAAGTAATGCAGTATATGCATCTTCTTTTGAAGATAATTCAAGAGCTTATCTAACCATTCAAACAGATGATAAAGTGGATGATTTGCTCAGAGAAATAACATTGAAATTGCAGCAGACATTTGCAGGAAAAGTATTGAAAGAGAGCGAATTGAAATGGATAATGAATATCAATACCATTTCCTACAATATTGAGCGTATTGGCGACCATGCTACCAATTTGGCAGAATCGGCCATATATTTGATGGAAGGAAAAGATATCAGACATGGGAATAAATAAATTATGGAAACAAAAATTTTAGTAGTCGACGACGAAAAGGATATTTGCGAAATTCTTCAATTCAATCTTGAAAATGAGGGATTTACGGTCGATACCGCAAACTCTGCGGAAGAAGCGATCGAAAAAATCTCCGGCGAGCATCGAATTATCTTGTTGGATGTGATGATGGGAGGAATGTCGGGATTCAGACTGGCCGAAAAACTGAGGAAACAGGGAAATAAAGTGCCCATTATTTTCTTGACGGCCAAAGATACGGAAAATGATTTGTTGACCGGTTTTTCTATCGGAGCCGATGATTATATTTCCAAACCGTTTTCCATTAAAGAAGTAGTTGCCAGGGTTAAAGCCGTTTTGAAACGGACAACTAAGCAGGAACAGCATCAGTCGGAAGAAGATATTATTGTTGATAAACTGAAAGTAAGTCCGGGAACCAAACAAGTTATATTGGATGGAACACAGATATTGCTTACTAAAAAAGAATTTGAAATTCTGCTGCTGTTGGTCAAAAATCCGGTCAGGGTTTTTACCCGTGAAGAAATTTTGGATAAAGTGTGGAAAGACGAAGGATATGTATTGGAACGCACTGTCGATGTACATATTACTCGTTTAAGAAAAAAACTTGGCCAATACGGCCATTACATAATGAACCGTTCGGGATACGGATATTGTTTCACTGTATGAATTTAGGAATATGAGGCTGACTTACAAACATCGACTTTTTCTCTACTTTTTTGTTGTATTTACTTTATTTACAATAGGTATTATCATTTTTGAACAAAAAAGAGAACGAACTTACAAAACGGAAATGTTGGAATCCGAACAAAATATTTATGTCGGTTTCCTCCACGATTATATTTTACAAAATCATATTCCACTCGACAGTATCGGGCAGTTGGAAAATATTTTGCCTTTGTTGCCTGAAAACCTTCGTGTTACGATTATAAAAGAGAACGGAACCGTAATTTTTGACAATAACATAGATACTTTGACCGGAATATCTAATCATCTCGACCGTCCTGAAATACAGATTTCCCGGCTGAAACCTTATGGGACAAATATCCGGAATTCGGTATCGGTACACAAAGATTTCATGTATTTCGCAAAACATTATGACGGTTATTTTATCCGGGTGGCTGTCCCCTATGATATAGTGATTAAGAATTTTTTTAAACCCGATAATGTCTTCCTTTATTTTATCCTGTTGCTGTTTTTTGCATCTATAGTTGCGATGATTTATTTATCCGGCCGTTTTGGTAAGTCCATATCCAAATTGAAAGATTTTGCTTCGGCGGCACAAGCCGGAAATCCGGATTTGGAAAGCATTACTTTCCCGGAAGATGAATTGGGTGAAATCGGAGAGAAAATCGTTGATGTGTATAAACAGGTACAGTACAATAAGAAGAAAATCTCTTTGGAAAGGGAGAAAATGCTTCAGCATTTCAATTCGCTTCAAGAAGGAGTGAGCTTCTTTACTCCCAAACGTAAAAAGATATATGCCAACTCGCATTTTATACAATACCTGAATTTCCTGACTGAAAAGCCATCCCTGAATGTGAACAAGATTTTTGAAGAATCTGTTTTCGAAGATTTACAGGATTTTTTGGATGAAAAGTCATCGGAAAAATCGACTGTTTTCACAACGCAAAAAAGCAGGGACGGAAAGCATTTTAATATTACGGTTGTACGTTTTGAAGATGGTAGTTTTGAAATCGCGATTACTGACGTAACAAAAATGGAAAAAACCCGTCTGATGAAACAAGAAATGACCAATAATATCGCTCACGAGTTAAAAACGCCGGTTACAAGCATCAGGGGATATTTGGAAACCTTGATAAAACAATCGGAAATCGACCCCGAAAAAAGACAATTTTTCTTAGATAGGGCTTATTCCCAGATTATCAGGTTGTCTGAACTGATACAGGATATTTCTTTCATCACGCGAATGGAAGAAGCTTCGGATCTATTTGATATTGAAGATGTGCAGATTCAGCCGTTACTGAAAGAATTAAAGAAAGATTTGTCGGATAAATTTGCCGAACATCAAATTGATTTCGAGATAAAAGTTGGTAGTGATGTCGCCATTGAAGGCAATCGTGTTCTGCTTTATTCCATATTCCGTAACCTGACGGATAATTCGATTACTTATGGAGGCGAGAATCTTGAAATACAGATTACCAACTATATGGAAGATGATAATTATTACTATTTCTCGTATTACGACAGTGGAAAAGGAATCGAAGAAAAGCATCTTTCCCGCATTTTCGAGCGTTTCTACCGTGTAAACGAGGGTCGTACACGCGATACGGGTGGTTCCGGCTTAGGCTTGTCGATCGTTAAGAACGCCGTTTTATTCCACAAAGGCGATATTGTTGCCAAAAACCGCTCCGAAGGTGGCTTGGAATTTCTTTTTACGTTAAAGAAAAAACGGTAAGAATTGGCAAAACCAAAAGAGATTTTTTATCTTTGCAAATAAAAAAAACGTTATGGAAGCGCTTAGTTTGCAAAATAGGAAATTAAATGTAATTGAGTATCTTGCTGTAATGCAGGACGAAAAGTTGTTTTCCCAAATAGAAGTTCTTATAAATAAGTCAAAAAAAAATACTTTTGCGTCAATAAACAAAATGACGAAAGGAGAGTTGATTACAAGAACAACGCAGGCTGAGGCTGATATTCAAAATAAGAGATTAATATCTCAATCTGACTTAGAAAAAGAATCTCAATCTTGGTAAAATATGAAAATCTTTTGGACTGAATTTGCCTTGTCAGAATTGAGAAGCATTTTTGATTATTATAAAATTTATGCAGGAGTTTCTGTCGCACGAAATATTAAAAATGAGATTCTTTCTTCTACGCGACATTTACAAAAATATCCTCAATCCGGATGTGTAGAGGAACTTCTTTCAGGTTTGCATTATGAATATCGTTATATAGTGACCGGAAATTATAAGGTTGTTTATAGAGTTTCCTTAAAACAAATCTATATTACAGATATTTTTGATTGCAGAAGAAATCCGAACAAAATGAAAGAAAATAATAAGTAATTATGTTATTTCATGAAATTGTTTTTGGCCCCATAAAAAGTCGTCGCTTGGGCGTTTCATTAGGAGTTAATTTATTGCCGGTTTCCGGAAAAATCTGTTCTTTCGACTGCATTTATTGCGAATGCGGATACAATGCGGATGGTCATACCAAACAAGCTCTTCCGTCGCGCGAGGCAGTTGCACAAGCGCTTGACGCCAAATTGCAAGAACTAAAAGCTACCGGAATCACTCCCGATGTAATTACATTTTCGGGAAATGGAGAACCGACGCTGCATCCTGAATTTGAAGGAATTATCGACGATACGGTCGAACTTCGTAATAAATATTTTCCCGAGGCCAAAATCAGTGTGCTTTCCAATTCAACAATGATTGATAAGGAAAGTGTTTTCAGGGCATTGAATAAAGTCGATAATAATATTCTGAAATTGGATTCGGTTTTTGATGACAGGGTAAAATTGATAGACCAACCCATGCAACCGTCTTTTTCTGTTGCTAAGTTGATTGAAAATCTGAAGCGATTTAAAGGAAATCTCATTATTCAAACGATCTTTTTGAAAGGCACTCATAATGGCCGGTGCGTCGACAATACCAATGAAGAAGAAGTAAATGCATGGATTGAAGTCCTCAAAGAAATCAATCCTAAACAGGTGATGATTTATACCATAGATAGGGTAACTCCCGAAAAAAACCTGCAAAAAGTTTCATTAGAAGAACTGAACACTATCGCCGAAAAACTCAAAAAAGCGGGATTTAGCGTTAGCGTTTCAGGGTAAAATCATTATCTTTGGTGCTTGATAAAATAAAAACACAAAAATGATTCTTGATAAATCGGCATTATTCCTGTTCAAATCACGCTTGAAAAGCATTGAGCGTTTTGAAAAATATCCCGATTTAGTTCAAACCGAACAGTTCAACAACCTAATAAAATCTGCAAAAAATACGGAGTGGGGGAGGATGTATGATTACGCCTCTATCCGGTCATACGAAGATTTTGCTTCTCGTGTCCCCATACAAAATTACGAAAATATAAAGCCTTTTGTGGAACGTATCCTGAAAGGAGAAAACAATATCCTTTGGCCTGAAAAAATTAAATGGATGGCCAAATCTTCCGGAACGACAGATAAAAGTAAATTTATTCCTGTTAGCAAATCATCTCTCCATGAGTGTCATTATAAAGGAGGAAAAGATACGGTTGCTACTTATCTGAATAACAGACCCGATAGCCGCCTTTTTTCAGGGAAAGGTTTGATATTGGGCGGAAGTTGTAAGCCGGCACCTTATAATCAACATGTAGTGACGGGCGATTTGTCTGCAGTACTTATCAGCAATATAAGTCCGTTGGTTAATTTTTTCAGGGTGCCGTCGAAAAAAATCATTCTGATGGACGAATGGGAAGCCAAGCTGGAAGCCATTTGCCGGAGCGTTATCAATGAAAATGTGACCAATTTGTCGGGAGTGCCCTCCTGGTTTATGGTCTTGATTAAGAAAATATTGGAACGTACCGGAAAACAATATCTGACGGAAATATGGCCTAATTTGGAAGTATTCTTTCATGGCGGTATCAGTTTTACGCCTTACAGAGAACAATATCGTTCGCTTGTTCCGGCAGAAAGAATGCGGTATATGGAAACCTATAACGCTTCGGAAGGATTTTTTGCTATTCAAAACGATTTGTCAGACCCGGCTTTATTGTTGTTGTTGGATTACGGTATCTTTTATGAATTTATTCCATTAGAAGAAATTGATTCGGATAATCCTAAAACATACCGTTTACAGGATGTCGAGCTGAATAAAAATTATGCTTTGGTAATGTCGAGCAACAATGGCCTGTGGCGTTACGTCATCGGAGATACGGTGATGTTCAAAAACAGAAATCCCTACAAAATCATAATCACCGGACGAACACGCCATTATATCAATGCTTTCGGAGAAGAATTGATGGTCGACAATGCCGACAAAGCCTTGTCTCAAGCGTGCAAAGAAAACAAATGTAAAATCAAGGAATATACAGCTGCTCCGGTTTATATGTCGTCCGAAAACAAAGGTAAACATCAATGGTTAATTGAATTTGAAGAAGAACCGTCCTCTTTAGCCGAATTTACAGCTGTTTTAGATAAAACTTTGCAAAGCCTGAATTCCGATTATGAAGCAAAACGTTATAAAAATATGACGCTTGATGTGCCGGCAGTAGTTATTGCCCGCAAAAATCTGTTTTACGACTGGCTGAAGCAAAAAGGCAAGTTGGGGGGACAACACAAAATCCCAAGGCTATCGAACAACCGGGAATATATGGATACGTTGTTAGAGATGAATTAGCCACGAATTACACGAATTAACACTAAAATAATAGTGTAAGTTCGTGTAATTCGTGGCTAAAATATTTTCAAATGCTGATATAACAATCTGACCGGCAATCCCATAACATTATAAAAAGAACCTTCGAGGCTTTCGACGCCGATATAACCTATCCATTCCTGTACGCCATAAGAGCCCGCTTTGTCGTATGGTTTGTATTTTTCGACATAATACCGGATTTCATCGTCTTCCAAATCAGCGAATTTCACTTTCGAAACAGCAGAAAAAACGACTTGCTTATCTTTTGCAGTGAGGCAAACGCCCGTAATCACTTCGTGTGTTTTTCCCGACAAAGCTTTTAACATGGAAAAAGCATCTTCTGCATCGACCGGTTTTCCGTAGACCTTATTTTCCAACCAAACAATAGTGTCTGCTGTGATCAGAAGATTTTTTTCGCCTAAAAACTGTTTGTAACCGTCTGCTTTAGCCTTGGCAATGTAGACAGGAATCTCTAAACCGGATAAATTTCCGGGAAAAGATTCATCGATGTCGGGTAAGGTTTTTACCTCGAACGGAATATCCAATCCTGTCAATAATTCTTTTCTCCTTGGCGAATTGGATGCTAATATGATGTTGTATTTCAACCCAATAGATTTTTTATAGCCAGATCAACTTTTTCGAAATTAAATTGAGAAACGATTTGTTGTTTCATCGCCTCAATCCGGTCATTGCAAAGATTACCGATGCTTCCCTCGTGGGTATGCTTCGCTGTTTTGTCTGCTTCAAACAGGCCGTCTTCGATAGCCAAACCGACTTGTTTATAGGCATCTCTAAACGGAACTCCTTGTAGTACCAATTCGTTTACTTTATCGACACTGAACAACAGGGAATATTTATCATCATCAAGGATATGTTCGTTTACCTTGATTTTCTGCATCATCAAATTAACCATATCGATGCAGTCGGTTAATTCGTCGAAAGCAGGAAGAAATATCTCCTTGATAATCTGCAAATCTCTGAAATAGCCCGAAGGTAAATTGTTAGTTATCAATGTGATTTGTTGAGGAAGGGATTGTATTTTGTTGCATTTGGCACGGGTTAATTCGAATACATCCGGATTCTTTTTGTGCGGCATAATGCTTGAGCCGGTCGTGAACTGGTCGGGAAGTTTGATAAACCCGAAATTCTGACTGTTGTACATACAAGCATCAAAAGCCAACTTGGAAATTGTTGCAGCGATTCCGGCCAAGGCAAAACCGACGGTACGTTCCATTTTTCCGCGTCCCATTTGGGCATACACCACATTGTAATTCAAATCGTCGAAACCCAGCAATTCGGTTGTCATCCGGCGGTTAAGCGGAAAGGAAGAACCATATCCGGCAGCAGATCCCAGCGGGTTTTTATTGCAAACTTTGTATGCAGCCGACATTAGCTGTAAATCATCGACCAGACTTTCGGCATACGCTGCAAACCAAAGACCGAACGACGATGGCATGGCGACTTGCAAGTGAGTATATCCGGGCAAAAGAATTGCTTTGTATTTCTCGCTTTGTTTCAATAAAGTGTTGATTAATTCATCAAGCTTTACGACCAATTTTCTGATGGCATCACGGGTAAATAATTTCATATCGACCAACACCTGATCGTTGCGCGAACGTCCGCTGTGTATTTTTTTCCCTACATCACCTAATTTTCGGGTTAGTAGTAACTCAACTTGCGAATGGACGTCTTCAACGCCTTGCTCAATCACAAATTCGTCCGATTCGGCAATTTGATAGATATTGCGCAGTTCCGGCAATAGTGTTTGGAGTTCTTCGGAAGTCAACAAACCGATACTTTCCAACATGGTGATGTGAGCCATTGAACCCAACACATCATACGGTGCTAAATACAAATCCATTTCACGGTCTTTCCCAACCGTAAATTTTTCAATTCTTTCGTTTACCGGAACAGATTTTTCCCAAAGCTTGTTCATAAAGTTGGAAGTTGGAAGTTAGAAGTTAGAAGTTGGAAGTTAGCTTTTTTCTAACTTCTAACTTCCAACTTCTTACTTCTATTTATTATTATATGGTATTGCCGCTAAAACGTCGGCAACTTTGTTGATCCCTTCTTGAATGGGTTTGGAAACCATTGGCTTGATGAACGGATTGAGTTCTGCCTTAATGGTCAACTTCATCCTGGTGTCGTTTTCATCTACCTGTTTCAATTGAATCCACATTGTAACATCAATGGGCGATTCGTCGGCTTTGAACTTAATGGTCTTGTTAGGTTCCCGTTCAATGATCGAGAACTTGACTTTTCCAACCGGATTAATAGAAAAACTACAGGAGTCTTTGTCGAAAGTAAAATCTGAGATTTTTTCCTGAGGTATTTTGTCTTTCATACGTTCAAGATTACTTAAATCCGATAACGTCTCAAAGACATCCATTTCGTTATATGGGATTACTTTTATTTCGCTTACAAATTCAGTCATAATTTTAAGAAGTTGGAAGTGAGGAGTTGGAAGTTAGAAGTTAGCTTTTTTCTAACTCCTCACTTCCAACTTCTAACTTCTATTATTTGGGGTTCCAATTGGCAGGATCTTTTCTCCAGCGTTGTAATATAGCAATTTCAGATTGGTCGATGTAGTCTATTTTGAGAGCTTCATCTAAAACGGCATCATAATTGCTTAGTGTTGTTAATTCGACTTTAGCTTCTTTGAATTTTTCTTCAGAAACAGGAAAACCATAAGTAAAAATAGCGACCATTCCCAATACGTCGCATCCGGCATTCCTGACGGCTTCGACCGCTTTTAAACTGCTTCCGCCGGTTGAAATCAAATCTTCGACCACAACCACTTTAGCGCCGGGTTTCAAATCTCCTTCAATCAGGTTTTCCAAACCGTGATCTTTGGGAGCGGAACGAATGTATACAAATGGCACATTCAATTCGTCGGCTACCATGGCGCCTTGAGCGATAGCCCCTGTGGCAACTCCGGCGATTGCATCAATGTTTTCATATTTTTCAAGAATAATGCGGGCCAATTCCAATTTGATAAAATTACGGGTTGCCGGATATGATAATGTTTTACGGTTGTCGCAATAAATAGGAGATTTCCAACCTGAAGCCCAAGTGAACGGATTGGCCGGTTGTAATTTAACGGCTTTGATTCTTAACAGTTTCTCAGCTACAGTTCTTTCGAGTGTTTTCATTTGATTAATGTCTTTAGTAAAAAAATTATTTGCTTGCAAAAATAGGTATTATTTTTCACATTTCACGCAAAATACGTTTCCCTGAAATTCTTTTGATAAATCGGTTTCTTCTTTGAAAATTCCGAAAACAGAAGAACCGGAACCCGACATGGAGGCGTATATGGCGCCAAAATCGTATAATTTTTCTTTTATATCTTTGATAGCAGGGTGTTTAACAAAAACGCTTGATTCGAAATCATTTACCATTATATCTTTCCATGTTTCCGGAGGATTTTTTATAATTTCCAAAAGGGAAACCGCAGGCGATCCCGGTTTTACCGATTCGTATGCTTCTTTGGTGGAAACATGAATATCCGGTTTCACCAAGACGATGAAATATCCTTTAAGCGACAAGTCTACAGGAGTAAAAATGTTTCCGATTCCTGTGGCAAAAACAGGTTTATTGCGGATAAAGAACGGACAATCGGCTCCCAATTGAGAGGCCAATTCTTCCAGCCGGATTTCCGGCATATCTAACCCGTAGAGGCTATTCAGCAACTTGAGCAAGAAAGCGGCATCGGCCGAACCGCCTCCCAATCCTGCTCCGAATGGGATGTTTTTCCGTAAATAAATATCTATCTCCGGGAGAGCGTATTCTTTTTTGAGTAAGGAATAAGCTTTAACGACTAAATTTTGTTCGGGATCTCCGTCTAAAAGGATACCCGATTGTTTGAAAATTCCTTTTTCCCCGGCAGCAGGAACCACTTCCAAAGCATCCTTAATAGCGACCGGATAAAAAATCGTTTCCAGATTATGATATCCGTCAGGTCTTTTGGAAACTATATTAAGACCAAGATTGATTTTTGCGTTGGGAAAACAGAGCATGATAATTTATCTAAATGCCAAGCCCGTCGCTGAAATAAGATTCGACGGCTTTTGATTGTAATATTTTAGAATTGGGAGGAACGCTGTGTGTTAACCAAACATTGCCGCCTACCGTTGTCCCTTCTCCTATAATTATTCTGCCTAAAATAGACGAATTGGAATATACGGTTACATGATCTTCCAGGATAGGATGACGAGGCGTATCGATCGGATTACCGGCATCATCTAAAGAGAAGCTTTTGGCGCCCAAAGTAACACCCTGATATAAGCGTACATGTTTTCCGATAATAGCTGTTTGACCGATTACGACTCCCGTACCATGGTCGATACTGAAGTATTCGCCGATTTGCGCTCCCGGATGAATGTCGATACCGGTTTCTGCATGAGCCAATTCGGCCATGATGCGCGGAATCAGAGGAACGCCCAACAGTAACAATTCATGGGCAACCCTGTGATTTAACATGGCTCGCATGGCCGGATAGCAGAAGATAATTTCTCCGAAGCTTTTGGCCGCAGGATCTCCGTCGAAAATAGCTTTCACATCGGTCGATAAAAGCCGCTTTATTTCAGGTAATTTATCGATAAGCGTTGCTGCAAAATCAGACGCATTTTCTTTTGCTTGTTGAGCGTTTAGACCTTCATCTTCGAACGATAGGGCAAAATATATTTGTTCGGAGAGTAGCTTGTAAATTTGTTCGAGATTTACCCCCGTATGATATTGCAGCGAACTGGTGTTGACAAGCGGATTCCCGAAATATCCGGGAAACATGATTGCCTGGATTTTCTCCAATATGAGCCGCAAGCAATCGGACGAAGGTAATTGTTTATCATATAGTGGAATGTAAGGATAATCGGCTGCGTGACTATTGGCCAATAACTCCACATTTTTACGAATAACCTGATATATCTCTTGTTTATGCATTTTTAACTATGAAATGCTACAAAAGTATAAATTAATTTTAATTTTGCACCAAAAGATTTATAAATTTGCGAATCGAGTGTGATATAAAGTAGGTTATTAATTTAAAGAAAAACGGTATGAAAAAAGTTATTTATGTTTTAAGCATTGCTTGCTTATTATTCGGTTTAGACGCTTGTAAATCAAAAAACAAAGAACAAGCGGATTCAAATGTTGATGCTCAAGTTGCTGCGGTTCACAATTCCATGAACAGTTTGGATTGGGCGGGTACTTACTCAGGGGTTATTCCGTGTGCGGATTGTTCGGGAATAGAGGTGCAAATTACCTTGACTGTGGATAATACGTTTGAAATGACTCAGAAATACCAAGACGAAGACAATGAAGCGATCGTTTCTTCAGGAACTTTTCAGTGGAATGACGGAGGTAACATTATTATCTTGGACGGTTTAGACAAAGAAGCTTATCCTACTCAATATTTGGTAGGGGAAAATACACTGACTCAGTTAGATTTGGAAGGAAATGAAATTACCGGCGATTTAGCTCAAAATTATGTTCTTACAAAAGTAGAGTAATAGCGTTTTAATTTTAGTATAAGAGAGGGGTATCCAAAAAGATTCCCCTCTTTTTGTGTATATTATTGATATAACTAAAAGAATCGTATTTGCTTAAAAATATGCTCAGTAACATAAAATACATTATAGGAGTTTTCTTGTATAGCTAAATTTTTTTTATACCTTTGCTCTCATAAAATTAAGTGTAAAAATGTACACTTAAATTAATAATGCAGAGTAATAAACTTATATTTCCATGAAAACACAGCAAATTATCATCTTATTGGCAGTTTTATTTCTTTGCTTTAGTTACGAAGCGAAGTCTCAAAATCCGTATCTGCCTCTTTGGGAACATGTGCCTGACGGAGAGCCGCGCGTTTTTGAAGATCCCGATAATCCGGGGAAATACCGCGTCTATATTATTGGTTCACACGATGTCAAATTTGACAGCTATTGCGGTCCGGATACAAGGATATGGTCGGCTCCTGTGGAAGATTTATCCGACTGGCGCGATGAAGGCTCGATTTTTACATACGAAACAGGAGGGCAGTGGGACGTTATGTTCGCACCCGACCTCGTTGAAGTAAAAAGAAAAGACGGCACAAAAGAATACTATCTCTATCCGCATCCGAATAATAATAGAAGAGGAATAGTAGCAAAAGCAAGCCGTCCGGATGGCCCTTTCACTGCTATCAATGCCAACGGGACAAGCTTGCTTTCCGGCAGTCTTATCGGGTTTGACCCGGGTGTGTGGATTGAGTATATAACCGACCCCAATGATCCGGACTTCGATACCGGATTCAGAGCGTATGCGTATTGGGGAGCCGGATTCAATACAGATAAGTCCTGGGCTTGTGAGCTTGATCAGAATAAGATGTATTCGCTTAGACCGGGTACCAGTGCGATACAGTATTTTATGCCATGCAGTAAAAGTTCTACCGACCTTACTCCAGATCCGTCGAATGTCACTTATTCGTACATCTATCCGGACGAAAATCTCTCTGATTTCAGATTCTTTGAGGCATCGTCTATCCGTAAAGTCGGGAATAAATATGTCATGATCTACAGTGGATATTCAGGCTCTGAGTATGGATTGGGCAATACCAACGCTGCTTTGCGTTACTGCTTTGGCGACTCTCCCCTCGGCCCGTGGAGAAGCGGAGGCGTTCTTGTCGATGCACGTGCACCGGTATTGAATCAAAGCGGTACAGCATTACAAACGACTTATGGAGGACATAATACCCATGGCAGCATAGAACTTATCAACGATCAGTGGTATGCATTCTATCACAGGGCGCCAAGGAGTTTTGGCTATGCTCGTCAGTCTATGGTGGCTCCGGTTGTCATTGACTGGGACGAAGAACCGGTGGCGGAAGGCGGAAGAGTTACCATCAGAGCATACGACCCCTATGCCGAAAATAAGATATGGACTGCAAAGGCTACCAATGGCAGGGAATATACCGGAGCTGAAGTGACCTCGGAAGGTTTCCAAATCTACGGTTTGGATCCTTATCAGTATTATTCTGCCGGATATGCCTGTTATCTTTCCAACGCCGGCAGCCAACAGGATTCATGGGATATATGGGACAATCATGCGTCTATTACCAATGTGGCAAGTGGAAATATCATCGGATACAAATATTTCGGTTTTGGCGGTCTTGATCAAGACAAAAATGGTCTGAAAGCATTTGAAGGGACCAAGCCGGGCAACAACACAAAGTTCAACCTGTTCCTCACGCCCAAAACAGCAAACACATTTAAGATCGCTGTTTGGTTAGACGGGCCGTGGGCAGGCGGCGCATGGAACGGAACGAAAATCGGAGAGATAACTGTTCCTGCAAACGCTGCAAAAGAAGTAACAAAATTCACCATCGATGTTTCATCATTTGTTGAAGGCTTGAGCGGAAAGCATGCGATTTTTCTTGTGGCCGGAACCTCATCTTCTTTTGATTTAATGGGACTTGGATTCAGTTCCGCTAACAAAGAAATCGTTCATCCTGTTCCACCGACAGTAAGTATTTTGGTCGACGGAACAGGGATAGATATGCCGGCTACTCCTGTCAGGTCTACAAACGCAAACGGAATTGTTGGTTATGACCAATATGAAACTAAAGTCACACTTACGACCGATGCAACACCTGTCGTAACGGCATCAACGAGCGACCCGGATGTACAGGTAACCATTACGCAAGCCGCATCTGCATCCGGAACAGCTGTTGTGGAATTTGATAATAAAGGTGTAGTTAAAACATACAGAGTCGAGTTTGCTCCTGAGTCAGATCTAAGCGATCCCGTAGGATATATCATTGTGAATTGCAATCCTGTTTTTGAAGGACCTGCAAAACCGGCTTGGAGTGGGAGTGAAGTAATTGGATTTCTTGATGCGGGTACCCCTCCCGGAGCAGTTCCCTTTACTGTAAATGTGCCTGAAACAGGTATTTATAAAATGTCCGTTTATCATTCAACTCCTTATGGCGCTGCGTCGCATTTTTATCAAATAAATAATGGTAATCAGATTGCATACAATTATCCTCAGGGTGACTGGCAGTTAAGCGAGTTTTCTCAAGACATGGCGCTAAACAAAGGCAATAACTTAATTAAAATCGCTTATCGTAGCGGCATTACCGAGTTGCATTGGGTTGAACTTCAACGGTATTTGAACACGTCCGATAAATCCGTACTGATACCTGCCGATCCGTTACGCGCATGGATGCGTAATGGTTTATTGCATGTAGCAGGCTTAACAGCCGGACAAATGATGAGCATTTATAATACTAACGGAGCATTGATCTACAGTAAAGTTGTTGAAAGCGACGAAGTGGATATACCTTTAAGCGTTCAAGGAGTGTATATTATCCGGTCGGGGAATAATTCGACGAGTGTTGTGGTTGAAAGTACCTTTTAATGAAAAAACATATTAAATAAATAACATATTAAATGAGAATTATGAAAGCACAAAAACTTTTTTTGATCGCCATAATTGCAGGTATTATGCCTGTTTGCGCTCAAGGCGAAGCGCAGGGACTTAAGGATGTTTACACGGATTTTAAATTCGGAACAATACTGAACAATGGTACTTCAAACAATCAAAGTATGAGAGATTTAGTACTCAGGGAATTTAACAGTATTACCCCTGAAAATGAACTCAAACCGGATGCAACGATGGTTCAGAGTGGCTCTACTAATGAGGATATCAAGGTTCAATTAAATACGGGAGCAAGACGGATTCTCCAATTCTGCCAAGACAATAACATCGGGGTGCGTGGCCATACTTTAGTGTGGCACAGCCAAACACCCGCTTGGTTTTTCAGGGAAAACTTGACTAACAACGGCGCTTTGGCAGACAGCGAAACGATGGACAAACGCATGGAAAGTTATATAAAGAATATATTCGCCCTCATTGAAAAGGATTTTCCGAATTTGAATCTTTATTCTTATGATGTCGTTAATGAAGCTTTTAAAAATAATGGAGGCGGTTTGCGCGAAGCCGGTACCGGTGGTGGACAATCTCCATGGACACAAATTTACGGCAATGACCAGTTTATTGTAAACGCATTCAAGTATGCAAGAACGTATGCCCCTGACGAATGTAAACTTTTCTATAATGACTATAATGAGTATATGCCTGATAAACGTAACGATATTTATAATTTAGCCATGAAACTCAAGGAAGATAATCTTATTGATGGTATAGGCATGCAGGCTCATTTAGATATGGGATATCCAGACGCCAATCTTTTCGGAGAGGCGGTAGCAAAATTCGCATCTACCGGACTTGAAGTTCAGATTACTGAAATTGACATCACTACAAACACCGGTGATTTTGTTGCTCAGGGGTATAAATACAGAGATATTATGGAGAAAATTTTGGATTACAAAGATAACGTTACGGCTTTTGTCGTTTGGGGGATTCAAGATAATCAATCTTGGCGAGGCGATAGGAATCCGATTCTTTTTGATGCCGACGGTTACAGAAAACCTGCTTACGACGAACTTTTCTTCCTTGCAACCGGAACTTATCCTCCTTCGATTCCCGGAATCGAACCGGATGAAAATGGATACTACTTCTACAATACATTTGAAGACGGAACAATGCAGTCTTGGACGGGCAGAGGCAGTTCCAACGTTGTCAACACCTCTGATAATGCATTCGAGGGAATCAGATCGATTTTTGTCAGCGGCCGTACAGCTGATTGGCATGGCACAGAATATGTATTAGATAGTAAAGCGTTTAAATCGGGTAACACTTACAGCTTTGGTGCAATGGCGCTGTGCCCGGATGATATTGATGAGGGCACTTTTAAACTAACGTTGCAATGTAATGTTGGCAGTGAAACCAGATACGAAGAAGTAGCACAAGTTCCTGCTGTAAAAGGGGAATGGATAGAACTTTTAAATCCCGAATTCGCGATTCCAGCCGGTGCGACAAATCTGCTTCTTTACGTAGAGATGCCCGGTTTGATGACAGATTTTTATATTGACCGGGTATTTGCTGGAATTGAAGGAAATACCGGTACCTCCGCTCCAAAAATACAGTTCAATAAATCGTTGAAAGTCTGGAAAGAAGGAAATCTGTTAAACGTTACAGGTATAGCTGAAGGTAAGTTGTGGCGGGTATATACTGCAACAGGTATACTCGTACATCAAGGCATCACTGAGAAAAATATAACAACAACTGCATTAAATATGCCTTCGGGTATGTATATCGTATGGACAGAAGAAGGAACAGTAAAAATAATCCTCTAACATGAAAAAGTTTGTTATTTTATCGATTTTGCTATTAAATTTTAGCATGTATGCACTTGCACAACCTGCCGTACAAGTGGCAAGTAACGTAATTGAAAATACTCCACCGGAAGGATTCGATGTCGCAAAGAGCGATATCCCGCATGGAACCATCTCAACGATAACTTACCCGTCGAAAACGGTGGGAACGAATCGTAATGCTACTATTTATACTCCGCCCGGGTATTCCAAGAGCAAAAAATATCCGGTATTGTATTTGCTTCATGGCATCGGAGGCGATGAAAAAGAGTGGTTGAACGGAGGACATCCCGAAATTATCCTCGATAATCTGTATGCACAGGGCAAGGTCGCACCGATGATTGTAGTAATGCCCAACGGACGCGCAATGAAAGACGACCGCGCTGAAGGCAACGTCTTTGCACCCGACAAGGTCGAAGCATTTGCAACTTTTGAAAAAGACTTATTAAACGATCTTATTCCCTATATTGAAAAGAATTATCCGGTAATTAAGGATCGCAAAAACCGTGCGATTGCCGGACTTTCAATGGGCGGAGGACAGTCGCTCAATTTCGGATTCGGAAATATCGATAAATTTGCCTGGGTGGGCGGGTTTTCTTCCGCTCCCAATACCAGGCAGCCGAAAGAACTTCTTCCTGAACCTCAAAAGGCTAAAAAATTGGAACTTATTTGGATTTCTTGCGGCGATAAAGACAACCTTATCGAAAACAGTCTTCGTACCTCTAATTATCTGAAGGAAAACGGTATTACGCATATCCTGCGCATTACTCCGGGTGGGCATCACGATTTCAAAGAATGGAAAGATAACCTCTACCGTTTCTCTCAATTAATTTTTAAACCCGTTGATCCTGAAATAATTGTAGCTTATAATTCCCTTATATCTCCGGAATTTCCGGTGGGGACATTTCCTAACGAACATAATTTAGACGGGATTCAATGGCCGCGTATAGATGCGAAAGGAAACACTTATTTCAAAGTATATGCGCCATTTGCCAAACAGGTGCAAATCAGTTTTCGCGGTCCAATGACTCGCGAGGCCGACGGACATTGGACTTATGTATCTCCTGAACCCGAAGCGGTTGGATTCCATTATTACCAAGTTATTATCGACAGTGTTTATGTTGCCGATCCGGGTACCAAGTCATATTACGGTATGAGTAAATGGGTAAGCGCGATCGAAATTCCCGAAGGCTTGGCGTATGATAAAACACAGAATGTACCTCATGGAGAAATACGTCTGATAAAGTTTTGGTCGGATATGACGCAGGCATGGAGAACAAGTTATGTGTATACTCCTCCGGGATACGACCAAAACACCAATCAGCGGTATCCTGTACTCTATTTGCAACACGGTGGAGGTGAAGACGAAACCGGCTGGGTTTTTCAAGGACGCATGGGCAATATCATGGATAATCTGATAGCTGAAGGTAAGGCTGTTCCGATGATTATCGTAATGAATCGCGGATATGCAACGCTTCCCGGTACGACTTCCGCCTATTTGGGACTCTTCCCTGAAATACTTGTGAAGGAAGTTGTTCCTATGATCGACGCTACCTACCGCACAAAAACAGACCGTGAAAACCGCGCTATGGCAGGGCTTTCAATGGGCGGTATGCAAACTTTTCAGATTGTGATGAATAACCTCGATAAATTTGCTTATATGGGAGGTTTCAGCGGAGCCGGAATGATTAATCCTGATCAACTCGATACGGCGTATAACGGTGTATTTGCCGATCCGCAATCATTCAATGAAAAGATGCATCTACTGTTTTTAGGTATCGGTTCGGAAGAAAATCCGCAAAGGACTAAAGCGCTTGCCGACGGTCTTAAAGCTGCAGGTATCAGTAATGTGGTTTATTACGAATCGCCGGGTACGGCGCATGAATGGTTGACTTGGAGAAGATGTCTTCATGAATTTGCGCCGCATCTGTTCAAAAAATAAGATCGGAAATCTCTTTTTGAATTAAAAATATCAAATATGAAAAAGTTTATCATTCAATTGACTTTGTTGTTAAGTTTCAGTTTGTATGCAAATGCAGGTAATCCGTATCTGCCGCTGTGGGAGCATTTGCCGGACGGAGAGCCGCGCGTTTTTGAAGATCCCAACAACCCGGGAAAATTCCGCATTTATATTATCGGATCTCACGATGTCAGATTTGACAGTTATTGCGGGCCGGACATAAGGGCTTGGTCGGCGCCTGTGGAAGACTTGTCCGACTGGCGCGATGAAGGTTCTATTTTTACATACGAAATAGATGGGCAATGGGATGTTATGTATGCACCCGACCTCGTTGAAGTAAAGAGAAAAGACGGAACAAAGGAATACTATCTCTATCCGCACAGCCGTGGTCAAAATCGGGAAGCGATGGTTGCCAAAGGAAACAGTCCGGTAGGGCCTTTTACACCCGTCAACTTGACGGAAGACGGATTGCGTACAGTTCCCGGAAGTATCATGGGATTCGACCCTTCCGTGTATATAGAATACATTACCGACCCCAATGATCCTGATTATGAAATCGGTTTTAGAGCATACGGATTCTGGGGATTCCAAAGGTCGCAAGCTGCCGAGTTGGATCAGAATACCATGTATTCTGTCCGGCCCGGAACGGAAGTCATTAATTATTTAATACCTGCCAGTTCCCAATATGGAGCTATCAGAGATCCGAAAGGTACTGTTTATCCTCATGTTTATTCCGGTGAAGATCTTTCTACGTTCAATTTTTTTGAAGCTGCATCCATCCGCAAGATTGGAAATAAATATGTTTGGGTTTGTAGCGGATATTCAGGTCCTGATTATGGATTGGGAAGTACTAATTCCGCATTGCGTTATGCTTTCGGCGATTCTCCGCTCGGCCCATGGAAAAGCGGCGGCGTTCTTGTAGATTCACGTGCTCCGGTATTGAATAAGGATGGTTCTGCTTTGCAAACAACTAATTCGGCACATAATACGCATGGAAGTATTGAGCAAATCAACGGCCAATGGTATGCATTTTATCACCGGCCGCCAAGAGGATTCGGCTTTGCGCGCCAACCGATGGTAGCTCCGGTTACGGTCGAGTGGGACGAAAAACCGGTGGCAGAAGGCGGAAAGGTTGTGATCAGAGCATACGACCCGTATTCGGAAAATAAAATATGGACTGCAAAAGATGCGCAGGGAAATGAGTATGCCGGTGCCGAAGTTACTTCGGAAGGTTTCCATATCTATGGTTTGGACCCCTATCAATATTACTCCGCCGGATATGCATCTTATCTCTCTAACCCTGAAACTCAACAGGATTCGTGGGATATATGGGATAATAATATGCCCATTACCAATGTATCGAACGGGCATATCATAGGATACAAGTATTTCGGTTTCGGTGGACTTGACAAAGACACAAAAGGTTTGAAGGCATTTGAGGGAACCAAGCCGGGAAACAATACCAAGTTTAACCTGTTCCTTACGCCAAGAACAAACAACCCATTCAAGGTCAGTATTTGGATAGACGGACCTTGGGCTAATGATACATGGAAAGGCACAAAAATCGGAGAAATAAATGTTCCCGCGAATGCTACGCAGGCAACGACAAAATTCACAGTCGATGTTGCTGAGTTTGTTGACCGGTTAGATAAAAAACATGCAATTTTCCTTGTCGCCGAAAGTGTTGGATCAGATGCCCTTTTTGATTTAATCGGACTTGGGTTCAGTTCGGATAAAAAAATAATTGCTCGTCCGATAGCGCCGGCAGTAGGCATTTCGGTCGATGGTATGGCGATAGAACTGCCGGCAATTCCGGTCAGATCTACCAATGCCAACGGGATCGTCGGTTATGATCTTTATGAAGTTGCTTATACGCTTCCGTCCGGTTCAACCAACATTCCGGTCGTAACGGCGTCAACAAGCGATCCGGCAGTGAAGGTAGCAATTACGCAAGCTGAATCAAATTCAGGAACGGCTGTTGTGAAATTTGATAATAAAGGCGTAGTCAAAACATACAGGGTTATATTTGTTTCGGATAAAAACTAAGCAAACAATAAATTGACATGAATAAAATAGCATTATTTCTATTCAGTGTTATAACAGCAACTTGCTTTGCTCAAAATGACGTTATTCTTTGGTATGCACAACCTGCCGGAGAGTGGACGGAAGCGTTGCCGGTAGGCAATGGCTGCCTCGGCGCAATGATATATGGTAATCCTGTCCGTGAAGAACTGCAGCTCAACGAAGAAACCGTATGGGGTGGCGGGCCGCACAACAATGCCAATCCCAATGCGCTGAAAAGTTTAGGAGAAGTGCGTCGCCTTATTTTTGAAGGCAAAACCGAAGAGGCGGAAAAGATTATCAACCGTGATTTTCTTGCATCCGGTCATGGTATGCCCTACCAAACTATCGGAAGCTTGTTCCTTGATTTTGTGGGACATGAAAACTATTCGGATTTTCGCCGCGAATTGGATATTTCCAAAGCGGTGGCAACCACCACTTATCAAGTTGATGGAGTAAGCTTTACACGGCAAACTTACGCTTCGTTTGTAGATAATGTGATTGTCATGAAAATAACCGCCGATCAGAAAGGCGCACTGAATTTCACGGCATCTTATCATTCGCCGATGAAAGGATTTGTTGTGAAAAAAGACGGCAACAAACTTCTGCTGACCGGTCGGGGTGACGATCATGAGGGAGTGAAAGGCGTTATACGGTTTGAAAATCAAACTTACATCAAAGCAACCGATGGAAAAGTAAAAACCGGTAACAACAGTATCACGGTTTCTGATGCAACTACTGCAACAGTGTATATTTCAGCGGCGAGTAATTTTGTGAATTATAATTCTGTAAACGCCAACCCGAACAAAAAAGCTACCGCTTACTTAGATGCCGCACTGAAAAAGGATGCAAACAAAATGCTTGCCGAACATATCGCTTATTACCAAAAGCAATACAACCGTGTGGCCCTTGATTTGGGAACTTCTGAAACGAGCAAAGCGGCTACGGATGTTCGCTTGGCCTCTTTCCGGCAGAATAATGATCCGTCGCTGGCAGCCTTGCTCTTTAATTATGGACGTTACCTGCTTATTTCGAGTTCGCAACCGGGTGGTCAACCGGCTAACCTGCAAGGTATTTGGAACCATCAGCCTTTGGCGCCATGGGACGGGAAATACACGGTAAATATCAATCTCGAAATGAACTATTGGCCTGCCGATGTTACCAACTTGCAGGAAACCAACCGGCCGCTGTTTCAGATGTTGAAAGACTTAGCCGTTACCGGTCGGGAAACTGCAAAATCGATGTATGATGCCAATGGTTGGGTGTTGCATCACAATACCGACATTTGGCGAAGTACCGGTGTCGTCGACGGCGCTGCATGGGGCATGTGGCCCAATGGCGGAGCATGGCTCTGTCAGCACTTGTGGCAACACTATCTCTACATCGGCGACAAAGGTTTCCTGAAAGAATATTATCCGGTAATGAAAGGCGCCGCCGATTTCTACTTGAGTTTTCTTGTCGAAGAACCAAACACCCAATGGTTGGTAACTGTTCCGTCCAATTCGCCTGAACATGCTCCCATGGGCAGTAACAGTAACATCATTGCCGGTTGTACTATGGACAATCAGCTGGCGTTCGATATATTGATGAATACCATGCAGGCAGCTAAAATCCTGAATGAAGATCCCGCCTATATCAGTCAACTGAAGCGAACCGCCGATCGTTTGCCTCCCATGCAGATAGGCCGGTACAACCAACTTCAGGAATGGCTGCAAGACGCCGACGATCCTCAAAATGACCACCGTCATGTGTCGCATCTTTATGGCTTATATCCAAGCGACCAAATTTCGCCGTATCGACATCCCGGTTTATTTCAAGCTGCCAAGAAATCGCTGCTCTACCGTGGCGACGAGGCTACCGGCTGGTCAATGGGTTGGAAAATTAACCTTTGGGCGCGTCTGCTTGACGGCAATCATGCCTACATCATTGTTAGGAATCTGTTAACTCCTGTTGCTTCAGGAAATGTCAATTATTCAGGCGGTGGAGGAGTATATAACAACCTGTTTGATGCGCATCCGCCTTTTCAAATCGACGGTAATTTTGGTTATACCGCCGGTGTGGCCGAAATGTTGATGCAAAGTCACGATGGCGCTGTGCATTTGTTGCCTGCATTACCCGATGTATGGAAAGACGGCAGTGTGAAAGGCTTGCTGGCGCGCGGGAATTTTGAAGTAGATCTTCAATGGAAAGACTGTCAGTTGGAAAAAGCCGCGATAAAATCAAAAATTGGAGGCAATCTGCGCTTGCGGTCGTATGTCCCGCTCAAGGGCGCCGGTCTGAAAGAAGCAAAGGGAGAAAATCCAAATCCGCTGTTTCCGGTGGCACGAATCAAACAACCTTTGGTTTCGGATAAAATCAATCCCGAAATGCCAATTCTGTATCGTGTGTATGAATATGATATACTGACGGAAGCAGGGGAGGAATACCTTGTTGAACGAGATGCAAATGTGAAATTTGAGTATACCGGGAATCCGGTAATTACCGATAAATTTACGGCAGATCCGGCGCCGATGGTTCACAACGGAACGCTTTACCTGTACGTGGGGCATGATGAGTATTATGAAGGTCAGGACGGTGCGTTCGGCGGTAGAGAGTTCAATATCACCGAGTGGTTGTGTTATTCGACGAAAGATATGGTTACATGGACAGATCATGGATATGTATTAAAACCTACCGATTTTAAATGGGGCATAGGAGAAGCCTGGGCTTCTCAAGTAGTAGAAAAAGATGGAAAATTCTATTTCTTCACAACGGCTCAAGCAGGAGAACCTTATAACAGTAAAGTAGTTGGCGTAGCGGTGGCTGATAATCCTTTAGGCCCGTTTACAGATCCTATAGGGAAACCTCTTATAACGGATGATATGACTCCAAACGGTCCAAGGGGTTGGTGGAATGATATAGATCCTACTGTATTTATTGACGACGACGGCACACCGTGGATGAGTTGGGGCAATGGAAATTGTTTTCTTGTAAAACTAAAACCCAATATGATTGAGTTGGATAGTCCCATTTATGAAGTTCCGCTACCGCACTACGTTGAAGGCCCGTGGTTACATAAACGGAACGGAATCTACTATTTGACTTATGCATCTCATTCTAGAACCGGATCGGAAATGATTGCTTATGCTACGGCCGATCGAATGGAGGGACCATGGACGTATCGCGGCGTGTTGACCGGCCATGCGGAAAATAGTTTTACCATTCATCCGGGAATTATCGAATATAACGATCAATGGTATCTTTTTTACCATAATGCAGTTCTTACAATAGATGGAAAAGAAGGTGCGATCGGACGCCGGTCGGTTTGTGTGGATTACCTTTATTACAATCCCGACGGAACAATGGTATTTGTGGAACAAACCGAAGCAGGGATAACCGTTCCGCCTAAAACGCCGGCTGAAGTATCACAGATTAAGAATCCGTTTCCGCCGGATGCAACGGATGTAAAGATTGAACTCATTGAGATAAATTGAAATACGTAACAAGGTGGTATTTTTATCATGAACAAAACGATTATTTTTATTATGGGGGTCATGGCATCTATGAGTCTGATGGCACAACCCTGCATAAACACCGGAAAAGGTATCAAAACAATATATAACGGTGTTGATCTGGAGATCATATTTTATAATCCTTCTACGGTAAGGATTGTGAAATCCCCACAAGATTGGCAATATACAAAAGAAAGCCTGTCGGTTGTGGAGAAACCACAGAATGTAAACATCAAAACGATCCGAAACGGAGAAATGGTTTCGTTGAAGAGCAACAAAATGGAAGTGAAATTGGATTTAAAGACCGGTAAGATATCTTTCTATACACTTGCTGGAAAACTTCTGTTGCGGGAAAAAGACGGATCGAAATTTACCGATTTTGATGACGCAGGTGTCAAAACATTCAGTGTGTATCAACCGTTTGTTCTTGATAAAGAGGAAGCCATTTACGGATTGGGACAGTTGCAAAACGGGAAAATGGTGCAACGCAATCTTACCAAAGAACTCATTCAGGGCAATACCGAAGATGTGATTACTTTTTTTCAGTCGAATAAAGGATACGGATTATTCTGGGATAACTATTCCCCGACCATATTCAAAGACAATGAAGAAGAAACCTCTTTTCTTTCGGAAGTGGGCGATTGCGTGGATTATTATTTTATGTGCGGAGAAAATGCCGACGGAGTAATTGCCCAAATGCGCCGTTTGACGGGGCAAGCACCGATGTTTCCGCTATGGACGTATGGATTTTGGCAAAGTAAGGAACGTTACAAAACTCAAGATGAAATAGTTGGTATTGTGCGCAAATACCGCGAATTGGGTGTTCCTCTTGATGGTATTATCCAGGATTGGCAATATTGGGGAAGTAATTATTTGTGGAATGCGATGGATTTTCTGAATGGAGACTATTATGATCCGAGAAAAATGATAGAAGATACGCACAACATGAACGCCCACATGATAATATCTATTTGGTCGTCATTTGGACCGATGACTAAACAATACCGCGAACTGAATGAAAAGAACTTGTTATTCAATATTTCCACCTGGCCCCAATCCGGATCCGAAAAATGGCCGCCGAGACTTGACTATCCTTCGGGAGTACGGGTGTATGATGCCTATAATCCGGAAGCGCGCGACCTCTACTGGAAATATCTGAATCAGAATATTCTTTCCATAGGTATGGATGGCTGGTGGATGGATTCGACCGAGCCGGATCATTTCGATTGGAAAGGCGACGATTGGAATCATCAAACCCACCTGGGTTCATTCCGCAAAGTCCGCAATGCCTATCCGCTGATGACGGTGGGAGGCGTGTATGACAATCAGCGGGCTACGACTTCCGACAAGCGCGTATTTATCCTTACCCGTTCCGCTTTTGCAGGTCAACAGCGATATGGCGCCAATACATGGACAGGCGACGTGGTCGCCGACTGGGATGTTTTCAAGGCACAGATACCGGCCGGATTGAATTTCTCTCTTTGCGGTATTCCTCATTGGAACAGCGACATCGGCGGGTTTTTCTTGTGGCGGCATCCCCTTAAATTAAAGGATCCCGACTATCGCGAACTTTATGTGAGGTGGTTGCAATTCGGCGCTTTCTGTCCGATGATGCGTTCGCATGGCGCCGATGCCCCCCGCGAAATCTGGCAGTTTGGCAAAAAAGGCGAATCCTATTACGATGCGATTGAGAAATACATCAAACTGCGCTACAGTTTATTGCCGTATATTTATTCTTTATCGTGGGATGTTACCAATTATCAATCCAGTATAATGCGGGCGTTGGTAATGGATTTTGCCGGCGATAAAGAAGCACTCGACATCAATGACCAGTACATGTTTGGAAAATCAATCCTTGTATGTCCGGTTACGGATCCCATGTACACAAAAATAAATGTTACCGGGAAAGATAGCATTCGCGTTCCCGATTTCAGTATAACCAAGTTGAAAAAAGTATATCTACCCAAAGGAACAGACTGGTATGATTTCTGGACAAATGAAAAATTCAGTGGCGGGCAAACAGTTGAAAAATTATCTCCGCTTGAAATAATGCCGTTGTACATCAAAGCCGGAAGTATTATTCCTATCGGACCTGATGTTCAGTATGCGGAAGAAAAAAAATGGGATGATCTGGAGCTACGGGTTTATACCGGTGCCAATGGCTCGTTCATTCTTTATGAAGATGAATTTGATAATTACAATTACGAGTGTCACATGGAATAATTCTTCCCGGACATTAACAGTCGGAGTAAGAAAAGGTTCTTATCCCGGAATGTTGGAAAACAGAATGTTTACAGTAATGCTTCAGGATGGAACTGCGAAAACGGTTCAATATAACGGAAAAAAGATAAAAGTGAAATTTTAACATAACTAATCTAATGCGTATGAAAGTCAAGTTATTTATAATATTAAGTGTTTTTGCAAGTTTTGCGATGATAGTACCGGTATCGGCTCAGTTGAGACCGGGCGTTGATTATCCTGCCGAGATTGAAGATCCTCAATGTCTGGGCATCAATAAAGAGCCTTATCATGCTACATTGATGCCTTACTCCAATCTGCAGGAAGCATTGAAAGCCATTCGTTTAGAATCTTCGCTGTGCAAAAATCTAAACGGTCAATGGAAGTTTAATTGGGTACCCAGTCCGGAACAGCGACCGGTCGATTTCTATAAACCCGATTATGATGTTTCGGCTTGGAATGAAATTCCCGTTCCTTCCAATTGGGAAGTACAGGGATATGGAACGCCTTTTTACCGTAATTTTGGCTATACCGTCAAAAAAGATTTTCCACACTTAATGAGCGAACCGGAATCTCATTATACCGCTTTCAAAGAACGCAATCCGGTAGGCAGTTATCGACGTGATTTTGAAGTTCCTAACCAATGGCTCGGAAAACCTGTCTTTATTACCTTTGAAGGGGTCGATTGCGCTTTCTTCATCTGGGTGAATGGTGAAAAAGTAGGATACAGCACCAATAGCCGCAATGTAGCCGAGTTTGATCTTACTAAATATGTAAAACCGGGAAAAAACACCTTGGCGGTAGAAGTATATCAATACAGTTCAGGCACTTGGCTTGAAGATCAGGATATGTGGCGTTTGCACGGAATTTACCGCAATGTTTATCTTTGGAGCTCACCCCGGGTGCATATCCGTGATTTTTCCGTAACGCAGGATTTAGACGAAGAATATAAAGATGCCACGCTGACGGTGTCGGCAAAGATGAAAAATTACGGAGAAAAAGCAAGCAAACCGCAAACATTTACCGCTACACTCTATGATAAATCAGGCAATGCAATAGCGAAAAGCAGCGTTACCGGAAAAGCGCTTAATTCAAAGCAGGAAGAACAATTGACGGTTACTTTCCCTGTTGCCAATCCGTTGAAATGGACGGCAGAAACACCCCATTTATACACGGTGGTTTTGACTAATTCGGAAGGAGAAATGCTTTCTTCCAAAGTAGGATTTCGCAAGTTGGAAATCAAAGACCGGATTTTTACAGTCAATGGCGTAGCCATCAAGCTGAAAGGAGTCAATCGCCACGAACACTGGTCGGATGTAGGTCATGCGATTACCGAAGAACAGATGATTCGCGATTTGGAGGTAATCAAACAGGGCAATTGTAATCATGTGCGTACTTCCCATTATCCCGACAATCCGCGTTGGTATGAGCTTTGCGACGAATGGGGAATCTGGTTGGTTGCCGAAGCCAATGTGGAAAGTCACGGATATTACGGACGTTTTGATAACGAACCGTTGATGAAAAATGCTATTATTGACCGGCAAATTGCCAATGTTCAAAACTTTAAAAATCATCCGTCCGTAATAATTTGGTCTCTCGGAAATGAATGTGGCGATGTAGGTCCGAACTTTGTAGTCGCTATGGATACTGTGAAAGCAATGGATCCAACTCGCTTTGTTCATTACGAGCGTTTTGGTGTCGGCAAAAACAATCCTTCAGACTTTGACGGAAGAATGTACGGAACACCCGGTGATTTTGCAGGAATCGCTCAGGATAGGGAATTGACTAAACCTTTTTATATATGCGAATATGCACATGCCATGTTCAATTCAATGGGTTCATTGGCAGAATATTCTCAAGTGATCGATGAAAATCCTGCAATTCTCGGTGCCGCTATTTGGGAATATCAAGATCAGGCGCTGTGGAACAAGAGAGATCCGAATCATCCGATATTGGCTTATGGCGGTGGTTTTGGAGAATATCCCCATGACCATTATTTTATACATAAGGGAGTCGTTTCATACGATCGTGCAACGGAAGGCACACAGGTAAAACCACATTTCCCCGAAATGAAAAAAGCCTATCAATGGATTTCTACCGATTTGGTCGACCCTGCTGCCGGAATGATAAGGGTCAGGAATAAAAATCAATTCATATCCCTTGATGGTTTCGATGCTTTGTGGACACTTTCCGAAAACGGAAAGGAAATTGATAAAGGGACATTGCAATTGCCTCGTATCGATGCTTTCCGGGAAAGAACGGTAAACGTCCCCTATAAAATTAACAATCCGAAACCCGGAGCCGAATATTTCTTGCGAATATCTTATTTCCAAAAAGATAAAACCTTGTGGGCGGATAAAGGCTTTGAAGTGGCTTCCGAACAGTTCAAATTACCTGTAAGTACCCCGCCTGTGCCGGAGACAAAAATAACAAAGCCGGTTAAACTCACTCAAGACGCTCAATTGATTCAAGTATCAGGCGAAGGGTTTGCCGTAAAATTTGACAAAGTGACCGGTTTTATGAACCAATTAGTGAAAAACGGTGTGAATCTACTCACACCGGATGGCGCACCCAAACTTCACTTGTGGCGTGCTGCCCATCGCAATGACGATATGTGGGTATACCACAATTGGGAAAAATTTGGATTGAACGATTTAAAATATTCATTGGTAGACCTGAAAGCAGAACAAATTGATAAATCTTCAGCCAAAGTAACCGCTACGGTAAAAGCTGATGGAAAAGAAGGTTTTGGAGCTTACCATACGGCAGTTTATTTAATCGAGGGCAATGGCTCAATTCAAGTGGATAACCAAATACATTTTGTCGGTGTGCGTCTCAACCCTGCGCGTATCGGTGTGCGTATGCAGTTTGATAAGAAACTCGACCGGGTAACCTATTTTGGCCGTGGTCCGGTTGAAAATTACCCCGACCGCAAAGCTGCTTCCGACATAGGACTTTATACTTTGGATGTAAATGATCAGTACGAATACGAAAAGCCGATGGAACGCGGAAATCACGAAGAGGTACGCTGGGCTGAATTAAACGGTAACGGAATACCGTCGCTACTCATTCAATCCGACAAAAATCTTATGCAGTTCTCGGCGCTGCCACATACCGACGAACAGATGTTTCCTGTAGAGTATAAAATTGACTTACCGGCAAGTAACGCTACGATTTTCTGTCTGTCTGCAAAAACATTGGGAGTAGGTTCAAATTCTTGTGGTCCGCGGCCCTTGGATAAATACTTGATTTGGACGGATAATACGGAGTTTTCTTATACAATGCAATAAGTTATGAAGAATATAGAAAAAATGAAACACATTCTCACAATCTCAATCAGTTTATTTTTTTCATTGGCAATTTATTGTCAAAATATTACGGTTTCCGGTCCGGATGGATTATTAACTGTTCATGTAAAGGTAGACAACGGAAATCCGCTGTATTCGGTTACGTACAACAACAAAATCATATTGGAAAACTCTCCTTTGGGATTAATCACGAACGAGGGCGATTTCAGTGCCGGGTTAACATACGTGGAGCATAAATTTGGAGAAGTTGATAAACTTTATACTCAAGACAAAATAAAGCGTTCTCAAATTCACTACAAAGCCAATACTTTGACTTGTATTTTTCAGGACAGCCTAAGAAGACAGATATCCGTGTTATTTCAAGTAAGCAATAATGATATAGCATTTCGTTATGAAATTCCTTCATGGGGAGAACGCAAAGCTTGTGTAGTTGAAAAGGAAGCAACCGGCTTCCGGCTTCCTGCCTCCACAACTGCATTTCTTTCGTATATGATGGAAACGATGGCAGGCTTTGCACGTACTTCTCCCAGTTATGAAAGCGGTTATCAGGCCGATGTGCCTGTTTCGGAAACAAACAGTCCGACCGGATATGTTTTTCCCGGTCTTTTCAGGGTAGGAGATGATGGTTGGGTGCTTCTTTCCGAAACCGGAGTAAGCAGCCTCTATTGTGCTTCCCATTTGAGTTCGTGGAAAAATGGAATGTATACCGTCGAATATCCACATCCCACCCAGAATAATGGTTTTGGAAGTTCCGGCGCACAAATCGGTTTGCCCGGCGTTACTCCCTGGCGAACCATTACTGTCGGCGAAACATTGAAACCCATTGTAGAAACCACTATCCCATTCAATGTGGTCGAACCGCTTTATGAAGCCTCCCAAAATTATAAGTATGGAAGAAGTACATGGAGTTGGATTGTTTGGCAAGATGAAAGTATGAATTGGGACGATCAGATAAAATATATTGACCTTGCTTCCGAGATGGGGTATGAATATATTTTGATTGATGCTTTATGGGATGCGAATATCGGTTACGAAAGAATGGAAGAATTGATAAAGTATGCCCATTCAAAAAATGTAGACGTTTTTTTATGGTATAATTCCAATGGTTCGTTTAATGATGCACCGCAAGGTCCGAGAAATCGCATGAATACATCCATCGCCCGTAAAGCAGAAATGAAATGGTTAAAAAAAATCGGTGTTAAAGGACTGAAAGTAGATTTCTTAGGAGGAGATAAACAGGAAACCATGCGCTTATATGAAGATATCCTTTCGGACGCTAACGATTACGGGCTAATGATCATCTTTCATGGTTGTACCTTGCCTCGCGGGTGGGAACGAATGTATCCCAATTACGTGGGTAGCGAAGCGGTATTGGCTTCCGAGATGTTAATATTCTCTCAAGATGTCAGAAATAATGAGGCATTCTTTTCGACTCTTCACCCTTTTATCCGGAATACAGTCGGCTGCATGGAATTTGGCGGTGTCTTGCTGAATAAATACTTGGTCAAAAGTAATAGTACAAGAAATCAACGGCTTACTACCGATGTATTCCAGTTAGTCACAGGCATTCTTTACCAAAATCCAGTACAAATGTTTGCCCTTACTCCAAACAATTTAGTTGATGCTCCGGCATTCGCAATAGATTTCATGAAAAAAATTCCCACCACATGGGAAGAAACATTGTATATCGACGGTTATCCCGGTAAATATGCCGTCATCGCACGTCGTCATGGAAATACATGGTATGTGGCCGGAGTCAATGCCGAAAAGGAAGCCGTTACATTAAAAATAAACCTTCCGATGTTTGCAGGACAAAAAATAACGATGTATAATGATAATAAGAACAAAGAGGCATACCTGGATTCAGTCGATGTTGGAAAAAATGGAGATATAACTGTTAATATCCAACCCAACGGCGGATTTATATTAACAAAGTAATCAATTAAAATTAAAAATAAAACGAAAATGAAATTTATTTATAAAATCAGCCTGTTAATTGCGTTAACGTTATTTATAAGTTCAATGGCGACAAAGGCGCAACGTCCAATCATTCAAACAAAATATACTGCTGATCCGGCGCCAATGGTGTATAACGATACCGTATTTTTGTATACTACTCATGACGAAGATGATGCCCAGGGATTTAAAATGTTCGATTGGCTGCTTTATACCTCTACCGATATGGTAAATTGGACAGACCATGGCGCAGTCGCTTCACTCAAAAGTTTTGAATGGGTAAAACGTGATAATGGAGCATGGGCACCGCAATGCATCGAACGTAACGGTAAATTCTATATGTATTGTCCTATACATGGGAATGGAATTGGCGTATTAGTTTCCGATTCGCCATACGGGCCATTTGTCGATCCGCTTAATGAACCATTAGTCTGGCAAAAAGAACACTGGGAAGATATAGATCCTTCCGTGTTTATTGACGAAGATGGGCAAGCCTATATGTATTGGGGAAATCCAAATGTTTATTTTGTCAAGCTGAACGAAGATATGATATCCTATTCAGGTGAAATTAATAAGTTGGAAAATAATCCGGAACACTATCAGGAAGGTCCCTGGATGTATAAACGGAACGGTCATTATTATATGTCATTTGCGGCCACCTGTTGTCCCGAAGGCATAGGTTATGCCATGAGCGACAAACCAACAGGACCATGGACAACCAAGGGATACATAATGAGACCGACCGAACGCACAAGAGGCAATCACCCCGGTATTATTGATTATAAAGGCAACTCCTATGTTTTCGGACTTAACTATGATTTAATGCACCTGGAAACATTTAAGCACCATGAACGTAGATCGGTGTCGGTAGCAAAAATGCAATACAACTCAGACGGTACTATCCAAGAACTTCCTTATTGGACAGAAACAGTTGTGGAGCAAATCGAGCTGCTGAATCCTTACAGACGGGTAGAAGCAGAAACGATGGCTTGGGGTTACGGGCTGAAAACCGAACGAATGCCCGATGGAAAAATGTGCGTTACACATATTGATGACAACGAATCTCTATGTGTCAAAGGGGTTGATTTTGGGAAAGGCGCAAAAGAATTTTCAGTATCGGCAGCATGTAATGTAGATGGTGGTTTCATTGAGATCCGTTTAGATAGCGCCAATGGACCTGTTATTGGGACTGTGGATATAACCCGTTCCGGTGCAATGGATAGATATAAATCAATAGTTTGTGAAATTAAAAATGCACAGGGAGTACATGATTTATATTTCTGTTTCAAAAGTACAGCTCAAAAGAATAACTTATTCTTTATAGATTATTGGGAATTTAAGTAAAAGTAAATAATAATGTGTATTAACAGAAAAACAATAAAAATGAGACGATACATTTCTTTTTGTGTAATTGTTGCAGCATCAGTATCAATCTGTTTGGCGCAAAATCCTATTGTACAGACGAATTACACTGCCGACCCGGCGCCAATGGTGTACAACGACAAGGTATATCTGTACACATCTCATGATGAAGACGGCTCTACATGGTTTGCTATGAATGATTGGCGGCTTTATACCACAAACGATATGGTAAATTGGACAGATCATGGGACTGTGCTGGCATATACCGATTTCAAATGGGCAAAGGGTGATGCTTGGGCGCCGCAGTGTGTTGAACGTCATGGAAAATTTTACATGTATGTCCCGATGATAGCCCAAAACAACCGGCCGGCTATAGGCGTTGCCGTAGCTGATTCTCCATACGGGCCTTTTTTTGATCCTTTAGGCAAACCATTGGTTCAAAGCGACTTGTATGGGGATATCGACCCGACTGTTTTTATCGACGATGATGGACAGGCTTATCTCTACTGGGGAAATCCGTTTTTGTATTATGTGAAACTGAATGAGGACATGATTTCTTACTCAGACGAAATAGCTCGTGTTCCCATGCTCGAAGAATCTTTCGGCAAAAGAGAAGGCAATGTCAAAGATCGTCCCACTCTATACGAAGAAGGCCCCTGGCTTTATAAACGCAACAATCTTTATTACCTGTTTTGGCCCGGCGGCCCGTTACCGGAACATATCGGTTATTCGACGAGCACCCAACCGACCGGTCATTGGAAATACGGGGGAACAATAATGAAACCCGAAGGCGGAGTCTTCACCAATCATCCGGGAGTTATCGATTTTCGGGGTAAAACTTACTTTTTCTATCATAACGGAAATCTACCGGGTGGAGGCGGTTTTACCCGTTCTGTCTGCGTAGAAGAATTGGCATTTAATCCGGATGGTTCAATTCCCCAATTGAGCATGACAAAGGAAGGGATTAAAAAGGGTTTGACAACGACTAACCCATACATCAAAACGGAAGCCGGAACCATTGCGTGGTCGGAAGGCGTTAAAGCGATGCAGAATGAACAGGTTGGTGTTTTCATTACTGCCAAGTATGATGGAAGTTACATAAAAGTGAAAGATATTGATTTTAGAGATAAAGGTCCCTCGAAATTCTTCGCAAGAGTAGGTACTACCCATAACGATAATTTGAATATAAATATGGAAGTGCGCCTTAACGGCATCGACGGGGAATTGTTATGTGCTGTCAAACCCCCACGTACCGGAGGAAGCGATCGTTGGGAAATAGTTTCTGCAGATGTTGCCAATGTAAAAGGCATCCATGATGTTTATTTCGTGTTTAAAGGAAAAGCAAATACAGATCTTATGTTTTTTGATTACTGGAGGTTTGCAGAATGATGTATCTTATTAAACACGGAGTAAATGGAGTTTATATCACGGTGTTACACAGAGTTCTTAATATAAAAACTCTGTGATATAAACTCCATTTACTCCGTGTTAAAAAACAAATAATCATGAAAAATAAAGCAATCATT
>QMCD01000640.1_pt1 | contig 38089 bp, 30 predicted proteins | sample 1821841 | NCBI WGS metagenome assembly QMCD01 (sample SAMN01991225, study PRJNA193472) | Termite gut metagenome, whole genome shotgun sequencing project. | isolation source: worker | host: Macrotermes natalensis
GGTTGTCATAATTTCCGGCTTGCATTTCAAGAGTTCCTCCTAAGACTTCATTGGAAATATTCTGCGGTTGTCCCCAGAAATCGGCGCCAAAAAAACAGAGACTATTTTGTTTTTTCAATGTTTTTAACACTCTACCCAAACGTTATTTTTCCTATATTTGTTTCAAATTGTGAAAGAAATCCGTTTAGCGCGCAAATTCTATTGATATGGAGGAAAATAACCAATTCAAAAAAGGGAAAGATAAAACTCTGATAACCATTATTATATGCTTATCGATCGTAGTGGCTGCCCTTTTTGTATTTTTTATGATCGAATGGTCTGCCAACAAAAAACACATCGCTGCCATACAGGAAGAACGAGAGATATTGGAGCAGGAGTTAAGCGATCTGAGTACCGACTACGACAATTTGAAGTCTGCCAACGATACGCTGAACGAAAAATTTCTGTTGGAGCAGAAAAAAATAGCGGGCCTGCTGGACGAAATGAAAAAATTCCGGGACAACTCATACGCAGAGATCAATCGCTACAAGGAAGAGATCGGAACCTTAAAGTCGGTCTTGCGGGATTACGTCGTTCAAATCGACTCCCTGAATCGCTTGAATCAACAACTGACAGAGGAAAATGTCCAGATCAGGCAACAGAACGACTGGGTGCGGGAACGGAACCAGAAGTTGGAGAACGAGCAGAAAGACATGCAAAAAGTACTCGACATCGCCACGGCGCTGACGACGGAAAACTTTACGGTGATCCCCATCAACAAAAGAGGAAAGGAAATCAATTGGAAACGGTGTTTTCAATTGCGGGCCGATTTTGTCATCCCCCGGAATGTGGCGGCCAAACGGGGTATCCGAACGCTGTTTTTGCGGATCACCCGCCCCGACAACCGTGTTATTGCTTTCAGCGACGACTCCTTTTTCAAATACCAGAATGTCTCCCTTGCCTATTCGGCCAAAAGAGAGTTTGAATACGAGGGTGAACGGTTGGAAATAGCCATTTACTGGCCAAACGACGGCAGCCTGATCCCGGGAAAATACACCGCGGAACTTTTCTGTGAAAACGAAAACATCGGGAGCACCGAATTTTTTCTGAAATAATCCGGTTATCAGCGATTTACATCCTGATCCAGGGTCTGCATATACGCCCGTAGGTACGCCGCGTTTTCCGGCAAGCCGTCCCCGGCTATGATCTGATCGTTTTGCAGGTTCAACACCGTGTTCCCCTCCTCCGTCACCAAACCGGCCGTACCGGAATAGGCGTAAAAAGCAAATGGAAAGATGCTGTCAGCCAGCAGGTTTTTGCTGTATTTGTAAGAGCTGTGATCCAATTGTAATTGCCCGAACAGTGTAGCGACCAGATCGGTCTGGGAACCGATCGTCGGAACGACAACTCCGTGCTGCTTCAAAGCGCCTCCCGCAAAGATCATCGGGATGTGAAACGCTTCCGGCTCGTAGGGCTTCCGCTGCCTGATCTTAATAGTGCCATGATCGGCGATCAGCACCAATAGGGTGTTATCCCACATCCCAAACTCTTTGCACTTGCGGACAAATTCCCCGATACAGCGATCCGTATACCGGATGGCGTTTTTGAATTTTTCGGGTTCGCCGGCATTTTTATCCGGTTTTTCGCCCGGCACTTCAAAGGGTTCGTGACTGCTCATGGTAAAAGCCATATACATGAACGGTTGTGGAGCCGAGCAGAGATCCTGATACAGTTTTTCCAGCAAGTATTCGTCGTGTACGCCCCATTTAAACGTGTGGCGTTTGGCCTCGCCCGAAAAATCTGCTTCCGTCACCATCTGTTGAAAACTCAGGGTGATGTAAGGACGGAATCCGCCAAAATTGATATCGCCCGCATAATAAAAGCAGGTGTGGTAACCGATAGCTTCCAGGTCTTTGGAAAAACGGGGGCGTTCGGCCATTTTATTGGGGTAGTCCAACAGGGAGAAGCCAGGATGTGCCGGGTAAGCACTGATAACCGACGCCAATCCCCTGTCCGACCGGTTGCCTCCGGCATATATTCGAGAAAACAGTACCCCCTCTCCGACCAGTTGCGAGAGGTGGGGTGTAACACCCAGTTCGCCTCCCAAGGCCTCCACCGCATCAGCCGTAAAACTCTCCAACAGCAATACAACAATAACCTAACCTAACCTAACCTAACCTAACCTAACCTAACCTAACCTAACCTAACCTAATTCCTGCATCCTTTGCTCCGCCTCTTCCACCGGCAGATAATGGTATTTCCGGGAACGTCGCTCATAGTGTAGCGCTTCATACATAAAATTCCAGACCGGATTTACAGCTGCCTGATTAGCAAACAGACTGGTTTTATGAAAATAAGCAAAACTCGCATTCATCGGAGCTACATTAAAGCCGCCTCGAACCGGAAGGATCATCAACCCGCCCAGCAACAGAAAAACAAGGACCTGCATAAATCCGCCCGTTCGATAGCGGAAAGGATGGGATATGCAGCGCAGATAGAGGAAGAAACTCCCGGCCAACAACAGAAAAAAGAGCAACAAGAGTTCCAAGATAAGTCCGGTCGGTATAGAAGCCAGCGCTTCGCTTGGCGTGCGCAGGTAGATCAACGGAGAAGCATCCAAATGGTATCCCCAGTTCCGGAATAATTCCAAATCGACAACCACAAGCGACCAAAAAGCCGCCAACAACAGGCAGGTAACAGCTGCCAGCATCGGTTTCACGATCCGTTCCCGAAAAAAAACGCTCAAGATCATCAGCAGAGAAGCCAACATCAGAATGTAACCGCCCAGCGAAAGATCTAGGCGAATGCCCTTCCAAAAGATCAAGCAATAGTCACCAAAGTGCAGGGATTCACCGGGTTCGTACACCAGAAAAAGTACTTTGGCAACAACGGACAACAGAATCCAGAACAAGTAGTACTTGCAGAGGTAAAACAGTTTGCTACGCATGGGAACAATTAGGTTTTGTGCTGTTTTTTACGGGCCGCCGGGAAAAGCAAGTTATTCAGTATCAATCGATAACCTGGAGAGTCTTTGTGCAGGTCCAGGTCTGTCTTGGGATCTCCCACAAAATGCTGGTAATCCTCCGGATCGTGCCCGCCGTAGAACGTCCAGGTGCCTTTTCCGTGTTCTCCGTGGATGTACCGGGCTTCGTTAGCCGCCTTGTTCTCTCCCATGATCAGTACATTGGATTTGACTAAACTCTTGTTAAAGGCCGTCGTTTGTCCCATGAAGCCGCGGATCACCGTTTCGTGATTCTGGCACAGCATGGTCGGTACAGGATCCCATTTGGCCGAAAATTCAAACAGGACAAAGTAGTCGTCCCGCTCGCTAACCTTCCGGGTATCGGTCACATCAATATCGGAATATTCGTACACATTGGGATTCATCTCCAGCGTAAAATCCTTAAAAGCAAAGGCATTGGCATAGACCAATTTCTCCTGTGCATCGGGATCGGCCGGATCTCCGTCAAAAGCGGACACACAAATATCCACATGCATGGCAGCCAGGACAATATCATACGTATCCGTCGCCGAACACATGGCAAACATAAATCCTCCGTTGTTCACGTAATCGCGAATGGTCCGGGCCACGGCCTTTTTCAGATCGGATACTTTGGCATAACCATATTTAGCGGCCGTTTCCCGGTTTACCCGCTCCTCTTCTTTGTACCACTCCATGTGCCGGTAACTCCGATAGAATTTCCCCACCTGCCCCGTAAAATCTTCGTGGTGCAGATGCAGCCAGTCGTACTCCTTCAACTTCCCGTCCAACAGATCCGAATCGTACACCACATCGTACGGAACTTCGGCATAGGTCAGGGCCAGCGTGACCGCATCATCCCAGGGTTTTTTCTCCTTGGGTGAATAGACGGCCACCTTGGGCGCTTTCTCCAATTTCATGGCGTCGGCGTTCACCTCGGGAGAGGCGATCTCAGCCAGGATGGCGTTGAGCCGGGCGGGTGGAACCACTTCGAAACTCACCCCTTTCAGCATACACGCTGTCCGCAGATCCGCCGTCAGGGGCAGCACAAAGCTGCCTCCCCGGTAGTTCAGTAACCACTGGATCTCGTGCCCTTTTTTCAACGCATTGTAAGCTACTCCATATGCTTTCAGGTGGTTGGTCTGAGCGCTCTCCATCGGGATCAGCAAGTAATTGGCGTTGGAAACACCGGCTACCAGCAGACACACAAACAAACAAATCCATTTTAACATAACTTCCCTCCTTACAGTCTGTTTTATTTTGTAATCTTTAGCAAGCAAATGTCAAAACGGAGCGTCTCCGCCGGACACTCCAAACGACTGCCCACCCTCTTCAAAACCGGCATTCAAAGCCGGTTCCGCCTCTTCGTTCATTTTGGAACCGAACGTACGTACGGCAGGCTCTCCGGTGGAGGGTTCCGCCGAAAAAGGCGATATTCTTTCCAGGTCGCAGAATTGGGTCAGTTCTGCCCGGAAACGGAGTTGAATCTCTCCCACAGCTCCGTTCCGGTGCTTGGCGATAATAATATCGGCAATTCCCTTCAGGCTGTTTCCCTGTGCGTCGGTCATAATTCCATACTTTTCGGGGCGGTGGATAAACAGCACCATATCTGCATCCTGTTCAATGGCTCCCGACTCCCGCAAATCCGACAACATCGGTTTTTTGGCATCTCCCGTACGCAACTCCACTCCCCGGTTCAACTGAGAAAGCGCAATCACCGGAATGTTCAACTCCTTGGCGATGATCTTCAGTTGCCGGGAGATCGTGCTCACCTCCTGCTCCCGGTTCCCCCGCATATCGGCCCCCACGGTCATCAATTGCAGGTAGTCGACGATGACCATCCGGATGTCGTATTTCTGTTTCAACCGCCGGCATTTGGCCCGAAGTTCAAAAACAGAGAGGGCCGGCGTATCATCTACCAGGATGGGAGCCCGCATCAATGTGTCGATCTTTTTGTGCAGGTGTTCCCATTCGCTGTCCGTCAATCGGCCATTTTTGAGTTTTTCGGACCCCAATTCCGTTTCACTGGAGATTAGACGGTTGACCAACTGAACAGACGACATTTCCAACGAAAAAATAGCGATGGGCTGACCATGGTCCACCGCAATGTTCCGGGCCATCGTGAGCACGAAAGCAGTCTTCCCCATGGCAGGCCGGGCAGCGATCACCACTAAATCGGAGTTTTGCCACCCGGATGTCACCTCGTCCAATGCCGCAAAACCGGAGGCCAATCCGCTCAGGCCATCCGACCTTTTCCCGGCAGCTTCCATGATCTTGATAGCCTCTTCAATGACCGGTCTGATCTCCGCCGTATCCTTGCGTACGTTGCTGTCTGCCAAGTCGAACACGACCTTCTGGGCCCTGTCCACCAGATCCGCCACATCCGTTGCATCATCGTAGGCCATCTCCTGCAACTCGGTGCAGATCCCGATCAACCTTCGCTGAATATATTTCTGAACGATGATGCGGGCGTGAAATTCAATGTGGGCGGCAGAAGCCACCCGGGAGGTCAATTGGGAGAGATAATAATACCCTCCCACCTGTTCCAGTTCCCCGCTGCTCTTGAGTTGTTCGCTGACCGTCAACAGGTCCACCGGATGATCCTCTTTGTATAAGCGGCTGCTGGCATTAAAAATACGCTGGTGGGCGTCTTTGTAAAAATGCTCCGGTTGCAGCAATTCACCCAATATGGTAAAAGCCTCTCTCTCTAACATCAAAGCCCCCAGCACCGCCTCCTCCAAGTCCACCGCCTGCGGAGGCAATTTTCCATACTCCGACACCAGGTCCTTGTATCCGTTCTCTCTCTTATACTCTGTTCGTTTTGCCATAGTTTTAGGGTTATTATTCCATCAGCCTTGCGCCAACAGATTTCTGGCCGCCGCCAAAGCCGCTTCTGATATCTCGCTACCGCTGATCATGCCGGCAATCTCCTGCACCCGTTCCTCTTCCGAGAGCTTCCGGATCTTAGAGATCGTGTGGCGGAAATTATCCTCCTTATACACTTTGTAATGAACGGTACTGCCAGCGGCTATCTGCGGCAGGTGCGAAATACTGATGACCTGCATGCCTTCCGCCATCTCCCGCATCATTTTCGCCATTTTGTGGGCCACCTCTCCCGACAAGCCGGTGTCGATCTCGTCGAACACGATCACCGGCAAGCGGCGGGTACGCGACAACACATATTTCAATACGAGCATGACGCGGGATATCTCCCCGCCCGAAGCAACCCGGCTAATATCGCCCGGCTCCTGGTTCTTGTTGGCCGCAAACAGAAAAGAGACCTCGTCCGTACCGTTCGGCAAAAACTCTCCCGAACTCTTCAGGCCGACCTCAAAGCGGGCATGCTTGATACCCAACTCCTGCAAAAGGCCGACGATCTCCTGCCGGAGGATCTCACCTGCTCCGGAACGGGCAGCGGTAATCTCTGCTGCCAATTGCCGCATCTCCTCCTCCGTTTTCCGGAGAGCCGCTTCCAATTCCGCCCGGTTGTCCGCATAGCTTTGGATGCCGGCAAGCTTCCCGGCGATCTCTTCCGCCACCGCCAATAACGCCTCCGTATCTTCCACCTTGTACTTTCTCATCAGATCGTACAGGACAGAGAGCCGGTCGTTGATAAACGCTATACGCGCCGGATTGTATTCGACAGTTTCGGCCCGCCTCCCGGCCTCTTCCGCCAGATCGTTCAACTCCAGCGTTGCAGAGTGAAGCCGCTCTTCGTACTCTCCAGCCTCCCGGACCACCTCCCGGAGAGCGGTACAAACCGATCGGCACTGCTGCAAAACCGACAACACCGAATATTCGGAATCCCGCAATTGCTGGGTCAACCGGTAAAAACCGCTCTGCACCGCCTCCGCATTGGTCAACAATTTCAGTTCCTCCTCCAACTCCTCCTGCTCTCCTCGCTTCAGCGAAGCGCTTTCCAACTGGGCCAATTGGAACTTCAGGTACTCCTCTTCCCGGAAAGCTACCACCACCTGCTCCTGCAACTGTTCCAACCGCTCCAACTGCAATCTGCGCTGCCGGTACAATTTTTTATAGGCGGACACCTGCTCTTGATTTCGCCCGAGCGCGTCCAGCATGTCAAACTGAAAATCCGGCCGGCCGATCAGTAAGGATTGGTGTTGGGAGTGTATGTCAATGACAAACTGCCCGAACTCCTTCAGCAATTTGCCGTTCACCGGGGTATCGTTGATAAAACAACGGGATCTTCCGTCTGCCGAGATCTCCCGCCTCACCAACACCGTATCGGAATAGTCTAGTTCGTTCTCTTCAAACCACCCCTGTAACCGGTAATCGTCTACCCGGTACACGATCTCCACGACACATTTCTTCTCTTTGTCCATGATCGCGGAACTGTCGGCCCGTTGCCCCAGGGTCAATCCCAAAGCGCCGAGCAGGATGGATTTCCCGGCCCCCGTTTCGCCGGTAATCACGGAAAAACCGTTTTCCATTCCGATCTCCGCCCGGTCAATCAGAGCGTAATTGTGTATAGAAAGACTCTCTATCATAAACTACGTCGGTATTTGCTATCCGAAAATCAATTGGTTTTGTTCTCTATCAGCACGGAAAACTTAGACGATTGGGCCGGATTCACTTCCGACAGAATGTTGTAGACCCGCCTCCGTTCATCGGGAAAAGCCGGTTTAAAGACCTGGATGATCTCGTCCGTTTTGGCATCGAAAAAAGCCTGTATAACATAGGAATTCTGCTTGGTACGGTTCGCTTTCTGCAACAACTCAAGAGCTGAAATGATCTCCAACCGCCCGTCCGCCACATTTTCGGCCATCACATCCAATCCTAAACGATGGTACCTGTAAAAACACTCCCGCACAGTGGCGTAACTCCGGTCTTGCAGGTTGTTGATCAGCCAATACCGGTTCCTCCGCCCTTCGAAAGATTTCCACCCCGCTTCCCGGGCGTTCTGGCTTTGCGCAACAATGTTCTCCGCTTTTGTGTAAAACTCATTCCCTCCCATCAATGCAAAACTGTCGTAATCCATTCCCAGAATAATGTAGGCGTAAAACGCCAACAGGTTGACCAACTCCGTGTTCTGCCCGGATTCGTTGAACTCCAACGGTTCGAATTCACGATACCGGAAAAGAACGTCGTTGTCTTTCAGGTTCAGCAAAACGGTATTGTACGAAGAGTTATATACCGGACGGCTGACACGCAATTGCATAGTCCCCCGGAATTCATCGCTCCCGGACTGTTCGTCTAAAACAATTTGCATAGAGCATTCAATCCGCTCGTCGTACGCGAAAACATTGGACGACCAGCGCCTGTTGTTCAGAAATTCGTACATATCGCGCTGCATACTGTTGTAGATCTCCCTGTTCGTCCCCTGTATTTTCTGGGAAGAGACCGCAATATTACAACGCAACTCCTGGCCGGAAACCGCCTGTATCGCTCCCCAAAGTCCCAACAAAACAACCATATACCTCTTCATCATACGCCGTACCTGAAAACAGATTTGTAACCAGATACGAAAATACAAAATAATTTCAATTAATTTGCTACATTTGTGCCCGTTTACTGAAACCAACGTTCTTATCACAATGACAAGCAGGAGATTAATCCGGATCAAAGTTCTGCAAGTGCTCTACGCGCACTCGAAAAGAGAGGGGTATTCGCTGGCGGAGACCGAGCGCGATTTATTGAAAAGTATCGATAAGAGTACCGACCTCTACTTTTACATCATACTGTTACTGATTGAATTACATCACAAAGCTTTCCTACGGATAGATGCGGCAAAACACAAACACATCGCAACGGAAGCAGATCTGAACCCGAATACCCGGTTTATCGATAATCCCGTTTTCGCCTTGCTGAACAACAACAAACAGTTCAAGTCGTACTTATTGAACCATAAGATCAGTTGGAACAACCATCCGGAACTGATCACCTATCTCTACAAAAAGATGGTGGATTCTCCCGGTTATACGGAATACCTGAACCGGGAACAGATCGATTTCAGGGAACACAGGCAGTTTATCGTCAACCTCTTTACCGGGATTGTCGCACAGGAGGAGCTTTTTTTCCAGACGCTGGAAGATCTAAACATTTACTGGAACGACGATTTCGACATTGTCTTGAATTTGGTTTACAAGACTTTATCCGGTCTGAAAGAAGGGTGTTCTGAAAACGATCGGATTTTTTATTCAGTCTATAACCCGGAAGAAGATATTGATTTTGCCAGTACGCTGTTGCGAAAAACGCTCCTGGAGAATATGGAAAACTTAGAGTTGATTGAGCGTTATATCGTGAATTGGGAAATTGATCGGATCTCCGACATGGATAAATTAATCCTGTCCACCGCCTTAAGCGAATTGAAAAATTTTCCTTCCATTCCGGTCAAAGTATCATTGGATGAATACATCGAAATCTCTAAAACCTACAGTTCTCCTAAAAGCAGCGGATTCATCAACGGCGTATTGGATAAATCCATCGCCGAATTAATTGAAAAGGGGCGCATGCAGAAAACCGGACGGGGATTGATGGAGTCGTGAGGAAGTAAAAAAGGGTGCCTAAGCACCCTCTTCTACTAAACTAAAACTAATTCTCAAACTCCCTTGTAATCACTACAATAGATATCTTCAATTCAATTTTTTGCACCAATATTTTTCCTTTTCATGATGTAAAAATACAAAATAAAATCGTAATACTCCCAAAAAAACGTTGTTTTTTTACCAAATTTATCCGCAATAAAAAAACTTTTCAGTTCTATTTCCGTAGAAGCCAACCCCATACAAATAGCAAGAGGCTGCCTAAAAAACAGCCTCTTCTCTGTATTCACAAAAATGTTCAAAAAGTGCTTAGCTGCAAAGCCGCTGATTTTCAGGTGGACGGGAGCATACCAACGTATGTGACCGACAACTGATAAATCAAGCAATGAAGCGGATCAGTGATTTTTGGACACTTTCTTATGCGTCGATTGTAGCATAGGTCGCATTCTGTTCAATAAACTGGCGCCGTGGCGGAACGTCATCTCCCATCAACATGGAGAAAATCCGGTCCGCCTCTGCAGCGTTTTCAATGGAAACCTGCCGCAACGTCCGCCCTTCGGGGGCCATTGTCGTTTCCCACAACTGTTCGGGATTCATCTCTCCCAACCCTTTGTAGCGCTGTATGTGCAGGCTACTCTCTTTGCCGCCTCCCCACTCCTGGATCAGGCGCAACCGCTGGTCATCATCCCAGCAATAGCGCTGTTCTTTCCCTTTCTTCACCAAATAGAGGGGTGGCGTAGCAATGTACAGATAACCCTGCTCGATCACGGAACGCATGTGCCGGAAGAAAAGCGTCATGATCAGAGTGGCGATGTGAGCACCATCCACATCAGCATCGGACATGATAATCACCTTGTGGTAACGGATCTTATCCACATTCACATCCATGGTATCTTCGTCCGTTCCAGGGGTAATGCCCAACGCTTTGAAGATAATGGCGATCTCTTCGCTTTCATACACCCGGTGGCGCATGGCTTTCTCTACGTTCAGAATCTTACCGCGCAAAGGCAAAATAGCCTGGAATTGGCGGTCGCGCCCCTGCTTGGCAGATCCTCCCGCCGAATCCCCTTCCACCAGAAAAATCTCGCAATTTTCCGGACGGTTGTCCGAACAGTCGGCCAATTTACCGGGCAAGCCGGAACCGGAGAGCACCGATTTACGCTGTACCAGATCACGGGCTTTCCGGGCCGCATGCCGCGCCGTAGCCGCCAGAATCACTTTGTCCACGATCGCCTTGGCGTCTTTCGGATGTTCCTCCAGATAGTTGGCCAATGCCGTACTAACCGCCTGGGCGACCGCCGTCCCCACCTCTGTGTTCCCCAGTTTGGTTTTGGTCTGTCCTTCAAACTGCGGCTCCTGCACTTTCACCGAGATCACAGCCGTCAATCCTTCCCGGAAATCGTCCCCGCTGATATCGAACTTCAACTTGGAGAGCATACCGGATGTTTCGGCGTATGTTTTCAGGGTCTGTGTCAATCCGCGGCGGAATCCGGCCAGATGGGTCCCTCCCTCCTTGGTATTGATGTTGTTCACATATGAAAAAACGTTCTCCGTAAACGAAGTATTGTAATGAAGCGCCACCTCAACAGGTATACCGCTTTTCTCCGTACTGATATCAATGGTCGAATCAATGAGTTTGTCCCGGTTATTGTCGATGTACTCTACAAACTCCCTCAGCCCAAACTCCGAATAGAAAGTCTCCGTAAAGGGAACTTCCCGCTCCACGCCCGACTCCGGCGCCCGTTTATCGGTAATCGACAGGCGGATCCCCTTGTTCAGGTAGGCCAACTCCCGCAACCGGGCGGCCAAGGTGTCGTATTTAAATTCCGTAACGTAAAAAATCGAATCGTCCGGCTTGAAGGTGATGGTGGTCCCAGTCAACGCCGTCTCCCCAACAATTTGTACATCAGCTTGCGGGATCCCCCTGGAAAACTCCTGCCGCCAAATCTTGCCTTCCCGGCAGATCTCGGCAACCAATTTGGTAGAGAGCGCATTCACACAGGAAACACCAACCCCGTGCAAACCGCCGGACACTTTGTAGGAGTCTTTGTTAAACTTTCCGCCTGCATGCAGCACGGTCAGTACCACTTCCAAAGCCGACTTGTTCTCTTTGGCCATTTTAGCTGTCGGAATACCGCGACCATTGTCTTTGACCGTAATAGAGTTGTCTTCGTTAATAATCACCTGAATATCGGTACAATAGCCAGCCAATGCTTCGTCAATGGAGTTGTCCACTACTTCATACACCAAATGGTGCAAGCCGTTGGCGTTTACATCTCCAATGTACATGGAGGGGCGTTTCCTTACCGCCTCAAGGCCTTCCAGCACCTGAATGCTTTCAGCCGAATACTCTTCCGGTTCCAGATTCGCTTTCTTCACTTCGCTCATATTATTTAATTATTTCTGTTACAATAATTTAAAGCAGACAAGATCATTTTTCCACAGAAGATACAAATATAATCATTTTCCAAGCAAACACCCTAAATCAGTATTCTAATTTTACGGTTCTGTCATCAAATTACCTTTTCAGAGTGCAAGTGTATTGCTCCCGGCAGACAATACATCTGTGCGACCCCAAAACCCATCTTTCCGGAACTCAGAGCAGCAAACAAAAAGAGGCTGCCCGAAAGCAACCTCTTTCTGTTTTTTTGCAACAATTTTTACAACAACTGGAAAGAACAGGTAACACCGGCCGTTACGATGGCCACCATGCTCATCAGCTTAATCAGAATATTCAGGCTGGGGCCGGAAGTATCCTTGAACGGATCGCCGACAGTATCCCCCACCACAGTAGCTTTGTGCGTATCGGACCCTTTTCCGCCGAAATTCCCCTCTTCCACATACTTCTTGGCATTGTCCCAGGCACCGCCGGCGTTAGCCATAAACACAGCCAACACAAAACCCGCACCCAATCCGCCCACCAACAAACCCATCACACCGGCTACGCCGAAAATAACGCCGGTAACAATCGGTATAAGAATAGCCAAAATAGAGGGCAACAACATCTCCCGCTGCGCCCCTTTGGTGGAGATCTCCACACAACGGGCATAATCAGGTGTCGCTTCACCCGTCAGTATCCCCTTAATTTCGCGGAATTGGCGGCGTACCTCCTCCACCATGCTTTGCGCAGCGCGGCCCACGGCATTCATCGTCAACCCGCAGAAAAGGAAAGCCATCATGGCACCGATAAACACACCGACCAATACACTGGGATTCATTAGGTTGATCTGATAATAGTTCATCAGATCGATGATAGATGCTTCGGCTGTCTTAACAACGGCCCCGTCGGCAAAGGTCAGTATCTCCCTCCCGATGTGCTGCAAACCGATCTTAATCTCTTCAATATACGAAGCCAAAAGCGCCAACGCCGTCAAGGCAGCCGAACCGATAGCAAAACCCTTGCCGGTAGCAGCGGTGGTGTTGCCCAACGCATCCAACGCATCAGTGCGTTTGCGGACTTCGGGCTCCAATTTGCTCATTTCGGCATTTCCGCCCGCGTTGTCGGCAATGGGTCCGTAAGCATCTGTGGCCAAGGTGATTCCCAGCGTGGAGAGCATCCCCACAGCGGCGATGCCGATGCCGTACAGGCCCAGACTCAGGTTTTGCGCAGTCATCATGTTGGCCACATCAAAGTTGATGGCACACAGGAAAGCGAGGATGATGGCCACCGCAATGGTTATTACAGGAACAGCTGTCGAAAGCATCCCCAGACCCAGGCCGGAGATAATCACGGTGGCCGGGCCTGTCTGGCCAGCTTCCGAAACTTTCCGTGTCGGCTTATACGAATGAGAAGTATAATATTCAGTAGATTGGCCGATGATAACGCCTGCCACCAAACCGGCAATCACAGACAAAGAGAGCCCCCACCAGTTTTCAATCTGCAGCACGTACATAATCCCGAACGTAGCGATAGCGATCAAAACAGAACTGGAATTGACCCCTTTGCCCAACGCACCGAGCAATTGTTTCATATTAGCACCCTCTTTGGTGCGCACCAGAAAAATCCCGAAAATAGAGAGCACAATCCCCACCGCTGCAATCAACATAGGGGCAAACACCGCTTTCAACTGCATACTGCTGTCGGCAATAAAAGCCGCCGCGCCCAAAGCTGCAGTAGCCAGAATAGAACCGCAGTAACTTTCGTACAGGTCGGCGCCCATACCGGCCACGTCCCCTACATTGTCACCCACATTGTCGGCAATGGTGGCAGGATTTCTCGGGTCGTCCTCCGGAATGCCCGCTTCCACTTTCCCCACCAGGTCAGCGCCTACATCGGCAGCCTTCGTGTAAATACCGCCGCCGACACGGGCAAACAGCGCCTGTGTGGAAGCCCCCATTCCAAACGTCAACATCGTGGTCGTGATAAACACCAACTTCTGCGACTCGGTAACGGTTTCGGGATGTGCGTGAAAAAGCAGCACAAATTTATCCAGAATAAGATACCAGATCGAGATATCCAGCAACCCCAATCCGACCACCGTCAACCCCATGACAGCTCCCGCACGGAAAGCCACCTTCAAGCCGCGGTTCAGGGAGTGGCGGGGGGCATTTGCGGGAGGGGGCGGTGCCGCAGGAGCGGTTTTCATGCCGATAAAACCAGCCAGTCCGGAGAAAAAACCGCCGGTCAGAAAGGCAAAAGGCACCCAGCCGTTCTGTACGCCGAGGCCATACGCCAATACGGAAAAAAAGAGCGCCAGAACAACAAATACAACAATCACCACCTTGTACTGTTGCTTCAGGTAAGCCATTGCCCCCTTGCGCACATGGGAAGCAATCTCTTTCATGGCATCGGTTCCCTCACTCTCTTTCATGATACTCCTGAAAAAGTACCAGGCGAACCCCAGGGCCAACAACGATGCCGCCGGAACGATCCAAAATAAACTGTTCAACATACGTCTGTTTAATTAAAGGTTATTATTCTATTTTATCCATCCATTCAGCTTCCAGATCATAATCGCCGGCAGCGGTAATCCGCACCCGGCAAAAAGAGCCGACAGCAGGCAGTACGTCACCGCGGATCACCACCTCGGGATCAACTTCCGGCGAATCATACTCCGTCCGGCCGATCGCCACGCCGCCCTCTATCCGGTCAACAACCACCGTCAACTCTTTTCCAACAAAAGAGGCCTGCACCTCTGCCGAGATCTCCCGCTGGATCACCATCAGTTTTTCAGTCCGCTCCCTTTTCACCTCATCCGGAACATCGTCCGTATAATTTTTGTCACAAAACGTGTCCTCTTCGTGGGAATAAGGGAAGACCCCCAACCGCTCAAACCGCATCTCCCGGACAAAATCGCACAACTCCTGGAAATCAGCCTCGCTCTCCCCCGGATGTCCCGTCATCAACGTCGTCCGGAGAAAGATACCAGGCACCTCCCGACGAATGGTAGCGAGCAACTCAATGGTTTGCCGCCGGGTGATCCCCCGACACATCTTTTGCAACATCGGGTCGCTGATGTGCTGCAAAGCAATATCCAAATAGTTGCAGACATTCGCCTTCCGGCACATCACAGGCAACAAGTCCATTGGGAAACCGGCCGGATAAGCATAATGCAACCGGACTCGCTCCACTCCGGCTATCTCCGCCATCTTCTCCGTCAGTTCCGCAATGCGGGGCGCTCCATACAGGTCGATGCCATAATAAGTCAGGTCCTGCGCCAACACCAGCAACTCCCGAACACCCGACTGCACCAGTTCCCGACACTCCTCCAACACATCCTCCATCTGCCGAGAGCGGTATTCGCCAGTCATCAGGGGAATGGCGCAATAAGAACAACGGCGGTTACACCCTTCCGCAATCTTCACATAAGCATAATGAGCGGGAGTGGTCACCACCCGGCTGTTCCGAAGCGTTTCGTCGTATATTTTCCCCAGCCAGGGCACTATTCCCTGCCAGTCAAATTTGCCGAAAAAAGCGTCCACCTCCGGAATCTCCTGGAGCAATTCCTCCCGGTAGCGCTGGGCCAGGCACCCCATCACCACAATGCGTCCAACCACACCCGTCTTTTTCAGCGCCGCCTGTTCCAAAATGACGTTGACCGACTCCTCCTTGGCATCACCAATAAAACCGCAGGTATTCACAATCACCACATCGGCTCCCAGTTCGCTGCTTTCCACGACCACCTCCACACCATTCCGCTCCAACTGCTTCATCAGCAACTCCGTATCAACCAAGTTTTTGGAACAACCCAAACTGATCATATTCACTCTCATAAACGATGCGAATTTACATTAAAATATAGTATCTCGGTACATTTACAGCTGAATAATATAAAGCAAACCTATGAATTTTTTTCGCTCGATTTCCCCCACGCTTTCGGAAATCAACAGTCCAAAGCTTCGCACATCCCGGCAACGACATCGTGGGAAAGAGGCTCCACAGCCGATTTCAAACATTTCCTCCTGTTCTTCACCCCGAATTGATTTAGCGTGAAAAACGTTACCTTTGTACGTTATATTTCTAAATCAATGCAGCAAAAAGAGAAAAACAACTGGTTGCCGACCTCAGTCAAAGAAGTGGAAGAGCGGGGCTGGATCTCTCCGGATGTCATTCTCTTCACCGGAGATGCGTACATCGACCACCCTTCCTTTGGAACGGCTGTTGTAGGCAAGTGGATGGAATCCCTCGGTCTAAAAGTGGCCGTTGTTCCGCAACCCAACTGGCGGGACGATTTGCGGGATTTCAAAAAATTGGGACGCCCGAACCTGTTTTTTGGCGTCAATGCCGGGAACATGGATTCGATGGTCAATCACTATACCGCCAACAAGCGCAAGCGGTCGGACGATGTCTATACCCCCGAAGGGAGGGCCGGGGCGCGCCCCGACATGCCGACTGTCGTCTACACCCGAATCCTGAAAAAACTCTACCCGGACGTGCCGGTCGTAATCGGCGGGATCGAAGCCTCTCTGCGCCGCCTGACGCACTACGACTACTGGAAAGATACGCTACAACCGGGTATTCTGTACGAAAGCGGGGCGGATCTGCTTGTTTACGGCATGGGGGAAAAACCGTTGGCGGAGATCTGCCGACTATTGAAAAGAGGAGTTCCGTTCGGTAACCTGACCAATATCCCGCAAACCTGTTTTCTCCGGGACAAGGGGGCGCCGTACGCTACCGGTAAAAAGTGGAAAACGTTCCGGCTACACCCACACGAAGCATGTGTCCGGGACAAAAAACTGCACGCGCAAAATTTCCGGCACATCGAGGAGGAGTCGAACAGCATAGAAGCCGCCCTATCCTCCCCTGAGCACTGAAGAGTTGGACCGCATCTACGCCCTGCCCTATACCCGTCTGCCTCATCCCCGTTACAAAGGGAAAGAGATCCCGGCTTACCAGATGATCCGCCACTCCATTACACTCCACCGGGGCTGTTTCGGCGGATGCGCCTTCTGCACCATCTCAGCACACCAGGGAAAGTTTATCTCCTCACGTTCCCTCCCCTCGGTGTTGCAAGAGGTGGAGCATATCAGCCGGATGCCGGATTTCAAAGGCACCCTGTCAGACCTGGGCGGCCCTTCAGCCAACATGTACCGGATGGGGGGACGGGACCCGGAGCTGTGCAGAATCTGCAAAAGAGCCTCCTGCGCCTTTCCAGATATCTGCAAAAATTTAGTAACGGACCACGCCCCGCTTTTGGAGTTGTATAGCCGGGTGAAAGAGCATCCTGCCGTTAAACACTGTTTTATCGGTTCGGGGATCCGGTACGACCTGTGTCTACATCGTACCGGAGATCCCAAAATTGACCGGGCAAACGAGCGGTACCTCCCGACGGTGATCCGGGAGCACGTATCCGGCCGTTTCAAGGTAGCACCAGAACACACCGCCGAATCCGTATTGCAATTGATGCGGAAACCGCCTTTTTCCCTGTTTCACAAGCTCAAAACACTGTTTGACAGCGTAAACCGGGATAGTGGTATACAACAACAGATCGTCCCCTACTTTATCTCTTCCCATCCCGGAAGCCGGCTGGAAGAGATGGCCGAATTAGCCGTTGAGACCCGCGATCTGCATTTCCGGCTGGAACAGGTACAGGACTTTACCCCGACCCCGATGACCCTTTCCACCACTCTCTATTACACCGGCCATCATCCCTACTCCGAGCAAAAGGTGTACACCGCCAAAAGCGAGCAGGAGAAGCGGGAACAACACCTGTTTTTTTTCTGGTACAAAAAGGAGTTCCGGCCGGCTATCAGTACTCTCCTGAAACGGATTCGCCGGCAGGATCTGCTGAATAAATTACTCCGGTAAGAAGTTTTAACAGACTCTAAGCGAAAAATGCGGATAAAACTTTAAAAATTCAATCGAAATTCGTACTTTCGAGCAAAATTATCCGAAGGAAAATCAGAGCTATGAGAAGCAGCAGAAACAGAACGGCGGTCATCAGGATTGCAGGGGTTATTTTCGCTGTTTTTGTGTTCCTCTCCTGCCACAACCAAGCAAAAGAGGAGAACCAACAAGGCTTGCACTACATCCGGCAGGGGCAATATGAACAGGCTATTGCGGAGTTTACCAATGCTTTGCTGGAAGACAACGAATGGCTACCTGCCTACTACAACCGGGCCGTCTGTTACGCCAATACGGGACAATACAAAGAGGCGCTGAACGATTTCAACTACATGCTGGCACACTATCCCGAACATGCAGAATCCTATTTCAACCGGGGTATTCTGTTTGAAAACATCGGCGTATACCCCAATGCCATCAAGGACTATTCACAAACGATCCGGTTGCATCCGAATTTTGCAGCCGCCTACCACTACCGCGGGATCGCCCGTTTTTACACCAAGGATTACGAAGGGGCGCTGGCAGATTACAACAAAGCTGTCGAACTCGGTTTAGCCGAAGCGGGCCTCTATTTTAACCGGGGAGTTGTCCGGCAAATACAGGGAGACACAGAGAGTGCCATCAAAGACTATTCCGAAGCCATATCTGTCGACCCTTCCAGTGCTCAATCCTATTACAATCGAGGGATCGCGTATTTAAAACGGGGTGAGACTGACGAAGCACAAAAAGATCTGGAAATCGCTCTCCGCCTTGGTTTTACCAAAGCAGCAGATCTTTTAGATACCTATTTCCAGTAAATTAATGAAAAAAATACAACGTATGAAAATCACGATCTTTTTGTCCGCCTGCGTCGCTCTCCTGGCTTGCAAACCGCAACCACAGCAACAGCAGGAACAGCAACAGGAAGCGGTTCTGCTGCAAGAGGGGTATGAAATTAAGCTGCATGTGGCGAAAATGGCCGGAAAAGACGCCATGCTCGCTTTTTACCAAAACAACAATAACCAGGTAGGCGTGTGCGATACGGTACGCCTGGATTCTGCCGGCTACGGCGTATTCCGTCGCCCCGACCGCCGGTTGGGCAGAGGCATGTACCTCATCTACTTTCCTTCCGGAAACATGTTTCAGCTTCTGATCGGCAGCCAGCAATACTTCTCCGTCACCGCGGACACCGCCGATTATGTCAACACAGTGGTGTTTGAAAATTCACCGGAAAATACGGAGTTTATTGAATACCAGAAATTTCTGCAAACCCAACAAAAAAAGATGCAGGAGATCGAAGAAGAGTTTGCTCGGGAAAAGGACCTGGACGAAAAAAAACGCGAACAATACGCCAAACGGCAGGATGCCATTGACGAAGAGGTCCGGACCCGTATCGCCGGGATCAGAAAACAATATCCGGGAACAGTCCTGGCCAACTTTCTCAATTTCACCCTCTCTCCAAAGATCCCAGATTACTCCAAAACGGTACCGGCGGATGCACCCGACCGGGAAAACGAAATCCGCCGCCTCTCACTCTATTACCTGAAAAACCACTATTGGGACTACACGGATTTTACGGACAGCATGTTCCTGCGGATCAACGAATTTAAACCCAAATTAGACCGGTATTTCACTACCCTGATCGTTCCAAACCCGGATACCCTTTACCAAGCCTGCGTATCCATCATTGAAAGAGCGCGTCCCAACAAAACCATGTTCCGCTACCTGACTGAATATTGCATCATGCACGCTTTCAACCACGAAATCATGGGGATGGACAAGGCTTTTGTAAAGTTGGGAGAACGGTATTACCTCAGCGGAGAGGCTGACTGGCGAACAGCGGAGAGCCTGAAACAATTGACGGACGAAATTTACAAACGCCAACACAACCTGCTGGGCAACATCGCCCTAGACCTGAAATTGCCCAGCCTGGAAGGCGGGGTTGTCAGCCTGCTCGAAACCCAAGCACCTTACACCCTGCTCCTGTTCTGGGAACCCAATTGCGGCCATTGCAAAACCGTTGTCCCAGAGGTGAAAAAAGAGATATTCGACCGCTTCGCTCCCCACGGACTGAAAGTGTTTGCCGTCATGACCCAAACGGACAAAAAGGATTGGGAAGCGTTTGTGGAAAAGAACCAGTTGTTCGACTTTATCAACTGCTGGGATCCCAACCGTCAATCCAACTACTGGACCATCTACAATGTCTTCTCCACGCCGGTACTGTACCTGTTGGATAAAGACAAAAAGATCATTGCCAAACAGTTATCGGTGGAGCAATTGGTCGGATTGCTGCGGGAAGAGTACAAAAGGAAAGGGATTGAAGTTCATTGATTCTATTTTAAGCACACCGATGCAATGAGATACGTGTTCTATTTTCTGGTATGTTGGGTGTCTGTTTCCTGTACAAGTAAAGCCAAACAGGCGAACAAACAGGGCATGCACTACATCCGGCAAGGGATGTACGACCAAGCTATTACCGAATTTAACAACACGTTGTCACACGATGCAGAGTGGTTGCCTGCTTATTATAACCGGGCAATCAGTTACGCCAATACCGGGCGGTATAAAGAGGCGTTACACGATTTTGATTTTCTGTTGTCGGTCTGCCCCGGCCACGCGGAATCCTATTTTAACCGGGGAGTGGTTTACGAAAACAGAGGACTTTACCGGGAGGCGATCCGGGATTACTCCCAAACCATCAACCTGCAACCTGCTTTTAGGAAGGCATTTCATTACCGGGGCCTTGTGCGGTTCCGTGTCAAAGATTACGACGGTGCGTTGGCTGATTACAACAAGGCGATCGAACTCGGTCTGAAGGAAACGGATATCTATTTCAGCCGGGGGGTGATCATGCAGATCAACGGAAAAATGGAAGCAGCTATTCACGATTACAGCGAAGCGATCTCTTTAGACCCTTCCGATGCCAGATCTTACTACAACCGGGGAATTGCCGAATTTTCCCGGGGAGAGGAGACGGAGGCCCGAAATGACCTGGAAATCGCTTCCCGGTTGGGCTTCGAAAAAGCGAAAGAGGCATTAGACATCTATTTCAACTAAATTGGATGATACAATGAAAAGAGTGTTTTTCGGTTTGCTTTGCGGATGGCTTCTCACAAGCCATGTCCACGCGCAGGGATACGAAATTAAACTGAATGTCCGGAAAATGGCCGGAAAAGAGGTGATCTTAGCCAATTACTTTGAAGGAAAGGCATACGCCGTCGATACGGCCCGGTTAGATGCTACCGGAACAGGTGTTTTCAAAAAGGAGAATCGGAAATTGGCGCGGGGCATGTACCTACTGCTCTTCTCTCCGAACAACTACCCCAACCTGATCATCGGAGACGACCAACATTTTACCATTACGACCGATACGGTGGATTACCTCAACACCCTGAAAATCGAAGGATCTCCGGAAAATGCCGCTTTTCAGGAATTTCAGCGGTTCGCGACGGGGCAGAACGGGAAAATGCAGCAGGCCATGGAAGCATACGAACAGGATAAAAATGAAACTGCCAGAGAAAAATACAGGGCGATCATTGAAAAATCCAACCGGGAAGTCCGGGCGTACATCGGCGAAATAGACCAGAAATTCCCCGGTTCCACCCTAGCCACCATTGTTAATTTCACCTTGGACCCGGATGTTCCGGATTTTTCGGCAGAAGTACCCGAAGGAACCGAAAACCGGGACCTGGAACTCCGCAGAAAGGTGTTCTTTTACATCAAAGACCACTTCTGGGACTACACCAACTTTACAGACAGCGCACTGATCCGTACCTCGAACTTCAAGAGCAAATTGGACGACTACTTCGAGCACTGGGTGATTATTCACCCCGATTCCCTGTACCGGGCCTGTGTGGATATCATTGAAAAAGCCCGCCCCAACAAAACCATGTTCCGGTACCTGTTGCATTACTGCACCAATACCTCTTTCGATCACAAGATCATGGGCATGGACGAAGCCTTTGTGAAACTGGGTCAACGATACTATATGAAAAAAGGGGAGATCTACTGGCTGGACGAAGAAGCTCTGAAAAAGATCACAGACGAAGTGATCAAAAGGCAGTACAACCTGATCGGAAAAAAGGGGCTAGACCTAAAATTACCAACCTTGGAAGGTAACTGGACCAGCCTCTACGAAACCCAGGCTCCCTATACCCTCCTGCTCTTTTGGGAACCCAATTGCGGCCACTGCAAAACGACCGTCCCTTCGGTAAAAAAGGAGATTCACGACGTATTCGCTCCGTTTGGGTTGAAAGTATTTGCCGTCATGACCCAAACGGAAAAAGATAAAAAGGCATGGGAGGATTTTGTGGAAAAGTACGAACTGTTCGACTTTATCAATACCTGGGACCCCAACCGGCAATCCAACTATTGGACCCTCTACAATGCATTGACCACGCCGACCATGTATATTCTGGACAAAGACAAAAAGATCATCGCCAAAAACCTGACGGTGGAGCAAATGGTCGATTTATTGAAACGGGAATACAACAAACAGGGACACAACTTTGAACTCTCTAAGGAGTCTCCGGCGTCGGAGCCTTGATCTGATAGGAGACCCGTATGAAGTACCTCGTTTTTACACCGGAGATGAAGTTGGCGGATGTGATCCACGTCAATTACAAACTGCTGCTGATCCTCCCTCGTTTCGGGATTTCGCTGGGATTCGGAGACAAAACTGTCCGGGAGTGCTGCACAGAACAGGGGATTCGACCGGATTTCTTTGTGATGGCTTGTCATTTGTACACTTTTGATGACTACATACCAGCGAAGGATGAGATTATCAGGGAGATGGTGGACGATCTAATCCGCTACCTGAAACACTCTCACTCTTATTACTTGGAAAACCCGGTCGCCGCCATCCGGGAACAGTTCCACCAGATCGCCCTGCAAAGCGATCCCGCCCACAGTAAGATTCTCCACCGGTTTTTCGAGGAATACAAAAATGAACTGATCAACCATTTTCGGTACGAAGAGGAGGTGGTGTTCCCATACATCCGGAAAGTAGCCAATCGAGAGGAGGCGGACAGTTATAAAATCGATATGTTCGAAGAGAACCACTCCAACATTGAAGAGAAATTGAACGATCTGAAAAACATTGTGATCAAATATTTGCCCGAAAAAACCGCCGGAACCGAACGCATCCGCCTGCTTTTTGATATTTTTCAGTTGGAGGAGGATGTAAATAGGCACACCCTCATCGAAAACCGGGTATTAATCCCGTTGGTGCACAAATTGGAAAAAGGGCATGGCCGGAAACAAAACGTATAAGATCGTCCTGATCGAATCCTCTCCGATCATCATACAAGGGATCCAAGAGTTGTTGCGCCCCCACAGAGAGTTCTCGTTTATTGCTGTTGTCCGGAAGGGGAAACGGTATGCAGAAACGCTCCGGCACCTGTCGCCCGACCTGCTTCTTGTCAATCCGCAACTCTTAGACAGCAGGCAAATGCAGCCGACAGATCCGGCAGAAGCGCCGGCGGTGATTGCGTTGTCTTACCAATACTTGCACCCGGAGATCCTCCAGCACTACAACACAGTTATCGACATCAATGACGACCGGGAAACGATCGTCCGGAAACTGCAACAGGCCCTGGCCATTCCCCAACCGGCCGGCGAAACCAACGAGAGCAACGAACTCTCCGTACGGGAAAAAGAGATCTTGGTTTCTGTGGCCAAAGGGATGATCAACAAAGAGATCGCCGAACAGCACCACATCTCTGTCCACACGGTGATCACCCATCGGAAAAACATCACCCGGAAAACGGGTATTAAATCGATTTCCGGGTTGACTGTATTCGCCATCCTGAACAACCTGATTGAGATGAGCGAGGTGGAGTAACTCCTTAAAAATTGATGTATACCCTTATGATCCCGATCAACGCATTGGGAAGATCCGCACCAGTTCTGGAGGGATGGAGGATGTATTGAAGATCCGGTTGAACGGCAAAGTGATCGCTGAATTGCCGTTTGTAAGATACCTCAAAAACAGTCTCGTTTTTACAGCCTTTCTGGTGTTGATCTACACTGGCGACGGCCACTCCCAGCACATCCTCTCCCATCGGACTGAAAATACCGTAGTAGTTGGCACCCAAACCTGCGTACCAGGCGTAGGCGTTTTCTTCTTTCGGAGAGAAAACGGCCTGGGCGAACAACCCGATCTTCCGCTGCCGGGCTTCGTTGTGCATCACCGTTTGGTCCGCCAGGAGATAAACCCCGTAATTGTGCCGGAAGAGATACTCCGCAGGTCCCCCTTCGGCAGGGGTTTCCTTACATCCGGAGTGGTAGAAAGAGCCGGCTTTATAGGTTCCGTCCAATCCGTTGAGTTGCATCTGCGCATGCACTTCCGTTACAGCCAGCAGTCCCTCCCCTTTACCGAAACGCCAATGCAGGTTGTGGGGATTCTCCTCGAAAGGAGCCTGCATACCGTCGAAAACCGCCATTTGCCAACCGAACCGGTCGCTCAGATCCCACCGGGCAGCCACCCCCAGGCCGGTCAACGGAAAGATCGGTACCGGTACATTTCCCGCAACACCCGGAGGCATACCGAAAGAGCTGTTGATAAACTCCGATCCGTTCTCCGTAACGAAAAACTCCGCATTCAGGTCCTGCAGGCCAACGGTAAACCACCCTTTTCCAAACTCCTGCCAGAACCAAAGTTCGTGCAAATAGGTGTGTGTCCCGGCATCGATATTCGAAGCTACCTGAAGGTCGCCCGAAAAATGTTCCGAAAGCGATTTGCCGTGTACGGCCGCTCCCTTGACGTAAAAACCGCCGCCTCTCCACCAACGGGCTTTCTCCGTATCAAAACCAACAGCCAGATTTCCCAGCCCCATGTACCCGCCGCCCGTTTTCAATCCGCCGGACATATTGGTATAAAGCTCCCCGGTATACGACGCTTCAAACTGAAAGGATTGTCCGTACAACCCGCAGAACAGACCGGATAAAACAAACAAGAAACAGAACTTTTTTTGCATGACGTTTGAATTTTAATGAACGTTGCAAAAATGGTTCTGTTTGATGCAGTAAAAATTCCCCTATTTTGGTGATTTTTTCAAAACCCCTCCCTATTTACAGGGATACGATACACCGTTAATTTAAAACGGTGATCCGGGCATACCCGTGACCGGACCGATTGTTAGCGGTCATAGCGGTATTGGTGAACCGGATGCCACTGTAATGCAAATTACCTCCCGTATGTGCCCCTGAGGCATTTACCGCATTGCATCCGGGATGGCCGCTGATAAACGAAGAACCGCCACCGCCGTTCCCATCCTGGCCATTTCCAGCCGTTCCACTGCCGCCGCCGTAATATCCGCCGCCGCCGCTGCCGGCATTGCCGTTATTGGGAGCTACGCCACCGATACCGAAAGAACCGGCCACTCCCCAATAATTGTCGGTATAGGCCGTACCGCAAGCGCCGCCGGCCGTTTGGGTCGCTCCTTTTCCGTCCTTGTTCCAATTGGAGTTGGGCGCCGTCAGACCGCCTCCCCCCGTATTCCCGGCATTGGCATTAGCCGCAGCACCACCGCCGGAGGCAATGTGACTACATCCGCCGCCGCCGCCGGCTGCCACCATCACCCGCGACCGCAGGGAGGCTGCAACAGACCAGGTTCCCCCCTCCAGGCGAAAATCGGTGGCCCCTCCCCCGTAAGGCCCGACAGCACTGGTATTGGAGTTAAAAATGCTGCCCTGTCCTCCCACATAGACGAAAAAAGGCTGCGTTGCCGACAAGGCGAGATTTCCGGTCACATACGCCCCATATCCGCCGCGGGTAGTTCCATTTCCATTGTCCCGGCCGTTCTGCCCCTGTGCACCGGCACATTCTATCTTATAATTTTCAGGCAACAGGTTCAACGTGTGGTAGCTGCCGGTATAACTCAATGTGCGGACCCGTTCTTCCAACCGTTTCGTATACACCCGGTCCGGACACTCCAAACAGACAAGTTGCACATCAATATGTATCACCATGGTGGTATGTATATTGTTCAATACACCGGTAGAAGCCGCTAAATCCAAGGTTCCCTTTACCTCGTTCACAATTTTCCACTGTTGCTCGTCGTTTCCTCCCCAACTCCGCATCAAACGCTGATCGGTCTGGCCGGAGTAGGTAATCTCCTCCATCTCCTCTGCAAAAGGATTACTGGTATAGGGCAATGCATATACCTGGACATTCTGGCGTTTCACACACTTGTCGGCTGTCCGCATCTCTATCTCTACCATATAGATGCCACTGGGTTGTTCGGTTGCCTTCCGGAAATCGGCTGTTCGCAATTTATAGATCGAAGAGGTAGCGGTAACCTGGTCCGGGGTGATCATTTTACCACTCTCCGCACACCTCCAGGTATACGTGGTCGGCAACGCGTTCATAACGGTAAATCCTTCCGCTGCCATACAGGGTTGTAATGTCTCCGTCACTTTATTAATCGTGTGCCCGGGACCAATGACAAGGCCAACAACTCCACTTTCTCCCCGGATATCCGGACTGTGTGAAACCTGCCGGTAATACACTGTTTTTTTCTCCAAACCTTCCACCTGCTCCGACAGATTACCCAGGTTCAACAGATTACTGCTCTCTCCTTCCAGCAAATCCCAATTTTGCAAATCTGTACTGATGTACCAGGAGTATTGAACCGGAACCGGAGAGAGGTTTTTTGCCCCCCGGATAGAGTACTCTCTGGCATCACAGACCGTATCGTACACGATCTGCTCCCCCGATTGCATCCCGTTCATCAACGTCAATTTGATTTCAACCACTGAATAGGGTACATTGCACCCCAACCGCACTCCTACCTGTGGCTTTCGCTCCTGCAAAGAGGCAAACCAGGCACCCGTTGCACGGCTCCGTTCTCCCGTGACAGCTTCCGGAAGAGATGCGGAAAAATCACCGCCCCTGACCCCGTAAGCCTGCGGATCGCGGGGCCAGCTATTCCCGGATATATCCGACCGCCCCCATTCGTCCAATTGCCCATCCCCTTGCAGGCTTCCGTCAAAAGAGCGGCCGGCAGCCTCCGTATTGACGTAAATACATGCCAGGTTACCGGACAGATCCTCTACTCCCCAAAAACTGACACCTCCCTGTTCCCGGGAAGTACCGTCCCGGACAAAAATACCGGAACGCACCGAACCTTCCACGCTACCGGCTGCATGAATATTCCCGCCCGAAAAATATTCTGTCTCCTGTCCGGAATCCAAAAGCCCCGAAGCAACCGATGCTGTGGTCGTATTCCAACTGTACTCCCCCGCTTCCGAATACGCCGGATACGGGATCCGGCACATCTTTTCGTATTCCAATTCCGATAAGGGCCGCAAACCAGCCCAATCCGCATACGCCAGCATGCTCTCAATAGAAAGATAGTTGCAGGCAGCCGTATGTCCGTCGTCCCCGGCATTGGTTAACGAAACACTGTTCTGATCACAGGCAAAAACCCCCGGCTTTCCGTCTCCGGTAATTTCCGAATCTATCACAATACCATTCCGGAAATGGGAGAACTGCGGATCCGGTCCGAATACATATTCCCCTTTTTTGATCCGGTCCAACTCCCCGCCAATTGTATTGTAAAATTGACCGGAATAGGTCTGTTTGTTCAGAAAATCCACATATTGTTCCTGCGTCAACTCGTATTTCATGGCGTACATCCCAAAGTACCCGTTGGGATAAACAGCCGAAAGCGCCTCTTTCCGCCCGTCTATCAGAGTGGTCCCTGCAAAGTGATCCTCCAACTCCTCTTCCGTCATGGCGACATTTGCCACCAACACATCCTGTCCGAACGGAAGCCTCTCCGCATCAACACCGGGAATCCGGATCCGGTAATACTGGTAGCTGCCCGGTTGCTGCACTTTCAACGCTTTCTGTATCGGATACGAAATAAAATTCGTGGAAAAATCATCCGGACCACCACTCCACAACTCCACCCAAGCCGCTCCGTTTGAGGGACAACCTTCCAGGTACCATGTCCCTTCCGGAATAGCATTACCGGAAAAAAGAGAAGAGACACCAAAATAACGGATGGTTTTGGCAGTTTTAAAATCCACCTGCCACCAGGACGGAACAACTGCACTGCGCCAACATTGATCCTGAGAAAGTGAATTGTTCTGGCGATTGGCAGCCAAGGCGATGTTGGTCCCTCCGGAGGCTGTATAGGCAAAATTGCTGTTGGTACCGATAAGATCGTAACGGGCCGGGATCGAACCAAAAAAGGGCCGGGTAAAACCGTTCGAAGCGCCCGGTTCACCGGCATAGAACAAAGAGAGCGGTATCTTTACCATCTCCAGGCCAGTAAAACTAAAAATCACTTCTCCCGCTTCCAGGTCGACAGCCGAAACAGGTTGGGAGGCGTTCCCGTTCAGATTCCACTTGAACCGCACCTCAACTTCCGAATTTCCGACCGAAAACGTACTCCTGCGGATAAAAATCCCGCCTGCATGCCGTTCCCACCCGTAATCTGCCGTCAGGATCTCGTGCCCTTCCGCCGCCAAAACAAGGTGGTGCCACTTATCTTTTCCCGCTAAGCAATATTTTCCGAAAATATAAACAGCATCGTGATTGAGCAGGTGGTTCCAGGAGTTATCCCACCGTATTGTGAACCCGATTGTCGCTTCCGTATCCGAACAGCTCACCAGCTTCGGTTGGGAGACAAAATGCAGGTTGCTTCCACAGAGAGACCCGTGAACAACCAACAATACCCAAAGAGTAAAATATTTCATGACCTTTGTTCTATAAGAGAAAACAACACAACTTTCTCTTCCGGCAGGAACCAATGGATCTCCGGAGTCCGCCGGAACCAGGACAACTGTTTTTTGGCATAGCGCCTGGAGTCCCTTTTAATAAGAGAGACCGCCTCATTGTACGTTATCTTTCCGTCAAAATAGTCAAAAAACTCTTTGTAACCGACGGTATTCAGCGCATTCAAATGCCGCAACGGATACAAGACACGTGCTTCCCGCTCCAATCCCGCCTCCAGCATCTCCTCTACCCGGCGGTCGATCCGGCGGTACAGCTCCTCCCGCTCCCGGTACAATCCTATTTTCAAGATAGAAAAGTCCCGCTCCCGAGGAGTATGGGTACGCAAAGAGGAGTATGGTTTTCCGGCCGTCAGGCACACTTCCAAAGCATGCAACACCCGCTTGGGGTTCCGGAGGTCTACCTCTTTGTAGAAATCGGGGTCCAACTCTTTCAGTTGCTGCCGGATCGGCTCCAATCCTTCCAATGCGTATTGTTCCACCAGCGCCGATCGGATCTCCGGATCAATCGTCGGCACGTCGTCAATCCCCTTGCAAACGGCATCAATGTACATCATGGAGCCTCCCGTCATCAATACATCGTCCGTTTCCCGGTGCAACTCCCGGATCTTTTCCAGGGCCTGCTGTTCAAACTGCCAAGAGTTGTAGTAATCGAATACGGAAAGAGTACCGATAAAAAAATGGGGAACCGCCGCCAACTGTTCGTCCGTCGGAACCGCCGTTCCTATCTTCATCTCTTTGTACAATTGACGGGAATCACAGGAAAGGATCGGCGTATGCAACCACCCGGCTAGCTCTATACTCAAGTCTGTTTTGCCAACGCCGGTAGGCCCAAGCAACACGATCAACCTTTTCTTCCCACTGCTTGCCTTCACACTCCCTTTTCCCGTTGTTTCCCCTTCTTACAACCGATCCAGATAATCGTCAATGCTTTCGTAGCGGCTGCCATAATGGTCACCTCCTCCGCTATTACCCGAATCATCGTCTCCGAAATCGTCATCCTCGTACCCCTCTTCCTCTTCGTCGAAATCATCGAAAAACTCCTCTATGAAACTGTCGTCGTACTCTTCGTCCTCGCCAAACTCCCACTTGTCATCCCCCTCCAACGGATTCTGTTCGGGCAGAGGTCCGGCGCACATCAGGCAAATCGGCAAGATATCCGCCGAATCGGCTATATACTCCCCGGCATACTCCACTTTCAGGTAGCGGTTGTTGAAAAAATCAAAAACATACTCCAACTCGATACAATTGGCATTGATAACCTCTTGGATCGTGGTAGTGTCCATCACCCACGTATCTGTCTCTTCATCATTCGACGACATTTCCAGTAAAGCGATCTCTTTTACCCTGTTCCCCATCCGATCCAACGTATAGAACGAAGCGATCTGCGAGTGGTCGAACTCCAATACTTCCGCGATTTTATCGTGCAGATGCTGAAACGTCTGTTCTCCGCTAACGGCTATCTCGCAATGAAATTCGGAACTGTCCAGTAAACTGATTTCAAACTTGTAGTTCATATTTAGTAGTTAGTTTAAGCAAATATGACACTAAAATTGTTGCCAGGCAAACAAAACCGGCTTTTTTTTGTGATTCCGTTCGAAATTTTACGAAATGGTCATCTTATTTAAACAGACTCTTATAGCACGGAAGCGAGGACATCCATCGCCTCTCTGACCAATTCCGGATCCGCCTGGGAACCCATGTGTCCGACTCGGAAAACCCTACCAGCCAGACAACCGTAATTTCCTCCCACCACAACCCCCTGTTCCCGCAGGCGAACGTCCAGTTTTTTCCAGGAGAGTCCGGCGGGTACTTTTACGGCCGTAACGGTCGGAGATAACAAGGCGTCCGGAGCGGCAAACAGCTCCAGTCCCATGCCGGAAATCCGCTTCCGGCAATAGGCCGCTACCTTCTCATGGCGGGCTATCACCCTGTTCAAGCCTTCCTGCAGGATTCGTTCACTCGCTTTGTACAACTGGACCGTTCCATGCCAGTAAGGCGTATACGGGAAATAGCGGTTTTTGACCGCCTCCCGGAAAGGCAACAGGGCATCGTACCCGGTGTAATTTCGCTCCTCCGCCAACTCCCAGGCTTTTTCGCTCACGGAGAGAAACGACAGGCTGGCCGGGGCCGAAAAGCACTTCTGCGAAGCCCCCAGGCACAAATCCACCTGCCATTCGTCCGTCCGGAAAAGGCTGCCCCCCAAGCCGGAAACAGCGTCCACATAAAACAACGGAACGCCGTGTCTGGCTTTCAATTCACCGATACGCGCCACATCGTTCATGGTACCGCTGGGGGTTTCACAATGCACCAAGGTGATCATTTTCGGTTTGAACTCCCGGATGGCCCGTTCCACCAGTTCAAAGTCGTTGATTGATTCATTGAAACCGAAATCTACAATCCTGACTTCGCATCCGATGGATTCCGCCATCCCGCCTATGCCATATCCAAAGAGCCCCGTCGACAGAGCCAGCACCCGGTCTCCGGGAGAGAGGACACTTTTCAGGGCACTCCATAACACCAGCATGCCCTCCCCCGTCTGGATCACCACTCGGTTACAGGTGTGCATGATCTTTTGCAACGCTTTTTCTGTGGACTTATACAAGGCAACGTACTCCGTTTCCAGATCCGCCGACCCATAATTCGCAGTCGCCGCATCCAATATCTCCTGCGGAACGGAAACAGGGCCGGGAACCATCGGTATTCGATATTTTTCCATGTTTTTACAACTAATCGATATCTGTTTGAATATACAAAACTATAAAAAATCACAGAAATCACGCTTCTCGCTTGTTATTTTCTTCAGTACTTACCGGCATGCAGGTTTCACATCTTAATTTTTAAATGTATATTTGTCCTCTTAAATTCAAAATCCTGTATGCAGCGCCCCGAAAAACTGACGGAAAAAATAGTAGAAAGTTTAGATCAGAACAAAGGCGAACAGATCGTCACCATCGACTTGAGAAGAATAGAAAACTGTTTCTGCCGTTTCTTCGTAATATGTCACGGCAATTCCAACATACATGTAGCGACACTTGCCGGCGGTGTTCGGGAAGATGTTCTGGAACAGACGGGAGAGAAACCCTACCACATCGAAGGGTTGGATCAGGCCCAATGGATCGTGGTGGATTACGGGGATGTGATCGTCCATATTTTTCAGGAAGAGCAACGAAATTACTATCAGTTGGAGGAGTTCTGGGGAGACGGGATCCGGAAAAACTTCTATTGAATCTATAACCGAAGGAGACACTACGAGATATGACAGAGAATAACAAACCCCAAAAAGAGCCGTTCAACTTCCCTCCGGTAGGAAAAAATAAAAACAACAAGGCGCCGAAGATCAACAGTTACTGGATATACCTTGTGGTGATTGCGCTTTTTATCGGGTTCAATCTGTACAATTTGCAACCGGATGCGGAAAAAACCTCCTGGCAAGAGGTCAAAACCAAGATGCTAGAAAAGGGAGATGTTGACAAAATTATCGTTATCACCAACAAAGGAATAGCCTACATCTACCTGAAACCAGACAAAATAGAGGAGTATTCCAAACTGAAATCCAAAGGATTTAAGAACACTTCATCGGGCCCGCATTTCAGTTTCTCCATCGGTTCACTGGAAGGTTTTGAAAAAAACGTGGAAGAGGCCAGGCAGGAGATCCCCGGAGCGCAAAACGTAACTCTGGAGTTTGCCAAGGAGTACGATGCCTGGGGGGATATTTTCTCGTTTCTGTTCCCGTTGTTGCTGATAGTAGGCATCTGGATCTTTTTCTTCAGGCGGATGAGCAGAGGCGGAGGGGGTGGCGGAGGCGGCATCTTCAGCGTGGGCAAATCCCAGGCCAAACTGTTCGACAAGGAGTCCAATATCAAGATCACCTTTAAGGATGTGGCTGGTTTAGCCGAAGCCAAACAAGAGGTGGAGGAGATTGTCTCTTTCCTGAAAAATCCGGACAAATACACCAAATTGGGAGGAAAGATCCCCAAGGGTGCGCTGTTGGTCGGCCCTCCGGGAACCGGAAAAACGCTCATGGCCAAAGCGATGGCGGGAGAGGCCAACGTTCCGTTCTTCTCCATGTCAGGGTCCGACTTTGTTGAAATGTTCGTAGGGGTCGGGGCTTCGCGGGTACGCGACCTCTTCAAGCAAGCCAAAGAGAAAGCGCCCTGCATCATCTTTATCGATGAGATCGACGCCATCGGACGAGCGCGGGGACGCAATCCGAATTTCGGTTCCAATGACGAACGCGAAAATACCCTGAACCAGTTGCTGACGGAAATGGACGGATTTGAAACCAACTCCGGCGTGATCATTATCGCAGCGACCAACCGGGCCGACATCCTAGACAGCGCACTACTCCGGGCTGGCCGGTTCGACCGACAGATCACGGTAGACCTTCCGGAACTGAAAGACCGGGAAGCTATTTTCAAGGTGCATCTGAAACCGCTGAAACTGGCAGAAGATGCGGACATCGCCTTTCTAGCCAAACAGACCCCCGGATTTTCGGGGGCCGATATTGCCAACGTGGCCAACGAAGCAGCGTTGATTGCCGCCCGGAAAAACAAAAATGCCGTAGGGAAACAAGATTTCTTAGATGCTATCGACCGGATTGTCGGAGGATTGGAGAACCGGAGCAAAGTGATCAAGGCCGGCGAAAGAAAAGCCATCGCTTTCCATGAAGCAGGCCATGCCACTGTCTCTTGGCTATTGCAACACGCCCATCCCCTGCTCAAAGTCACTATCGTGCCCAGAGGGAAAGCACTCGGAGCCGCCTGGTACCTGCCGCAGGAGCGGCAGATCACCACACGGGAACAACTGTTGGATCAGATGTGTTCCATATTAGGCGGACGGGCGGCGGAGGAGTTGGTGTTCGGCCAGATCTCCACCGGAGCACAGAACGACCTGGAACGGGCTACCAAACAGGCGTATGCCATGGTTTCCATATTCGGCATGAGTGAAAAAATCGGTAATCTCAGCTATTACGACTCGTCAGGGCAAAGTGACTACAGTTTCACCAAACCCTACTCCGAAAAAACGGCAGAATTGATTGACTCCGAAGTAAAAACGATGGTCGAAGCAGCTTACCAACGCGCCAAAGGGTTGCTTTCAGAGCATTTGGAACAACACAAAGCCGTGGCCGAACTGTTGATCGAAAGAGAGGTGATCTTCAGCGATGATCTGGAGCGTATTTTGGGAAAACGTCCCTGGAAAGAGGAGGAAGAAGAGTTCAACAAAGAACCGGACGAAACCCGGGAAGGGGACCCGCTCTCTCCGGAGAAATAAAACGAACGCTATGGAGAACTGGACGTCTGTTTTCAACACGGAAACACTTTACCAGGCCGAATGGATAAGTTCTGTCCTGGAAGATCACGGGATACACGCCGTCGTTCTGAATCAACGGGATTCCTCCTATACCACATTCGGAGAGATCCATGTCATGGTCAATCAAACGGACCTGTCGAAAGCACAAGAAATCGTTAATGCTGTCGAGTTTGAATAATTTACTGAAACGAACTGTCAGCGGAGCGCTTTTCGTACTACTGCTGACCGGATGTATTTTTCTGCATCCGATCGCTTTTCTGATCTTGTGTTGCGGGATCGGCGTGATAGGATTGGCGGAGTTTTCCAAGATGGCGTTACACTTGGACATTCACATCCGCAAAGGATGGTTCCTCCCAGCTGGCGCTTTGTTGATCGCTGCCGGTTTCACAGACGCTTACCGACACAACAACTCCGGATATCTCCTTTTTGGCATCGTATGGCTGGCAACTTGTATATTTGAACTCTTCCGGAAAAAAGGCAATGCGTTCCAAAATATGGCGTTTTCCTGTTTCGGCATCGCCTACATCTGCCTGCCGTTCTGTCTGCTTTCCTACTTTCCGTTCCTTGTTTCCGGAACATGGAAACCGGGTATTGTGTACTTTCCATTCGTGCTGGTATGGATTAATGATACGTTCGCCTACCTGATCGGTAGCCGTTTCGGAAAACACAAACTATTTCCACGCATCTCTCCCCAAAAATCCTGGGAAGGAGCGATCGGAGGAACGGTTTGCTCGATCGCTGCCGCTCTCTTTCTCGGCCCGTGGCTGGCCGGTTTTTCTTGGGAACACTCGGTTGTAGCGGCCGGGATCGTATCTCTGTTCGGCATTTTCGGAGACTTGACGGAATCAATATTTAAACGAAGCATCGAGATCAAAGATTCCGGCACGCTTATGCCAGGACACGGAGGGATATTGGACCGGTTCGACGCCGCACTGCTTGCCATTCCGGCACTGTTTCTCTACCTGAAGTTTGTTTTTTAAAAGTTGTTTCATTTTCCATGAAATCCATTACCTTTGCATAATTTTTACGCTGTTTGCGAAAACTTAAACGAGTAGAAATGACACTACATAAAGCCGGTTATAGTCTATTGATCAAGCTTTTGCTGTTCTTTATTGTCGTAAATATCGTCCTGTTTTTTGCCGTGGGTTCACTGATTGTGCGCTATGCCGCAATAGCTGTTAGCGCGGTGCTGTATCTGGGCGCTGTCAACTTTTTCCGCTTTCCGAAGCGCCGGATCACATTGGATAACGATACCATTCTGGCCCCTGCCGACGGCAAGATCGTTGTGATTGAGGAGACTGAAGAGAACGAATATTTTCACGACCGCCGGATGCAGGTGTCGATCTTTATGAATATCCTAAATGTGCACATCAACTGGTTTCCAGTCAACGGCGTGATCCGCTGCTTCCGGTACCACAAAGGAAAATTCCTGAAAGCCTACCTGCCGAAATCCTCCACCGACAACGAACGTACCACAATCGTTATCGAATGCCCGAACGGGCAGAGCGTCTTGATGCGCCAGATTGCCGGCGCCGTGGCAAAGCGGATCGTATCTTACGCCCCTGTCGGAGGAGAAGCCCGCCAGTACCGCCACGCCGGATTTATAAAATTCGGGTCCCGGGTAGACCTGTTCCTGCCGTTGGACACAGATATAAAAATAGCATTGGGAGAAAAAACCACCGGTTCCCAAACGGTTATCGGCTACCTGAAACCGATCTCCAACCGTTGATTTGATCATTCACTAAATTTGAGTTCTATGTCTGTTCAATCTTCCGAAAAAGTTGTAACTACCCGTGTTTTGCAGGAGATGAAACGCCGGGGCGAAAAGATCAGTATGCTGACCGCTTACGACTACTCCACAGCCCAGATCGTAGACGCCGCTGGCATCGATGTGATCCTGGTCGGCGACTCAGCGGCAAATGTAATGGCCGGTTTCCAGACCACCCTGCCCATCACGCTGGACCAGATGATCTACCACGGCGCTTCCGTGGTGAGAGGGGTCAAACGGGCGTTGGTGATCGTAGATCTTCCGTTCGGCACGTACCAGGGAAACAGCAAGGAAGCGCTCTGTTCAGCCATACGGATCATGAAAGAGACCGCAGCAGATGCAATCAAATTGGAGGGAGGCGCGGAAATCTTGGACTCCGTCAAAAGGATTCTGTCTGCCGGTATCCCGATCATGGGGCATTTGGGACTGACCCCTCAGAGTATCAATAAATTCGGATCCTACACCGTCCGTGCCCGGGAAGAGGCCGAAGCCCGGAAATTGCTGGAAGACGCACACCTGCTGGAAGAGGCTGGCTGTTTCGCTGTCACGTTGGAGAAGATACCGGCTACTTTGGCAACGCAAGTAGCCAGAGAGGTGGCGATTCCCGTCATCGGCATCGGAGCGGGCAGCGGCGTGGACGGACAGGTACTTGTCCTGCACGACATGCTGGGCATCAACAACGAATTTTCCCCTCGTTTTCTTCGGCGTTATGCGGACCTGTACGGCGCAATAAACGGAGCGGTGAAACAATATATCGAAGACGTTAAAAACCGGGAGTTCCCGAACGAAAAAGAGCAATACTGACCATGCTGGAGATTCTGTACGAAGACAATCACATCATCGCCGTCAACAAGCATATCGCCGACATTGTACAAAGCGACAAGACGGGAGACGAACCGCTGACGGAGGAGGTGAAGGCGTATATCAAGAAAAAGTACAACAAACCGGGAGATGTTTTTCTGGGGGTTCCCCACCGGTTGGACAGGCCGGTCAGCGGCGTGGTGCTTTTTGCCCGTACCAGCAAAGCGCTGATGCGACTGAACGCCATGTTTCAGGAACACGATAAGGAGATGACCAAAATTTACTGGGCCATTGTTGGCAATTTACCGGAGTCGGACGGTGGAACATTGACGCATTATCTGCTTCGGGACAGCAACAAAAACAAATCCTATGCATACGACCGGGAGAAAAAAGGCAGCAAACTGGCCGTGCTGGATTACCGCCTACTCGGTCGCTCGCAAAAATATTACCTGTTGGAGATCAAGCTGCGCACCGGTCGGCATCACCAAATCCGCTGCCAGTTAGCCAAATTCGGCTGCCCTATCAAAGGCGACCTGAAGTACGGCTCTCCCCGCTCCAACCCCAATGGCGGCATCAGTTTACACGCCTGTTCCGTCAGCTTTGCACATCCAGTCACCAAAGAACCGCTGACAATTTCCGCCGTTCCGCCCCAGGACGACACGTTGTGGAAAGAGTTCTACCAAAACTTGAAACTGTAGGCTTCAGCTTTTTTTGCCACTTTTCAGCTTTGTTCGTGCCTGTTTGCAACTACTATACCACAGCATGAACGCTCCAAGCAACACAAAAGGGATACTCAGAAGTTGCCCCATGTTCAGTGCCATGGTACGCTCAAACTCCTCTTGCGGCTCTTTGACAAACTCAATGCAAAAACGCGCCGCAAAGATCAATAACAGGAACATGCCGAACAGATAGCCGCTCTTCTCTTTGGCGCGGGTACGCCAATAGAGGTGCATCAGGATTCCGAAACTGATCAGGTAACAGAGCGCCTCGTACAGTTGTGCAGGGTGGCGGGATGTCGAGGGATCCGCCAACCCATGGGCATTTACAAAACGAAAACCCCAAGGAAGTTCTGTGGCCATTCCTACGATCTCCGAATTCATCAGGTTCCCCATACGGATGAAAAATCCAGCCAGGGCGATTGGAATAACCGCACGGTCGAGCACCCACAGGATTGATCGCTTGCTGACCTTTCTGGAGTAGTACCAAAGCCCTGCAATGATACCGATAGCTGCGCCGTGGCTGGCCAGGCCCTGAAAACCGGTAAATTCAAACGAGGGAGTCCAGCGGAACGGCAGGATGATTTCTAACGGATGCTGGCTGTAATAATCCCAATCGTAAAAAAAGCAATGCCCCAGTCGGGCGCCAATGATCGTCGCCACAGCTACATAGATCCACAACTTATCCAGCCACTCGGGCCGGATCCCCTCCGATTTGAACATCTTCTCCTCGATCTTGTAACCGAAGAAAAAAGCACAGGCAAACAACAATCCGTAGTAGCGGATGGTAACTCCCCCGATCCGGAAGATCTCGGGATCCACATCCCACGTAATAAATAAAGAGAGCATACCGTATGGTTATTCGTTTTTTCCGTGGCAATTTTTATATTTCAGCCCGCTGCCGCAGGGACAGGGATCGTTCCTACCCACCTTGGGCCCGGTACGCACCGGTTCCGGGCGGGCGGCTGATGTATTCAATCAAAGAGCAAAGGAAAAACAAATTGTTCGCATTTTTATCTTCTC
>QMCD01000254.1_pt1 | contig 38027 bp, 61 predicted proteins | sample 1821841 | NCBI WGS metagenome assembly QMCD01 (sample SAMN01991225, study PRJNA193472) | Termite gut metagenome, whole genome shotgun sequencing project. | isolation source: worker | host: Macrotermes natalensis
CGGAGCAGTCGCCGTAAAGCCGGGAGCAGTCGCCGCGAAGCCGCGAGCAGTCGCCTTCAAGCCCGGAGCAGTCGCCGTAAAGCCGGGAGCAGCCGCCGCGAAGCCGCGAGCAGTCGCCATAAATCCCGGAGCAGTCGCCATAAATCCCGGAGCAGTCGCCGCGAAGCCCGGAGCAGTTGCCGTAAAGCCGGGAGCAGTCGCCATAAATATCTCTATTTCGACCTGCTATTTTTTTACCGTCACAAAAGGAGTAGAGGTAACTATCTATTTTTATCAACTCTGCCTTCATGATATCTCCTCGCTTTCGCTTTTTAAAAAGACCTTTTCTGAACCATTAGGGGAAAATACCTGTACCATGTATTCAGTTATTTGCGCACGGTGGCCCGATTTTTTGCCGCATACAGGCAATTTTCGAGACTCATCTGGCTATCAAGCCATACAGCCGCCGGGCGGTCACCGCAAAAATATTCAAATTTAGCCTTCCATATTTTTATAGCCCCTCCCACCCGGCACCATATTTGCGGCAAAAAGTTTCAAATCCACCACCATTAATCAGCTTGACCCGGATTAATTGCTCATTTGCAAAGACAATATGCCCAACGCTGAAAGTGTTGTCATAGTTCTGCCGCACAACGAGTTGTCCTATTTGGTAGTGCATTATTCACCCCCATCTTCAGAAAATTCAGGGCAACCATTACGGCAGGGACGATCTTCGCAGGCCGTTGGGTCAACCGGCTTACCGGTGTTTGGACAACGGAGTTCTTTTACAGACAAGTTTTCACCGCCCTGGATAGGCGGTTTCTCTGCCAGGATTCTGCGCTTGGCATTTTGATACAGCCCATTAACTTTAGGGGCTTCCGGATGCTGTTTATCAATCATGAGCCCTTGAACTGCGCTGTCAAGCTCCTCCATATTTTGGCAGGCGTCAAAATCATCCTTAATCGCCACAAGGTTAAGCCTGCGCGTCTCATCCTTGCCACCAAAAATGGCGGGGTTATCGTCTAGGTCTTGGGTAAAAATTTCACTGGCCGCCGTGGCGGTGAGAATTGCATCCACAAAAGCACGCTTCTTTGCCATTTTCAGGCAGGTGTTATAGTAATCCGCCGGATTGTCGTGCTCAACCTTGTCCGCAAATGTAGCAATCCGCCACACGCCAGTATCATCTTTTTTCGTACTGAATTTTGCGCCTTCTATTCCGGCCTCATTCGCCACCCTGCGTAGCACTGCCGCCGCCGCAGACGGGTCAGAGGTGCGGGCGTCCCAGTAAGCCTTAGGGACTGCAATATCAGTTACCGTCCCCGCGCCCGCCCGATATCTATACTTTGACTCCATTGTTGAGCAGGAGCCGAGGCCCTGGCCAATGAACCCGCCTGTAGGGCCGTGTATTAAATTACACACAACCGAATATTCCCGGTGGCCTTTAGCCATTTCGGTTGTATCTATTTTGTATTCGGGCGAAAAACGAAAGGTCACAGATATTATTTCAGCGCCCGGCTTGAGCAACACAGGCTTGTCCCCGCACCCCGGAATTTTATCAAAATGGTGCCCCTGGCGCATAACCGCCTTCATTGCATTTTTTACGATATTGACCTGCCGCACAAGCATTTCGGTAGTAAGAGCCTGCTCTTGAATTGCTGGAACCCCTGACGACGCTTGATAGACTTGAATGCCTGACATTTATTGCCTCCGTTTAAAGTTAGCGGGCCTATTATTTCTCCCGGCCCTTGGGATACCGGAATTAAAACTATGACCGTCTGTCTCGGGACACCCCGCTTACTTTCCGTGGCGGTTCATACGTTTTATTCCAGGCTACTAGCCATAAAAGAAAGAATATCCAAATTTAATGGCAGATACGGCTAATAAATTCATGGCGGCTATTTTTCACCCGCCGCCCGGGGCAAGCCGCAAATACATTTCAACATTTTTACACGCGGCAAATCTTAAAACAATTACTGGTCAGTTCGGTCTTGGTCATTCATACCCTGCTTAGCACCTTGGTTCGCAGTCGGCTTCCTTCCCTCGCTACTCTGACTTGTTGATTTATATATGTCATAAACCGAAACCCATGTCAATAAGTTTTTATATTGTTTTAAAAATAAAGATGTTGTGCAAATTAAGGTATTGAGCTACTGTCATTATAACGGAGGACAAGAAATGCCTATTGAAATTTATGAGTTTGAATCTGTATACCCCCGCCTGTGCGCGGTATTTGGAACTAAAACACAACATGAGTTTGCGTTGCGCCTAGGAGTGCGGCAAGCTTCTGTTGCTGACAACAAGCGCCGGAGGGTAGTTCCGGCGCGTTGGGTGCTGTTTGCGGTTGAATATTACTGCATTAATCCCGCCTGGTTGCGCACGGGTTACGGCCCAATGTACCTCGTTCCAAGCCTGAAAAGCCTTTTTTATGAAGCTGAAAACCCGCTATAGAGCTAGCTGTTTTTCCCTTGGTTTTGTCAACCTTAAAAGTGAACGGCTATCCCAGGCCTCTTCTATGCGCCTGCATGCCACATCAAAGTAATGTGTGTGCTTTTCCACCCCAATAAACTTTCGGCCCAATTTAAGCGCCGCTACCCCGGTGGTGCCCGAACCCATGAAGGGGTCAAAAATTGTATCTCCGGGGTTGCTAAAATCTAGTACGAAATGCTCTATGAGCTTTAGCGGCTTTTGTGTGGGATGATGGCCTTCTACTTTGGGGATATCATAAACGCCATGCTTGCCTCCGCCATTCCAACGGGTTTTCCCAGATCTATGCAAAAAAGCAATCGCTTCCCACCCCATGCCCGGACTATCCCCTGTAAATTGTGGTCTCCCATTACGCTTACGCCATATCCCATGCTGAACAAGTAGGCCCGTTTCGAAGAGCGATCGCATATAAAGCCAGTCACAAGTCATAACTACCCAGCGCCTAGATAGTTCAACCATCTTTTGAGCAAAATCTATAAAATCTTCCTCTTGCATGCAGTCAAAATCAAGGTTTTTCCCCGGATATTTATTCATCTTGCTAGACACCTTTTTCGCCATGGCATGTTTCTTGTGTAGGTCCTCAGAATAAGGGGGGTCTGTAATAGTTATGTCCACGCCATCAAGCAAGGTGAAAATATCATTATTGTCAGCGCAATACAGGGTTGCATCCCCTATTTGTTCAATCTGCATTTTTATGTCTCCACTCCCAGGGCGGCATAGCTTCACCCGTCCAAAGTCCAGCTTGTTCCCACTGCGCCGCCAGTTCGCTTTTAAGCATGTTCTGACATATTTGTAGTCCCGCATCACAATATTTGAAATAGTGCCATCCTAGGCCAGCCGCAATAATTTTTTCCTGCACTGTTTCTTTTTGTCCAGTTGTTGCAATAATTGCAACAACTCGCCCATAGCTTTCGCCCATAGGCTCTATTTCAACGCATGGATGCTTGTGGGTAAGAGCTTGGACAAAAAGCTGTGCCTCCTTTGCAAAGGGCTGCTCTTTCCATTTTCCTTTTTGCTCCATTTCTGGGCAGTCTATGCCGTAGAGACGCACCTTAACCGCGTGGCCGCCATCATTGCGAACGGTGATAGTATCGCCGTCATGCACAGAAATAACCTTACCTGGCCACGCCAAGGCCGCAAAAAAGGGGATTGAAACAGCAACCAGAAAAGCACACCCGGAAATAATAGTTTTATTCATTCTCAAAGCCTTTACAAATTGCAACCCAGTCTCCTTTGATAAGTGTAGTGTATGTGTAACTCTCAGGTAAAAAAGATATGCTTACCTTTCCAGGGTTAATTTTAAAATTCAGTGTTCCTATAAAAACATAGTCATTATTGTACCTTATAATAAAAACCCTTTCTCCTTCCGGGGGAAGACTTTTCTTCTTTCCATCCCACTGAAAAAAATCAAGTTGTACTTTCAACTTAACCACCTAAAAATAGATTGTTTTCCCAGCCAGCCTAACTCGGAACACCCTGTTTGGGTGAGTTACCTGCATACTTTTAAGGCCTCTCAAAGCTTCCCGCAGGCTCTCAATTTCGCACCATGAGAACCAGTCTTCCCCAAGCTCTTCAGCAATATCGAGGCTGTAAATGTCAATTTTTTTCATTTAACCTACTCCTCTTCCTCATTGTTTTTATATAGATACTTCTCTATACGCGGTATTATATCTTGAGGAATTCCCGGTAAGTCATCGATCGTCTCTAAGGCTAAGTCGTTCCAAAGCATTTCATCAAGACCTTGGTATGGGCACACACCGCCATATATAAAATCAATTGTTTTAACGCATATAGGACATCTTTTGAATCTCCGTGCCTCTCCTGACCATACACCGAATGCACTTTCGTATTTTTCACCGGGATTTATTGTCTGACCGCATTCACAGCATTTATATTCTTTTTTGGCGGTTGGAAATTTTTGCTCAAAAACATCAGGTGCTTCAAAATCATTTTGACAAAGCTCAATTTTCATTTTACACCTCAATTACCGTGATAGTCCCATGATGGGAATGGTTGATTTTCTTCTGGGTCAGACCAGAAATCCCTACCGCACTCCTCACAGATAACGTATCCTGCCTCTTGACAATCCCATGAGAAAAGCTCCATTTCGTGCTCACATTCAGGACATTTAATTTTTCTTACTTTGCACATATTTCACCCCATACTTCCTTTTCAAATTTATGGTTTTTTACTATCTGTTCAAACTCATCGCCCAACACCTGACTTGCAAGACAGTATTTTTTTGTCCACCCGGCCTGAAAATACTCGTCGAAAATAGACTTATACTGCCTGTATTTTTCAGGCTCAAAAGATAGTGCGCGGCGCATCATCGCCGAATTTATTGCATTGTGCAGGCGGTACAGCTTTGTTCCTTCCAGGCCGGATTCAATGGCTTGCACTTGCTTGTAGAACTTGGGACGCGCTTCAATTTCTTTGCAGAGATCTAAAATTTCAGCCGGTTTAGGAAAAAACTTTCCGCGCTCGTTCCAGAGTTCAGCGGCCTCCGAAAACACGGAGCTTGAAATTTCAGCAATGGCCTTAATGCTTAACCAGAGTTGTGCCTCCGTATACGCCTGCCCACCGCCCATCTCCACCCGGAAGAACTTACCCCAGCGAAGAATGTGCATTTCAATGATTTGTAGCGAAGCCATTTATCACCTCTTTTTGTGCCTCCTCTTCCGCAAGTAGGCGTTTAATTTCTTCCCCAGCGGCTAGTGCCGCGTGTGCCTGCGCGTCAAGCACGTCTTTGTCATACTGAGCGCGAGTGCTAGGCGGCGGCTTGCGATAACCGTTTTCGTTCCGTGCATTTCCAAAATCTTCTTTCAGCTCAAAAATTCCTTGCCAACAGTTCATTATGCTCTGCTCAAGTATTTTTATCTTGCAGTCTGTATCACCACCAGACATAGTTTCAAGCTTTTTCAGGACCAGTTCCTTAGCTCTTTCAGTCAGAGGCTTTTTGATTTTCTTTCTCATCTCTTCAAAGTCGATAAGTGCTATTTCAAGGTTGCTTTTAATCATTGGTATTTTGGGATTTAAAAGAGGAACCGGCAAGAGAATATCGTTGTCCAAAGTTGCGCCCTCCTCTTCTTTATTTTCTTTTAGGTTATTGTTAGGTTCTACTTTTAGATTAGTGACCCCTTTTGGGGTCACCCCCCTAACCCCTTTTGGGGTCACCCCTAACCCCTTTTGGGGTTGACCCCGAAAAGGGTTATCCCCAAAAGGGGTTGACCCGTTTTGGGGATAGGTGTCCTCGCGTAAGTCGACCCCAAGCAAGGTATATACACTTGCAAGCCCTTCTCTCCGCTCTATCGATATGAGCCCTTTCTTTTCGAGAGCGGATATAGCACGATAGATTGCCTTTTTGTCAAGGCAAGTGTCTGTTTCAATTCTCTTAACTGAGGGGAAACATTTGCAATATTCGTTTGCACGGTCGGCGAGGGTCAGCAAAATTATTTTTTGGGTTGATGATATATCTCTCTGCATCCACGCCCATCGGGTAGCGTCAACACTCATGCCTACCACCTATTTAGCTAATCGTTCTTCTTTGCGCATTTCCTGAATACAACGCCAAACAGTTATACGAGCAATCCCAAGCTTATCCGCGCACTCATGTTGAGTCGTGTCTGGGTTATTTATATACCACTGTCGTACTCGCTGTTTATTGCGTTCATGCTCAATAATCTTGTGATGACCATTTTTGTTCTTAAACATCAATAATTTCTCCTCTTTCTTAAAATGTAACAGTTTCTTGGCTCGACGTCAAGTAAAATCGACCCTAAATTTTAGCCTTCCTCCGGTTTTCTTTAAGCTGTTTTTCGGCTTCGAATATGGCTATATCGGCCATAGCGAATCCGACAATATCGTGTTGTTTTCTGCACTCCTCTTTGACGTCGTAAAGCTGGTAGATAGTTGCCATAGCCGCGCGCTCATCTTTGGGTAGTTGGGGAGGTTGTGTGTGCATGTTTTCTCCTCTTAGAAATTATTTTCCGGAATGAACCGGATGCGATGAATGACTTGGGGATACCCGATGCGTGCGTAGTAGTACATGCAAAGCGATTGTTCCAAGCTACATGCGCGCATGACGTCAAGCCATTGAGCCGGAATGAAGTTTCCTGAATACCAAAATTCTAGTACATAGTAACTTTTCATGTTTTTCCCCTAGGGGGTAAGAGTTGACAGGCGCAAGCCAGGCATACGTTCTTTCTCTTTCTCATGGGCGAAGACCTTCCAGCATTGGCCCGGCTTAAGCTTGAATTTACAATCAATGTCTGCATAGGGGAATTTAAAGCGAGTGCATGGGCGACCGCCTTTTCCAAGTTCGTCAGCAAGGATGTTTATTAAAAGCTCCAGAGAAGAACGCTCTTGAAGCCACTCTTTTTGTGCCGCTGAAATCATTGAGCTGATTTTACTGTCTAGCATTGTTTTATCCCCTCAAAGGCTTCTATCTGCATATTCTTCCCGCTGAACATTGAGGGGACAAGGTGCTTAAACCCTTGGCCGGTGGCAATCCACTCAGGATTAATGCCATAGTCAATAACCATTTTAAGGACCCATGCGGCAGGAATGGCGTTGCGCCGTTTACCGTCGGCCACGCTTGATTGCCTAATGCCCAAGGCGTCGGCAAGCTCAGATTGGTTGTGCGCGCCGGTGCAGTCCAGCAGGCGCTTAAAGCAGGCGTCAAATTCATAGGCGGTTTTAGTCATATTTTTCTCCAGTTGTGACAAAATGTCACGGGTTAAAATAAAATCCACAAGACTACGGGCACAAGCACCATAACCGTGCACCCCGAGTAAAACACCCCGGCCCAAAAGCGTTCCTTGCGCTGTATGGCGTGCAAGTTTTCATCAGACTGGATATACTTCTCGATGGTTTTTTGAAGACGCTCGACCATTTCGTTTTGGTTTAGTTCTTTTATGCTCATATTCTAACTCCTTTTTTTACCTCACTTCTTTAAAATCAATATATCCACCGCAGTTGATATATTGTTTTGACACTAATATCCCGAATCATCTGCATATGACATGGCATCATAGTAGCTGGCCTCAGAAGATTCGCATCCCACACTATCACACGCAGAGCAAAACCAGCCCTCATCGGGGTAGTAAGTATCTTTTTCAAACCCACAATAAGGACAAATATGCTGTTCATCCATATGAACTTTCCCCTTGGCGATGGTGATGGTCTTTGTCATGGCGTGTACTCCTCTTTTTAAAAGTATCCTCTACTTTCTCTTCGACTCATCTATAGCACTAGTCTAATACGATGTCAACTTTTTTAGAAAAGTCTTTCGACTTCGGGCCCGACTTTAAAAGGCCGTTGAGCCCCTTTTATGGATACGGGCTTGACCGCCCTGGGGCGCTCCAAGACCCAAGCGTAGAAAGTCCCCTCATCGTCCTCACACTCTATGCAGTCCACCATCTCCACTATGCAGACTGCTACGCCGCACGGCAGGCTGTCGACTTTTGGCGACTTGGTAGCGCATATCACAAGCGGGCCACGGTATGACCACTTATATGCGCGATACTCTTCATCTTTTTCCCCCGACGCGATTTGGGAGGCAAAAGGCTGTCTTACTGATAGTGCGTACATAGCACCCCCTTAAAAATGGTTATACCATTGGTTACCGTTTTTACGGCACACTTCGACCCACTCCCCGCCAATCATCTCGGCTAAGGCTATGCCGTGATGCAAGTATCCGCCCCCAAGCTCCCGCGATGCTGATCTTTTGGCTTGCGCCATATCTGCATGGTTGCCTATCTCAATAATCGGGGTGCGGGCAATATCGTTGCCAGTAAGCCAGCACGCATATCTTTTGGGGGCGCGGGTGGGGTAAAAGGTATCCATAAGCCACTTGCTGGGGGTTGTGCTGATTTTGGTTGTCATGGTGCTCTCCTGTTTTTATTTTTTAAGTCCTGCGTCCGGGGTGAGATAGTGCGCGTACTGGCTAGGCTCTAGGTATTTAATGGTCTGTGCCAACCTACTTTTCGGCGACTTGTCTATCTCTGCCCTCTGTTGATTAATCTATAGCAAAAGTCTAAGTGAGTGTCAAGCGAATATCAATTTTTTTATCAAAATGCCCTATTGCGCAAAAAAAAGATATTGGGTATTATAAGCTTATGAGTAGTATGAAAGATAGGTATGCAGACAACGCGGAGGCAGTGGTTTACTTAATTTTCGAGTCAGGGCGCTTTGAGAAAAGCCGCCTGTTTGTCATGAGTCGAAAAAATGCGATTAAATTTTGTTCTAGGCTAGAAACATCTGGGCAGGGTGTTGGCGGCAAGTGGGCGTGCGCATTTACGACCTATATCGACGATTGGCGGCAATGCCTGGGTACTTTCAGAAAGGAAGACGGCAGGTTTGACCGATTGCTTGAAGAACTCGGCATCAATCCCATTTACAGAGGAGGGCAGACCCTTGAGCCTGAAAAGAAAAAGCATGATGTCAAATTGGTTCAGCTAGCCTTGTTTTAGGAGTTTGGGGCATACAGAAATTAACGGAGGAAAAAAGTATGCTGAATCTGATAAAGGGTAAGGGAATGGACGAGGAAAGCGTATTTGCGTTGATGTTCGGCGGCTTGGGTTTTTTCGTGGCCCTGTACAACGCATACGTGTACTACTACAGCTTTGCAATCTATCTTTAGAAAACTTTTGGTTTGAAGCCGCGTGAAAGTGAAAATTTTTGTGAAAAACTGTGAAAATCTGAAAAATTAAATTTACAGTTTTTTCCACTTTTCTCCAGTTTTGATAGTTTTTAGGCGGTTTCAGTGCGTTTTGAATGAAATTGAATCATTTTGAGGCTTTTCAAACGGTTTCAAATCATTTCCACAGAATTTTTTAAAACGCTTTGAAAAGACTTAAAACCATTTGAAACGCTTTGATTTTTTTTGAAATGGCTTGAAACCGTTTGAAAAGTGCTGAAACCGATTGAAAAGGTACAAAAATGCTTGGATTGTCTGGCCCTCAAACTGTTACTGTTCTCGTTAGCTGGGGTGTCTTGGCGTGCCTAGCCACTGTAGTTCTAAACGTTCGTAAGGCGCTGGAATCTTACTGGGCAAGAGACATCCGCCGCTTCGAAATCGCGCACAAGGCTCAACATCCGCCGGCTCCCATAAAGATTGAAAGAAATACCGACAGTCCACAGATACCGGAAAAACAACCGATGTGAACAACTTAACCGACTATGTTGAAAAGGTAATCGAGTACGTTTTTTTGCCCGCCACGATATGCGGGGGGCTTGGTGGTCTGTTTAAGTGCATCCGCAACGGTAACGCATCTTTCTCTAAAAAATTCAGTGACATATTCGGGGGGATTGTTCTGGCGCACGTCGCGTCTCCAGTCCTACGCGAAAATCTCTCAGTGGTATATCTCAATTTTTCATACTTGCTTGTTGGATGGGGCGGAATTCTGTTTATTGAGCTCATGTATTTGATTTTCGTGCGGGTAGTCGAGTTCCAGATTTGCCGCCGGTTCGGCCTGCCCTCAATTATGACCGCGTCAGAGTTGGCCCGGTGGTATGCTATGGGGGGCAAAAAAGATGAGCAAGATAATGGAAATAGCCGCAATGATAGCTGAGCTATCATGTTATGGCAAAAAAATCCTGCGCGTCTTGACGCCGTGGCAAAGTTGTGTATATCTATAAGGTAAGTTATGCGGCGGCATTTCACCCCGGCCGCCTATCGGCCCTCAGGTGGGCATAAAGGATAAACGGGGGGCTTTGAAAAGGGGTGTCATATCGACTACGGGTAGCACCCGGCCTTCGCAGGCAGTCGGTGGAATATTAGCACGCCAGCCCCGATATATCGCATAACGTAACCTTTGATTGCAAACCTTTACGGGGTGAACTATGGTTTACAATATTAACCTATAAAGGAGTAAGTGTTATGAATACTGGTTCCGTTCAGCGCAATCGCTTGCGCTCCACTGGCTTCGGTGGTAAGGGTGGCTGATGCGATCCTTCAATCTTTTCCAAGAGATTGAAACAATTTCATCGGGCGTGGACAGAATAGCCGTCTTTTTTTCGGGCGGAAAAGATTCTATCTGCGCCCTTGACTTATGTGCCCGCTATATTCCTTTGGTGCGTCCCGTTTTTATGCAACTAGGGCCGGTGCTCTCTTTTCAGCGCAACATCATTTCTTGGGTTGAGAACAGGTATCAACAGCCGGTTGTGGTTATTCCGCACCCCATGCTTTTGGAATGGCTTAAATATGGGTTGCTCCGCGTTAACCCTGATTACGATATCCCGCTTGCCAGCTTCGCAGACGTGTATAATTATTCAAGAATTTTAACTGGTTGCTGGTGGCTTGCTGGCGGCGAGCGCATTAACGATAGCATCGTGCGCCGGGCTATGATTAAGGGTGACGGCGGGTGTATTAATGCCAAGCGCGGAAAGACATACCCCCTGGCCCGGTGGTCAAAGCAAGACGTGGTGGCCTACATACGACACAACAGGCTTATGGTTGGCCTGGAGTCATCACTTCTAGGTTTTTCCTTCCGCTCACTTATGCCAGCAGACTTGTCAGTGCTAAAGCAGAAAATGCCTAGAGATTATGCTGACTTAAAGCGCTGGTTTCCACTTGTTGACGCGGCGGTAGCCTTACACAAGTTTAGTTGTGGGGATAATTAAATGGGTAAGAATGTACAGGTCACTAAGTTTCAAAAGGGTGAAGAAAAAATTGTTTTGCGGAGCCAGATAAAAGAGGCCCCGTACAATCCCCGTTTTATCGGCGAGGGCGCAGAAAAGCGTCTGCGCCGCTCTATCCGCTCTGTGGGGCTCTTGGGTACAATCATCGTCAACGAGAACACCTGGCACGTCGTTTCTGGACACCAGCGCCTAAAACAGCTTGATTTTATTGAAGGTTATCCAGATACTAAGGTAGACTATGAGCTGAGGGTCACGCTTGTGTCGCTCGATGAGAAGCAAGAGAAATCGGCCAATGTGCTTATGAACAATCCCTCTGTTCAAGGCGAATGGGATTTTGACAAGCTCGCGGATATGGTCTTTGATTCTGAATTATCCGCTCAGGACATGGGTTTTACCGATGCGGATATAAACATCATGTTTGGAAGTGATGACCGTTTTGATGACCTATTCGGCTATGAAGACCCAGAAGACTTGCAAAAGGTCAAGGCCACGTCGCAAGAGATCCGTGATGCACGAGACACCAGCCTCAAAGAAATGGAGCAAGCACAAAGCTCTGATTTTTATTTTGTGGTAATTTGTCAAGACCAAAAGGTTAAAGACGACCTCCTGAAACATTTCGGATTTCCTCAATACGAAATATACGTCAACGGGGCGAGAATAGCTAAAAAAGTAGGAATTGAGATAGATGGCTAAGGTTACTATCCCGCAAATTCTTGAGGCACTTAAGGCTTCAGCCGGATTTTATGGCATTGCCAGCCAAAAGCTAGGCATAAGCCGGCAAGCCCTTTGGCGCAGGGTTAGAGACAACCCAGAGCTACAAGAATGTGTTGATGACCTTAAGGAACTCCAGCTCGACCTGACAGAAAGTAAGCTCTTACAAGCGATTAAGGGCGGTGAGGGTTGGGCCATCTGTTTCCACCTTAAAACTAAAGGCAAATCGAGAGGTTACATTGAATCTCAGCACGTACATCTGGACGGCGGTTTAACTCTTGGGGTTGCGGAATGCAAAGACAGAGCTATAGAGGCCCGTGAGCGCTTGGCCGAAATCAGATCTGAACGGCAACAGCTGGCCTTGTCTGAAGGTGCAATTGAGGCGGAGTTAGTGCAGTGATATATGACCTTTTCGATTATTCTGACCGGGTGGCCGGCGAAAACGCGCAACCTTTTATTGATATGCCCTATATCCGCCGGATGTGTGCGGATGCCGAGGATTGCGTAATGGGCCAGTTGCCCAACGGAAAGAAAAATTTGATTATTTGCATCCCCCCCCGCCATTATAAAACTACCTTTATTTCCCGCCGCCTGCCAGCCTGGTGTCTGGCTGAAGTGGCCCCGGACTGCGAATTTATCTTGACCTCTTTTTCAAACGAGTTGGTTACAGACAGCGCCGTGGCTGTAAAAAATATAATCGAAAGCCCTTGGCATCAAGATCTTTATCCCCACCTTAGGACCGCTTCTGAGACCTCTAATCTCAAGCACTACTTCAAAACTAGCGCGGGAGGAAGCGTGTACTCCGCGTCCATCGGCGGGGTGATTACTGGCTTCGGCGCGGGCAAGGTGCGCGCCGGATTCGGGGGCGCAATTATCATTGACGACCCGATAAAGGCATCCAACGCAAGAAGCGAGGTCCTGCGAAAAACATCCATAGAATATTTTAACGGAACCCTGAAAAGCCGCCGCAACTCAATTCACAACACCCCGATTATTATCATTATGCAACGCCTGCACCCTGATGACCTTGTGGGCTGGATTCTAGCCAACGAGCCAGAAGACTGGCATTTAGTTACTTATCCGGCGGTTGATGCTGACGATAATCTTCTGAATCCAGTAACTACTTCACACAAATTTCTTGAAGATTTAAAAGAGGTTAGTCCCCACACATATTGGGCGCAGTATATGCAGAGCCCGATAGTACAGGGCGGAAATATTATCAAGACTAATTGGTGGAGAACTTATAAGCCTGAACAGGTTTCCACTGGTGGCTTGGTGTTTCTGACTGCTGACACCGCTTATAAGTCGAAAGAAGAAAGCGACCGGTCTGTAATAAGGGCTTGGGGCGGCACGCGTGATAGCCTCTATTGCCTTGATGCTGTTTATGGGCGTTGGGAATTTCCTGAGCTTCTGCAGAATGCGCGCGAATTTTGGGGTAAGTGGGTACAAAAGGGGGCGCGTGAATTTTGGGTCGAAGATAAGGCGTCAGGCACGCCGCTGGCTCAGACCTTGCGCAATAATGGAGTTCCCGCCGACGACTGGAAGCCGTCCGATTTTGGCTTTCCAGATGACAAGGTGGGCCGCATGAATGAAGCCGCCTGGACAGTGCACGGCGGCCATGTATTAGTTCCAGAAGGGCCAGCACAAATAAAAGTTGATGCGGATACAAATTTGTACTTAACTGAGCAGGCTAGGGCACTTGTCGAAGAGTGCGCCGCGTTTAGCCCTGATATGTCACATTCACACGATGACCACTGCGACACTCTGACAATGGCGGTATCGCTTTGGCGCGACGCCGGGGGGGGCAAGTAATGGCAAAAAGATTTAACCGCGCTCAAAAGAGGCTTAGGCTTAAAAATATGCTTCTTAAAGGCGGGGGAGCTGAAACCCTACAAGACCGGGGGTCTCTTTCACATTCCAGCAACCATACCCTGAATCCTTACTTCAATAACAATTTTATTGCCCGCTGGCAGGAATATACCCGCTGGTATATGACCTCGTGGGAGGCGAAAAAAATCATAGATATCCCGGTTGATGACGCACTTCGTAAGCCGGTTGAAATGGTCGGCCTTGATGAGCATGACCACCATAAAATTATGGAAATGTGGAGCGCCCTTGACTGTGATCGTCAAATACGCCGGGCGCTGATTCAAGAGCGTTTGCTTGGCGCGGCGCTGATCGTGCCGGTTTTTTTGTGTGAAGAAGGTGAGCCAACGGACTGCCCTTTGTGCTATGAATCTATCCGCCCCGGAGACTTACAAGCATTTAACGTAATTGATATTTCCAGGCTTTCCAGGCCTGATTTTGACGGTAACCCGCTTAGTCCCGACTATGACAAAATAGAAGTGGTTGAAGTTAGCGGAGTGCCCCTGCACCGCTCGAGGATGTGTATACTTGACGGGGATGCGCTGTTTAACCGGCAATCTCAAACCTTGCTAGAAAACTTTCGTATGAACCCCGCCGGGTTTGGAAATAGCAAGCTCGATCCTCTTTATGACCTATTAAACCGGGTTGAGGGCACACAGCAAGGGGCTTACCACCTGGTGAATATGGCCTCCTGCCTGCTCATTGAGGCGGACAATCTGCGCTCGGTAATTGCCGCCGATAGCCCGGTCTTGGGCAAGCTCAAAGAAATTACTGAGCAATTGAGCATTTACCGGGGGGCCATTATTGACGCCAAGGGGGCCAGAATATCACAACACGCCGCCAGTTTTGGGGCTGTTCCGGAATTGATTATGACCTTTGCGCAGTTGCTTGCCGCCGCGAGCGATATTCCCGCTACCCGCTTTTTGGGGCAGGCTCCAGGCGGCCTGAACGCCACAGGGGAAAGCGACCAAACAAACTATTATGATATGGTTGAAAGCATTCAGCATATGACCCTTAAGCCTATTCAGCGCAAGATGATTGATTGGATAGGGGCAAGCCTTTGGGGATGGTCAGGCTGGTGCGCACGGAGTGAAAATCTAGAACTGCAATATCCTGATTTGAAATCTATGACCGAGCATGAAAAGGTTGAAATCGCACGTACACGCTCCGAATTGATTAGGGCGCTTGTACAGGAAGGATTAATAGGCAAGGCGGATGCGGTTAATGAGCTTTTGGCGCATGAGATTTTCAAAACTGACGTAGAAGTCGCAGATTTCTTTGGAGGAATGGACAATGACAGTTTCGAGTTGGCGCTAGGCGTGAACAAACCCAACGAGGAAGCGTAATGCCCATTTTCTTGAATGCCAGGCGCAAGCAGTTGCCTAAGGGGGAGCGCAAGGGGATTCCGGTAAAGCCGCCAATGCAGGTAGCTCGTGATGCTGACAAAGTCCTGCGCGACCATTATAGGGCGATGGAGGAAGAAGTCCAAAGAACAGTCGAATTAATGCTTGCAAGAGGGGTTTACCCGGCTGAAATCTTAAGAGAATTAAACGCATTGCGAAAAAAGTGGGAGCTAGACTTTGACTCTGTGGGGGGATTAATTTCAAGGCATATGGTTAACTTGGTTGCTAATAAAACCAAAAAAAAACTTGAAATTTCAATAAATAAGGCTTTGGGGGTTGACGTCAGCAACATTTTCGATGATACAAGAGTTAGGGCCGCTACAGACTTGGCGCAGGTGCGGGCGCATGATTTGATTAGAATTGCACCTGAAGAATACTTTGACCGTATAGGGCAGGCTGTGGAAATGGAAATGCAGGGAATTGCAAGGCCTGATGGAATGAGCTTGACAGAGTATTTCAGGCAAATACCTAAATATAATAACTACCTAGCTAACCAGCTGGCAAGAGGCCAGGTGCGAAAAGTGGCAACTGAAGTAAATAAGGCACGCCAAACTGAAATTGGAATTTCTAAATATGAGTGGGAAACCTCAAAAGATAGTAGGGTTGTTGGTAATCCTGCGGGATTATACCCAAAAGGAAACCAGGCGCATAATAACCACTATGTTAGGCAGGGAGCTATTTTTTACTGGGATGCTCAAACAAAAAATGTAATGCCTGGTTCGTATCGCCCAGGTGGTGGCCCATACAATCCCCCGCCTGATGGACCACCTGGTTGGGCTCCTAACTGTAGGTGCTTTGATGTTCCAATCATTGACATAAACGAACTTAAGGTGACAACCATATGAATTTCGGACAACCCATAAAGATTAAGAACGGGCACAACTGGCGCATTGATGATGACGGTTTCCTGCGCGTAACCGCCCGCATCCTGAAAGAGGGGGTATTTCCCTACGGTGCCAATGAAGCCGGATGCGATGAATTACTTCCGGGAGTTGACCCCGTTATGCAGTATATTCCCGCCAGCGAGTACACTCCAGACGCACTTAAAAGCCTGGAAGGCAAGCCCGTCACTATGCCGTCATTCGTCGAAAATGAAGAGTGGCATGAGTGGCGCACTCCTGATAACGCAATGCGCGATATGCTGACTGTCGGCTCTGTGGCTGGCTCTGTAGTCCCGAAAGGCCCTTATATCGAATGTGATTTGCTAATTACCGACAAACAGGCCATAAATGCCATCGTGGATGAAATTGACCCGACACATAAGCTTGTTGAGGTTTCCGCCGGGTACGAGGGAGCCTTTGACCCGACCCCCGGAAATTTTGAGGGACAAGACTATCACGGCTCTCAAACAAATTTTAGGTTCAATCACGTCTTGCTTTTGCCCGCCGGCATGGGCAGGTGTGGAAGTGACGTAAGAATATATAACCAGAAAAAACAAAGTGGAGAAATAAAAATGGCTCAAACTATTTCAATTAAGATTGGCAACATTTCGCGCAATCTCCGTTTTACCAACGAGGAAGACGCCAAGGTTGCCGAAGACGCGCTTGAAGAGCAACGCAAGTTTAACGCTGACGAACTTCAACAGGCAATGGAGACAGTTGTTGCGCGCGATGAAGAAATCAAGGCGCTGAAAGAGGAAAAGGAAGACGCCATGGCTAAGCTTGAGGCGGCCAAGGGCGAAATTGAAAACTTGCTTTCTCCTGAAGCCCAGGCTGAACTGGTTGAAGAACTGCGTGAGCAGGAAGACGCCGAGGAAGCAATAATTGAGGCCGAAACTGAAAATCAGGCCGAAGCCGAAGAAATCAAAAACAGCTTGCGCGGTTGCAAGACCATTAACAGCCGCCGCCGTGCTCTGGTATCTCGCGTACTGAATAGCAAGGGTGCTGTTATCGGCTCCGATTGGAATGACCAGGCCTTTGATGGTGCCTTTATCGCTATGTACGAAAATGCCAAGCGTTCCAGGCAAGTTCAGCGCGTACCGTTCGGCAATGCTACCCCCAAAAACGGAGGGGCACTTCGGATTACCAATCGTGACCGGATGCTTGCCCATATGCCCAAGAACAACCGCGAGGCCCTGCGCGGTAAGGAAGGTAAGTAATAATGGCAAATCTCTATACTGGAACCTGGAACGGATTCGGGCAAAGTGAGTATTTTGACCAGCAGGCTACCGCGCTTGCTGGCCAGATTGCCTTTGCATCCGATTCCGATTTGATTGATTCTTATAGCGTTGGTGACGTTGGTCCCAATGGTCTTGTTGCTGGTGTTGCTGTTGTCGCAACTCCGGAGATTGACACCGTCCGCATTGGCCTTAACGCAGAGTCCGTAATCCTGCCTAAATCCGGCGATACTGCTGACAAAATTGTTGGGATTGTAATCCGCAATCAGCAGATGGAAACTAACGCGGACGGCGAGGCCTGTCATTTCCAAGGGCGTATGTGCAATGTAGCCCGCGCTATTCGTGCGGGTGCGCGTATTTGGGTGCGCCTGGTTGAAGGATCCCCTGCTCCAGTTCCCGGGACCCCGGCTGGCGTGTCCCTTGACACTGCTACCGCTGGCCAGTTCACCGCCGCCGCCGCAAGCGCTACCGTTATTGCTATCCCCAATATCGTGTTTAAAAGCGTGGCTGATAATGGCTTGGCCCTTGTTGAACTTGGTGTAACCCCGGCGGCTCCGTCGGCCTAACTTACAGGAGAAAAAAGATGCCCAGATATGGAAACGGCCCGACATACGGAGCGCAAGCCAACGTACAGGCGGCTGATATTGCTTTTTCGATTCATACCCAGGTTGACAGTGCCTTTTACGACATTGAATACCCGGAACATGATTGGTATAAAATCTTGACACGAGACCAGGTAATGCGCGACATTAATGCGGGCGCGACCAGCTACGCCTACATTACCCGCGACAAACAGGGAGCGGCCGCCTTTGTTGGCAATGGCCCGAATAATGACATCCCAATGGTTGCCCAGAGCGCTGGCGCGGTTACCGTGCCCGTAGCCTATGCCGCCGTAGGTGCGATTATCACCAATGAGGATGCCCGACAGTATCAGTTCGGATTCAACGGTAACCTTGCCCAGGACTTGGGCGAAGGTATGCGTAAAGCCGTTGACAACCTGACGGAAGCCACTGTGATCTTTGGCAATGAAGACCTTGGTCTTTTGCCTTGGATTAACTATCCGGACATTGCCATTACTCAAATCGCGGCCCCGTGGAGTGGAAAAGACGGCGCGGCTATGGTTCAAGACGTTAATACCGTGCTTGAAACCATGTGGATGAATAGCCGCACCCTTTTCCTGCCGCAAACGGTATTCTTGCCGATGGCCCAATTCGTACGCCTCAATGCCACCCCGATGGTTATTAACGGGACAGGCCTTGCACAGACCGCGCTGGAATACTTGAAGCTCAACAACATCACCACACAACAGACCGGCCAGGAACTGCTTATTTATCCTTCCCGTTATCTCGCGGGTGCGGGTGACGCAGGCGCTGACCGTATGGTTGTTATGGATAGAGACCGGCGCAATCAGTGCCTGCCGTTCCCGATGGAATATCTGTTGAGCCAGCCCGTACCGGTTCCGCTTGCCGCTGAGCTGTATGCTGAAATGAAAATTGGTTCCTTCCACGTGCGCCAGCAGGGCTCCATGATGTATGCGGATGGGATTTAATTATGGCACGCCCCAAGAAAGAAAAGCAGGCCAAGCCTGCTGCAGAACATGTTGACGGTAGTGGCTTGTTCTTGACTAACTGCTCGCCGCGCGCACGGGGCATTGTGATTGGGGGTAAAGTCGTTATGCTTTCCCCCATGGAAATGTACCGCGTTTCGGATGAGCACAAGAGAGAGGTGCGGGCAATGTTCAAGCTTGAGTCGTTCCAGCGCCTTGTTGACAGCGGTTTCTTGCGGCTTGGCGAAGTTGGTGGTGACCCGGAATTGAAAGAGGGCAAGACCCCTGAAGCCCCGGTAGAACTGACTTCCCCCGTGCGTGGTTCCGTTGAAAACCCGATAGGCGTTGCAACTGGTCAGAATGCAGTCGCTCCGCATGTTGTCGAGTATCAATCTATTGGAGCTGAGGGGTAAATTATGTCTGTAATTTCAGTTGATGATTTCCTGGCCTCTTACCCGGAGTTTGCGGATGTTCCCGTCTCCGCAATTGAACGTCAGCTGAAAGCCGCTTGCCTCATGCTATCCCCATGTGCCTGGGGCAAGTGGCTACCTCTCGCTACTGAGTTGTGGGTTGCTCATTACTTGGCTTTAAGCTTTGATATTTCAGGCAAGCAGACGGAGCTTGGAATGCGTAGCGCCTACGGGGTAGGGGTTGGCAACAGCATGAGTGCTAGTACCAGCTCTCTTTCAATCTCCAGCACTACCCCCGCTTTTCTGACCGGAGACGACCCGATACTTGCTGATATGGGGCGTACAACATACGGTTTGGAGTGGCTAAGCTTGCTTTACACCGTCATACCACCCGGCATGATTGTGCACTCTCCGGATACATCCCTGGTTGCGGGAAGGCGCTAAATGATTACCGCTAAGCTGACTCAAAAAAATCCAGGTTGGCTTGACAAGCTCAAAAAACGCTATCAGCAGAAGTCTGAAGAATGCGCAGTTGGATATCCAATGAACGCAGAAAACTTAGGTACTCCACACTATCCAACGGCGCAATCGGCTGTGTCTAGAAACCATACTAAACTTAAGAAAAAAAATGAAAATCTTCCAGAACTAAAGCTTGGAGGTGGACCGAGCATTATAGACGTTGCCATATGGAATAATTACGGACCGAATGCGCGCCCCTTTATGAGCCTTGCGTCTAAAAATATGCAACCAAAATTTCAAAAGATGATGCAGGATGCTGTTAAAAGAATCAACAAAGGTGAGTTGACATTTAAAGTAGTGCTCAAGGCCGCCGGTGAAATGGGGAAAACAGAAGTGAGAAAAGCAATTCGTGATGGAAGCTGGAGACCAAATAGCCCCGAATGGACTAAATTTAAGGGAGATAACACCCCCCTGCGTGATAGCGGCGATATGCTCAGAGCTGTGACTTACGTTGTGAGGCCTGCGCAATGAGCGTTCTGTCAATGAATTTTGATGCGGTTTTGTCCGCATTCAAAAGCCCGCATGTTATCACTGTTTATGACACTGTGGGAGAATATGTGGCCGGGGAATGGGTTGAGGGTGAACTTGTTCCCAGGCCTAATCCCTTAAATGCTATTGTTCTGGCGATGAAAACAGCTGACCTTGACTTTTTAACGCAAGGTGATTCCAGCTCTAGCGGCATAAGCCTGACAACCAAAGAAATTTTATATTGGGTTGATGCGAACTTGCCTGGAGACGGTCAAGAGCGCCGACAAAGTTATGTTGACTATCAGGGCTTTCGGTACCGCGTTTCGGGTGAAGGCTTGATGATGGGCAATACAAACACGCATATTTACCATGCGCTGAGGTTCCTGCTGTGATTTTAACCGTTGCGGATGTCAAGCTGTTGCTTGTCCAGGTTATGGAATTATGCACCGGACTGCCTCCTGGGCGCGTGATTTATTCCGGGGACGGTGATAGTGGGCCGCGCCCGTCTGAAGGCTTGTATTGTTCGATGTGGTGGAAACGCCTCGAGCCCTTGCCGCAAACCGCAGGGGCCTATTCTGCAATCGGCGATGATATGTTGCAAGAAATGCGGAATGAATCATTGTGTGAAGTTCAGGTTGATTTCTGGGGAAAGAAAGCTTTTGATACCGCCGCCATTGCAATTCAAAAGTTGCAAGCCGATGCGCGTTTTTTTGACCTATGGCGCGTAATTGGATATGGTGGAATTGACGCGGTGCAAGATATAAGCGCATACTTTCAAGGTACCGTTCAAGGACGTGCCTTTTTCACCCTCTCATTTTACGCTTGTTTTGGGTCTGAATATCCGGTAGAATGGTTTGATACAAGCCACTGGCAGATATTACCCAACAATGATAAACAAAAAGAAGAACAATTTGACTACTCAAAGGAGATAGCCGATGAGCCCAAATCCCGTTGTATGTCCTAATATGTCGCTCCCCCGCGATATTGACGTCGAAATCCAACTTTCCCGTCCCCAAGCGGAAATTGCTACGGATATGACCTTGCTTTGCTTCCTTACCCCTGATTCCGACTTGCCGCCGAATAATGGCCGGGTGCGCTATTATTCAAGCCTTACGGCTCTAGGCGCTGATTATGATATCGGAAGCCCCGCATATTTTGCCGGAAGTGCATTTTTTAGCCGGTCTGTACGTCCCCTAACCATGGCCGTGGCCCGCGTGTTTGAAGACCCAGTACCGGCTGGCCTAGTGGCTGGCGATATTGACTTCACAGCCTTGGAGGCAATTACTGACGGCGCTTTCAATGTCCAGATTAATGGCGCGGATACTGCTGTTACCGGAATTGATTTCACTGGGGCAACTACTTTGACACAGATAGTTGCCGCACTTAATAGGGCGCTGACTAACTCTGGAACACCTCAGCTTATTGCCTCTGAAAAATATGGAAGCATGGCGCTTGAAACTATAGTCTCTGGTGACAACATTACTTTGACTTATGCTACCACCCCCGCCACAGGAACCGACGTATCCGCATTGCTTGGCTTGACCTACGCAACCGGAGCTCAACTCTGGCAGGGGTATACCCCCACTGGGCTCGCCGCCGAGGCCGCACTTGTGCGCCAGGCCAGTATCTGCAACGGCAGACCTATTTACGGATGGACTGTTGACGCTGTCTATCGTGACACTCAGGCTCAGAAAGACTTTGCGGATTGGATTGAACCGCTTGCCCCGGCTATCTTTATGGGGTGCACAAACTCTGATTCCGCTTTCAATGCTGGCGTATTTACCAATTTCGGAACCTATATCCACGATAAAGGCTATACCCGTTCGGCCGCGATTTGGCATAACAACCCGCAAGTATATCCGGAAGTGTCTTACTTGGCGCTTGCTCTTTCCGTGAATTACAGCTTGACCAATTCGGCTATCACGATGAAATTTAAAGAGCTTGACGGAATTGAGCCGGGCGGCGTGGATGAAACCATGCTGGCGGTATTCAACTCCCGAAACATCAACTGCTATACCCGGGTCGGCAACAACTCCCGCACCGTGCGCGAGGGAACGCAGGGGGCCGACACTTGGTACACCGATAGCCGCGTGAATCTCGATAACTTCCGAGAGGAATTGCAGGTTGAAGTTTTTAACGCCTTCTTGCGCAATCCCAAAATTCCCTACACCTCCGCCGGTCAAGATATTCTGGTGTCCGCATGCTCAAAGATTTGTGCAAAATATGTGCGCAACGGCGTATTTGCGGATAGGGATATTGAAGCGCCTCAGCTTGAAAGCGGATTCAGCACTGCCCCGGCTTATCAGATTACCCCGGTTCCGGTTGCTTTTGCGACTACTTCCGAGCGCGCCGCGCGCATTGCGCCGCCCATCCAGATTGTGGCATATGAGGCAGGGGCTTTCCACCGTGTAACCATTCGCGTTGACGTTTACAATTAGGAGTATCAATCATGGCAAGTACCAGATATAATCAGAAAAACCTTACACTTACTGTCGATGGTGTAACCATTAATGACTTCTTTGAAGGCGCATCCGTGACAGTATCAACCGTTGGTGGCGAGGTGGAGATCACTGAGGGCACTGACGGCGGCGGCATTAACATGGCAACCAAGCAGGGATTGCGCTTGCAGTTCGTACTCCGCGAGACCAGCCGCTCGCATAAGTTTCTTGATGATCTGCAAAGAACTCAATACATGGGCGGCGCAGGCGTAACCGCCATTTTGCGCACCGGTGCGGATGTTCATTACGTGATGAATGATGCCATTATCAGCGCCCCCGGAGAGTATACAACCGGGGACAAAAAGCAGGCTGGAATAACCTATACGATGGTCAGTGTCGATTACACTACAAGCAACCTGAGCATTACCAACGCCGCCGGGCAAGCGGCGGGTGAACTTGTGGCTAACTTTATCTAAAAGGACAAAAAATGAACGGGATTAATCTTCAATATATCAATGTGGGGGATAATCGGTACGCAATTAATACGCTGAATCCGATAGAGGGGTTGGAATGGGGAAATAACGCCATGATTCAGTTTGGGCCTGTCTTGGGGCATATTTTCCAAGTCTGCCCGGCTGAACAACTGGCGGCCTTATTTGCGGACGCTTTGGCGGGTGGTATAAAAAATATGGATGGTTTTATCTTGACTGTCCAGCCAGTGCTCGGCGTGGCCCTTTCTGGGCTGGCTACTCTTGACGGGACAAAAATCTTTGTAATGCAAGAAAAGGCGTTGTCCCGTTGTTATACCCCGGAGAATGAGCCGCTCAGCAATCAGGCTGTTTTTAACCGCTGGTTTAAGGAACATCCCGGAGATATGCACCTCTTGTCTTGGAAGGCTATCTTTATGCTGGTGAAGGATTTTTTTCCGAGCATGCCCGCTACCAAGACGAGCGGGAATCCCTCTTCTCAGGTGCCCCATCAGGCATAAGCGTGTCTATCCCGGCGGGATGGGAGATAACCGCCCTGATTTCCCGCGTGACAAATCCGCAGTCAGGGCGTTGTACTTACAGGGATTTAGTTGACGGCTCCTTGACGTTGAAAGATTTATTTCGCATGCTCCGGTTAATTGACTGGAACGATTACGCGGAAGCGCGTGCACACGAAATTTCCGAATCCCAAAGAGAGAAGATGTAATGCCGGTTGCCGACGAGTTAGTAACAGTCCTGGGGGTCAAAGTCCCGGCAGGAGCCATGAATCAGCTTGAACGCTTTCGCGCTGGCGTTGCGGGCGTTCAGAAGGCCTATGTTGCTCTCGCCGCCGCAATCTCGATTGGGGCTGTTACTGCTGGAGTTCAGCAACTCATTTCCGGGACAATTGCCCACACTTCCGAACTGACAAAGCTTTCAGAGAAAGCCCGCGTAAGCACTACCGACTTGCAAGAGTGGGCATATGCCGCTGGGCAAGTTGGAGCGAGCGCCAGCGCTGTGCAGGGTGATTTGGCCGGACTGGCTGAAAAGTTCCGCTATTCTGGACGTGACGCCGACAAAACCATGATGCAACTTGCCGACCGCATGAAGGGAATGGACTTGCGCAAGGCACAGTCCATAGGCAAGTTTTACGGGCTTTCGGATGATACTATTCGCCTGTTGCGACAAGGAAGCGACGAGATTGCTAAGTTTCGGGAGCAAGCACAAAAGAGCGGCGGCATTATCTCAGAGGCCCAAATAGCCCGCGTAAAAGAGTTTCAGGCGCGTTTAAGCGGATTCCAGTTTCAGCTCAAGGGAGTAACGACTCAGCTTGCTATAGCGCTTATGCCAGCCCTTAGCGGGGTGATAGATAGATTTAGCACGTGGTTAACTCAAAACCAAGAGTTCGTTAATTCTACATTCGCATCCGTGATGCAGGGTATTGTAAACGGCTTTGACCGTTTCATGAATGTTCTGAAGATTATCGGCAACTTCTTTCAGCCTTTTGTTGACAAACTTTCTGAAATGACCGGTGGGATGGATACGATGGAAATCGTTACCCACCTTGTCACGGGAGCGCTTGAAGCCCTGCTCATTTTGTTCGCTCCGCTTATTGCTAAGGCGGCCTTGGTTATTGCAGGCTTTGTTCTGCTTTCTATCGTGGCGGAAGACTTGTTCAGCTCTATTACGAAAGGCGAGGGAGCCTTTGCGAACTTCTTTAGGGCGGCAAAAGATCGCTGGCCTGAGCTGTTTAAAAGCTTGGAATATTTTGGCTCTCTCCTGAAAGACTTTATACCCGTGCTGTTGCGCGGTTTGTTGACACTCTTAAAGGGCGCTTTCAGTGTGTTGGGGGATGTTTTTGGATACCTTCTTGACCGCGTAAGCGTAATGTCTAAAAGCGTTCGAGAGTGGTTCCAGGGCTTTGAGGATAGATTTCCCAACCTTGTTAAGTGGTTCAATGATTCCTCGGAATCGACCGGAAAATTTGAAAAGGCGCTCGAAATATTGGGCACTGTTGCCAAAATGGCCTTTCAGCCCCTGCTTGCCTTGCTGGAAGCAATTGGCGCGGCTATTGACCTTGTCATTTCCGGAATTGATAAGGCCATAGGTTTGGCCGAAAGTGTGGGGATAATAGGCAGTAGCGCAGGATACCAACAGTCACGTTCAAAATATGCCATGGGGGCATATGGCAGCAATAACGCGGCGGCGATGGTTCCGGAGGGAGTAAACCCAAACGCTATCCGCCACAGGAGCACACAGTTTGAGCTTCCCAAGACAACAGCAGATAAATCGAACCCTATGGCCCTTGACACTACACAGCGTATGGGAATGGGCGGAACAAAGAATCAGACACAAAACAACAACGTGACTGTGAATCAAACAATTACAGGCGGAGCAGCTGGAGAAATCGCTCAGGCGTCAGCAAACCAGATAATGAGTATGATTCCAAATTCTGGAAGCTATGCTCCAGTGGCGGGGTAAATCATGACTTTTGCACCAATGACACAAGACCGAGGAAATACCACAGGTGAAACGGGGCTTTTGCGCGGCGGTCACCTGATAGCAGGAATTGAGGTCAGTGTGCTTACAAGTGAAAGCCACTCATATACAGCCACCCCTACAAAGCTGACGCTTGAATCTGGCTCCGTGGTTACTGACCATGTAATGATTAACCCTGATTCACTTTCAATCGTTTTTGCCATGAGCAACGCAGGGGAAGGGGCAAACGGGGCGGCTAGAGATGTTCTAGAAAGTTTCAAGAAAATGATGACAGAGGTTGAATTACTTGAAGTTGTTACAGAACATTATGTTTATAGCGATATGGTTATCACCTCTATCAGCCCCGAACACCGCGCGCCATACCGGGGGGCTTTGATCGTTACGCTAACCTTGGACAAAATAAATTTCGTGGAGTTGCGAAGTGTGGGGCGGCAACCTGCCAAGCTTGGCGGTAAAGCCAAGAAAACAGGTGCAGGCGCAGAGGAAGGCGGCCAAGTTGACCCTAAGCAAGTTGAGGGAACTGCGCTCGAAAAAACGCTCGGTACCTGGGGGGTATTTGACTAAATGCAAGCAATACCAGTAAACGCATCCGGTGAACGCACAATAACCGTTAATGTCGGCCCTGAAAGCTTTAGGTTCCGCACCTATTTTGTGAGTGGTGAATCTGACCACTGGCTTCTTGATATTTCCGATATACAAGACCGCCCCCTAATTACAGGCATAAGCCTTAATCCTGGCCCTGACAACCTGCTTAAAGGGCGCGGGGACACTCTGGAAGGTTATCAGTTGTTCGCGGCTGTGAGGCCCGGCACAACAGGCCAAGAGCTGGAAGCCCCTGGAGACAGCCTGTATTTAATTTGGCTTAACCCGGGCGAAAGTAACCCCCTTGACCCTGGCGACCCTATGGACAATGTAGGAGTAGGCGCGTGGCAATAGAGTCAAAGATTATCCCTTGGCGGCGCTTGATACGCGTTACCCTTGGCCCTTTGGAAGAATGGCGTGGCCTGGTCGCGGGTGAGATTGTACAGTTTGAATCTGACGGCACGCGGGAAGGCCTACGCGTTGTGTGTGCGGTTAACCGGTCCATAATGGGAATGCCCAACCCATCAACCATAACCATATATAATCTTGCCCAAGATACTAGAAACGCGCTTAGAAGGGGCATGACAAAGATAACTGTAGAAGCTGGCTGGCGTGGGCGCTTGTCAGAAAACGAAGACGGGCAACGCAAAATTGAAGTTGGGCAGCCGGAGTTGTATAAAGTATTTCAGGGAAGCCTTGTTTCAGCCATGCATGAACGCACGGGGGCGGACATAGTTACAAAGATTTCAGCTCTTCCCGGATATGGCGGTTACTTGCGCGGCATAAGCTCAAAAAGCTACGCTCCGAATATGCCCGTGAAAGATGTCGTTAAAGACTTGGGGAAGGATATGCCGGGCCTTACAGTACCGGATGCCAATCTTGAAGGCATAAACGGAACAATAGGGAGTCAGGGATGGAGTTTTTGTGGGAGCACGCAAGACGGTATGACCAAACTTGCCGAAAATCACGGATTCAGCTGGCACATTGATAATGGACAGGTCAAGGCTGTTGGTGACGGCGCAACTTTCGGAGGACTTGTAGAGCTTAACGGGCGCAACGGGGGGCTCATGAATATCACCCCCACACTGGAAGGGCCTATGCAAATCCGCACCGGGGTCAAAGTAAAGTCGATTTATATCCCGGGTGTAACCGTAGGAAGTAGCATAAAAGTCAACTCTGAGATGAATCCAGATTTAAACGGCACATACCGTATACATACATGCTCAATAAACATTGATGCTTACGCTGATGAGTGGACTATGGACATAGAAAGTAAGCGCTTTGGAGTATTAATTTAATGGCCGATTGGAGCAATCCGGGCTTGCCGGAACAATTCGCATTACAGTTTGACCGCCGGGCGGCGCAAATCCGTTGTGCTATGCCGGGAGTAATTCAGGGCTTTGACCCGGCCACACAGACTGCCAGTGTTCAGCCAGCCCTTAAAATGAAGGTCAACTTTGAATCTGAAACAAAACAGGTGGATATGCCGCAAGTGAGCAATGTGCCTGTAGTTTTGCCGTTTGCTCAGGGTGCAGGGCTTTTGCTTACTCTCCCGATTCAAGCCGGGGATGAGTGCCTGCTGGTATTCTCTGATCGGGCACTGGACAACTTCACGCAGTCCGGGGGAATTCAGCCCTCCGAACAAGGGCCGGGGGCAGGCGGTGGAATTGAGGCAACCTTCACCACCCCGCGCGCGCACGATATCTCTGACGCTATTTGTATACCGGGGATAATCAGCAACCCGCAAGCCGTGCCTGAATACAACACCGAAAATATCGAGCTTCGGGACCGGGAGCGCAAGGCGTATATTTCTCTTGGCCCAAACGGAATTGAAATCACTGACGGCACTGCCAGCTGGAAAATGAGCGAAGGGGCTGTAACGCTTGATTCCCCTGCCGGAATAACTCAAACCAGTGAAGGCCCGGTTACCACAACCACCAGCAGCACAGCCACGATAGAAAGCTCTAACATGACCCTGGGCGGAGACGGCGGCACGCGCAATGAAATCAATGATACTCTGACCTCTGCAAACGGGACCTTTATTGACAGCTCTGGTGTTAACCTCAACACTCACTCGCATACGGGAGTAACTCCCGGCGGCGGTGACACAGGGGAGCCGGTAAAATGACTTGGGATTTTATGCTTGACCCCGGAACTCGCGACCTTGTACCGGAATATATCACGGGCGAGAATGAAGTTGTCCAGCGCCTGATTACTCGCCTTAAGCGAGAACTTGGCGAATGGTTTTTAAATACAGCTGTAGGCCTGCCCTGGTATGGCGACGGCACGGGCCGGGTGCCCAACAAGATTGCAGGCATGCCGGAACATTTTGGCGGATTGGGGCTTGGAATTTTGGGTACAAAGCCCACAAACAAGCGGGCTGTTGACTTGCTTATCCGGCGCGAGACACTTGAAACAGACGGCGTTTTGAGAATAGTTAAGATGAATACACTTTTCCCCGGCGGGGGCCGCACCTATACGGTATATATGGAAATTTTTGTACGCGGTGTTGACTTCCCAATTCCCATAAATTTCGAGGGAGAATATTAAAAGATGGCTGATTACGGTATGACCCCACAGGGCTTTGTGCCCAAGCGTCTGGCCCAAATACTCACCGATATGAATGCGAACATAGCAACAATAGTTAACCCGGTTACAGGGGAATATCCATTCCAAAATGCCAGTGATGATAGCATTTTACAGCAGGTTATAGGGGTTTTTGCAGAAGGGCTTTCAGAATGCTGGAAAGCGGCTTACGATGGCTCTGTACAGTTTGACCCCCTTAAGAACTCTGGAGCAGGGCAGGCTGGCACAGTACAGCTTAATGCCATGCTGATTAAGCCGGGTGCGCCTACTGTGGTTAGAATGGAGCTGAGCGGGAAACAGAATACAGTTATTCCTCGGGGTGCATTAATTGCCACCTCTGACAACCTGCATGTTTTTTCGACTCAGGAAGCCGCTGTAATCGGAGAAGAGGGAATTGCTATAGTAACTGCTGAATCCACAGAGAAAGGGCCACTAGACCCGCTTCCTGACACTGTTATCTCTATTCAAACACCACAGGCGGGATGGCTTAATGCCAGAAATATTGAAACTTTGGCAGTTGGAACTTACCAAGAAACTGATGAGGAAGCCCGCCGTCGTCAGCAACGTAGCACCAGCCTAACCAGCTACCGCCAAATTGAGGCGATTCAGGCAGCGGTTTACAATGTGCCGGGTGTAATTTACTGCCGGGCATATCAGAATAGTGATATTCAGCCTGCCGATGATAGGGGCATTCCTTTCAAGGAAGTGGCTGTGGTATCCGAAGGCGGAGACCCGCGCGCGATAGCCGACGCCCTTTTTCTGCGCTTCCCGACCGGGCAAATAGGATATGGCAACACAACAGAGGTGTTTTATGATGCACAGGGATTATCATACCCCATAAGCTTTTCACGCCCTGAAGACGTGCTTATCAGTGTTCAGGTGGATGTAACTATTACCAGCCGCTTGGAATTTCCTGACAATGGGGCTGATTTAATCAAAGATGCGATTGTCAATTATGCGGAATACGGGGGAGAAGGCAACTCCGACGGCTTCCCGCCCGGCGATACAATCATTGCTTCCCGCCTGTATACACCTGTAAACTCTGTTCCCGGACATAAAATTACCCGGCTGGAAATTGGAGATGGTGCAAGCCCTGTGTTTTCAACGGCCGATATCCCGATTGCCTGGAATCAGGTAGGGCGTTTTGACGTGGCCCGGATAACTGTAAACGTAACTACTGAATAAAAGGTTTACAAATGCCGATACCAGCTTTTTTTGAGGTTGATTTTAGCACTTACCGTAAAGACTTGATAGAGCAGGCGCTGAACCGAATGCTTGAACAGCATTATGATAAATGCGTTCTGCGCCAGTTGGTCTCCGCTATTATGCAAGAGGTTCAAGCCCTGTATGACGCAATCCTTGATATGCAATCAAAGCGTACCCTATATGAGGCGGAGAAAGAAAACCTTGACGCCCTGGGGCGCATTGTAGGAGAACCCCGCGCGCCTTATCAATACGATGAAAGCTGCTGGATGTTCGCAGATCGGCAAGCGCAACCGCCTGACTTTTCATCTTGCTGGTGCATTAACGCCCCATTCGCGGCGTTTGTTCCGGCTGAAGACGCTGAGTACCGCCTTAATATTTTAACGCGAATTGTGAAAAATCACACTCTCACAGCCTCAATCCCTGAAATTACCTATCTTGCGAAGCTTGTAACTGGGATTGATGTGAGTTACGATAAAACCGGCCCGATGCAGTGTACTTTAGTTGTCCCCTCAACTATTTCCACAACCGCTTACAATTTACTCATAGGGAGTACAAGCAATCGCCGGGCGGATGATATTTTCGCAATGCCCTACCCGGCAACTCTTTGGTTTGACGGAACCATAACCTATGTTCCGGACAAATTCTTTTGTTCTGACCGGGACGAAACAACCGGTCAGCAATGCGATACCGCACCATGTGCCGTTTCAACCACAATCTCAAGAGGTTAATAGTTATGCCAATTGATGAAAGAATTTTGACAATGCCCGGACAGTGGGCTGAAAGTGCGCAGGTTAATATTCCCAACCCCCCGTTGCCTGGTCAGGCTTACCGTAACGTGAATATCGATGCGGCCAATATCCAGCAGGGGCAACAATATGATAGGGTTTATGATAGTGCGCGGCACAATCAGCTGAACTACTTGACCACTGGACTTATTCAGCAGGCCGAACAGTATGGCATAATGCCATATTCTCGAAATACTGATTATCCAGAGCACGCGATTTGTTTGGGGCTTGACGGAATCGGATATCAGGCTGTTCAGGCCAGCGGACCAAACAATGGAGGAGCGCAACCCACAAGCAACAGCACTTATTGGAATGGCGTTATCGGAGTGTCCTCATCCTCAGCATACGCCCTTTGCGAATTTTATTATTTCCGCCACCCGGCGCTTAAACCCGGATTCATGCCCGCCCAGGGTGGCCTCATTGAAAATGCCGCCGACCGCTATCCAGAGTCCTGGGAGTATCTGCTTTCCTCTGAAGGGCAAATTCTCTGCAAATCGGAAGCGGAATGGCAGGCCATGACTCGCGCCATATGGCACACCAATGCGGACGGCACGCAAGTGGGCTGGAACGGCATCGGCGGCGCGCCGTTTTACGCGCCGAATATTGAGACCGGGGCTTTGCGTCTGCCTGACTTGCGCGGCATGTACGCCGAGGCCGTCGGATTCGATGCTCTCGGCGTGGGGGGCGTACATGGTGACGGAATTCGGAATATTACAGGCTATATTGGAACAACAGTAATTTCTTATCCGAATGGAGCTTTTTACAGGCCGGGTGAAGGGCAAGGAACTGGGACAAGCGGGGCATATGGATACGATGTCTCAATGGACGCATCTCGCGTTGTGCCTACCGCCGCCAAGAACCAGCCCCGCGCCTGGGGAGCTTTGGCTTGTGTTTATTTAGGAGGAGAATAGCAAAATGTCTATTGCTTATCAGTATAATTCATCTGGATATTATGTTGGGGAAATAGAAGATTATGGCCTCTTGCCCAACAACGCGACCTATATGGTGCCTGTAATTCGATACGGCTTCATACCACACTGGACAGGCGCGACATGGGAACAAGTTGAAAACCATGTTGGGGAAAGCGGCTGGGTAAATGGTATCCCATTTACGATTAAGGACTATGGCCCTTACCCAGACGGATGGAGCACTGAGCCGCCAGCACCTACACCTGCCGAAAATGTATCTCGCTTTAACCAAGAAATCAATTCACGCCTACTCTCTTTTGCGCAAGAACATGATTGGGATACAATCGAAATTGCGCTTGTTCAGACTGGTGCTTTTTCTGGTGACGCGAAAATAGCGCAGTCAGTTTATGACGCTACTTGGACTGCGGCTATCCCGCTTACTGCTCAAATTGAGGCCGGAACAATAACGGTTGAAGATGCGCTTGCCCTCTTGCCGCCAATGAGCTGGACAGTAACGCCTACGGAGTTGTCGGAACGCGACGACCACACTTATAAATGGTATCGCCCATGGGGCAGTGATGCCAACGGAAATCCGGAAGCAGGTATTCTTATTATGATTGATACAGCCAGAACAAACGCTGACCCCAACGATACGGTACTCGTAAATGGCTTACAGGCCCAATATGATGCCGCACTTGAAGAGATGCAAGCTGAACTCGATGCAATTCAGAAAAAATATCATCCGACTGATGGAGGTGTATAATGGTTATTTGCCCAAGTTGCTCCGAAGCGGAGCTTATGCTGGTTGGCGGCAGGTATGTTTGCCCCAACCCCGATTGCGGACAAAACTTTTCATTGGAAGCCATAGATAAACTTCCCCCATATACTCCAGGAACAGTATTCCCGCGCTCCTGCCCGGCCCTGGTTGCTGGTGATTTGGATGTGAATAACGGAGTTCTGATTAACCCGCATGGCATTTTGTCCTGTACCGAGGTTGCTTTCGGAGTTTATGAGATTAAGCTCCAAAATGCGGCCCCGAATGACAATTTTGCGGTAATTGGGATGGCTCAAGACCGCGCAAATTACGCTTGCCGGGCGTTTGAGCATCAAGACGATCTGCCCTATAAGTCAACAACTTCTTTCAGAATTCGTACCGAGGGCATGGCAAAAGCGGCGGCTGACGTGGCAGGATGGATTCCATACCGCTGTAACTTTTACTTCAAATTGGGATGGTAAAAATGTACGTTAAGAATACAAGCAATAATGAAGTTATCGTTGTCCCCGATGGTGTGGATGCGGGCACCGCCGCTACTGCGCAGTGGGGTGAGGGCGTATCCTGGGCGGAAGCTACACAGCAGGAATATCTTGATTCTCTAGATCCCGCACCGCCTACCCCGCAGAGCATATATGAAATGTCAAGCGGGGGCGGCGGGAAGCCGGATGCGGCCGGATGGCTTGTTCAGCCTGAAGTTCTTGATTTTGACGGCACAAACACCACATTCAACTTGCAAAATACGCCCAAGTTTTTGACTGACGTACTTGTCTTGCAGTCCAGCTCTTTCCATTATCTTCAAGCCGCTGATTATAATCTGGCTGGGAATCAGCTCACAATCAACAACCCAACCCTTGTTTCTGGCGACAAGGTAAAGGTCATTTACGCTATTTAAGGGGGGCATATGAGTGTTTCTTTTCCAATCATAACTGGGGATTCAGCCGGATTCGCAACGGAAGAAGAATTTAACCAGCTTGCTGACGGTGTGACAAGTATTTCTACGGCGCTTGGGACTACCACGGCTAACCTAGCGACCCTTGATACAACCGTTAACAATTTGCATATTCCTACCGATCGGTTCAAGTGGCAGGATATTTATGACGATGAGCTTGTTTTCTTTGAGGAACTCGCGGCGGCGAATGGGTTGATGCCAGACCCTGAGAACAATGTGCCTGTAACATCAGCATCACCATACACCGCACCTGACCCTTATGGCGGATTGTTTAAGGCTACCGCTATAAATCAATCCGTTAGCGATTTTACAACCGTAACAATCAGCAATGGTGATACCGCCATAAAATTCTGGACGTCGCAGGGAGGCGTGGATAACGTTGGGTATATAAAATATCTCCGCGTTCAGGAAGGCTATACGATTACTGTTGGCGGAACGGGAAGTAATGTCTGCACCTACACGCCAGCAAAAGAAGACGTAAACAACCCCACGCGCATCCTTCTGCAAAAAATGCAAGCGCAGATTGACGCGAATAAGCAAATGTCTCTAGACATAAATGCTAGAATGTCGAATAAGAAGCCGTCCGGAACGATGACTCCAATTTTAACAGAGTCTACAGGAAGCGGGTACATCGTACCCGAAAACAACGGCCTGGGCGGGCGCATCCACGGCAAGGGCATTAATGCGATTCTGGGTAGCACCGGCGTTGTTAATGTTCAAAATGCGGAGGGTACTATCGAGGTTTACAACAACCTTGGTCTGCTATCCCTGCTTGCCCCTGTGCCCGTGCTTGTGGAAGACGTAACGGACGGAGACATAGTTACAAGCTCCGGAATGGCTGAACTTTCTTATGAACCGTATATAGCGGGGTAAAATTATGACAAAAGAACAATGGCACTTAATCTTTGCGTTTTTGATTGGCTGTTACCTGGGCTTTGTACCGCTTCCGGAATGGCACCCGGTAGCTACTTTCCTATGGCCGGTATTCGCGGCGGCGTTTATTATCGCGGCAGTGTTTATTGTCAAAAAAATCAGGCGCAAAAAATGATTTCAAACGAGAGCACAATACAGCGGGCCTGTGCATGGATTCTTTTTATATGCGGCATTGGCCTGGCATGGCTATCTGTGGGCGAGAGCGTGACGCATATTGTACTTGATTGCCTGGGCATGGACGTGCACCCGTCCCCACAAACGGGGCGTATGGGCAACCTGGTGGCCGTTATCGGCACGATTGTGGGCGCATACGGTGGAACGCGGATCGGAAAGGATTATATCGCGTATAAACGGGAGCGGCATTGCTCTCTGCCGCACAAAGAAGATACAGAAAAGGCCGGTTAATCCGGCCTTTATGTCTTATTCGTATGGGACAATGGTTATCTCCGTCAGAATTTCATCCATGCCTTTCGATGTAATAATATCTCCGTCTTTAATATCCATGGAAATATCTCCATAAAAGACAGAATCAAAGACCAGTTCCCCATTTACAAACAATTTTGACCCTGGCGCACAGCGATTGCAAAACACTTTACCGCCTTTCTCCCCTGAAAAAACAAGCCCTTTAGTCTCTGTTGTTTGTGCATGGTTTATCCCGTCCGCAAGTTGTGGAGCAAGCGCCTTTTCTTCGGGAACAAGGTCAAGGCGTAGTTTCCCATTATCAAATTTAGGTCCGTTCATTTAGGTGGCCTCACTTTATTATCTCCTTTTAAAAAAATTTGACATATTTTAAAAGTTTAAGTATTCTTTGCTTGATTCTGCCTTTCATGTGTACTTCTCCTTTCTTCTTTAGGCCCTGGGCCTCATTTCCCGGGGCCTTTCCTTATTAGAATCCAAGCATCGGGTCAGGCATGCGCCCTTGCCATGTCTTGATAAAGTCTTTAGGGGGTGGGTCAAGCTTATATTTCTGCATATCCTCTTGCGAAGCCCCCCACGGACTAAATGAAATGCTATATGGGATATCTGATAGCTTGCCATTTTTAGCTTTCTCCCTAATATATCTTTCTTTGTGATAGCATCTTGAGCACAGGCCATGACCTATAATGCCATCAGTTGCACCACATACCTGGCAAGGCGTTCCTATCGTTTGCGCCACCATCTTTTTTGTATAGCAGGTACTGCAAATCCCACTGCTATGGACAATAATCCTTTCATGGCCGCAATTTTCACAAATATCAATCTTTTTCTCTCTTTTTGCCATACTTATCCCCTTAAGTATTTTAAAATTGTATCCTTTGCTTCTTCAAAGCCAAAACAAATTTTTGCCCCATAGCCCTGCTTGCGTAGCAATTCAATCATTTCTTCCTGATTTTTCGACACCTTACCCATCTTGGCCTTAAGCTCAATAAATAGGCCGTAGCGGCCTTGTTTGGCGGCCGGTAAGAAGATGTCCGGAACTCCAGCTTTGACCCCGGAGCGCTTTAAATTAGCCCCTTCGATAGCATCCCGGCGGCTTCCTCCATTTGGGATTGCGAACATCAAATCAAGCTCCGGGTAATGCTTGGCCTCAATGCCAGCCCACTGAAAGAGAGTACATTGTTCTTGAAATTCTGACGGGTAGTTACATTTTGGCATCTTGCACCCATTCCCTGAGCAGGCGCTTACTTTCCTGGCATTCCCTTAAATCAAAGCGCAGAGATACTGCATATTCAAGCAACTGCCGGTTGGTTATTTGGCCGTCCGGTGCGGCTGTCTCATGGCATGGCTGGAGCAACGCCGATGGCGGTTCAAGCTTGTAGGCTTCAGTTTTGACCAAGGGTTTTTGTGAGCATCCGGAAAGAAATATCATTAAACCCACAAAAATCATGCCATACGCAATCCCTTGTAAAATTTCACTAATCCCATTGTTGCTCATTTTCCCCCCCTTTCCACCACATTACTCTCAGACGCTTTCTCCACATGCTTAACGATTTCCCTGCCAATTTTAAGCGTTGTTGATTCTCGTTCGCAGGCAATTATGGCCGGGCTTGTAATCACATCTATGACTAAGCCGACGGGGAGAAGTGCCGTTTTTACCGTAGCCGAAAGTAAATTGTCAAAAATTCCCATTTAAAACTCCCATAATACTTTGAGGTACTGGCATATCAGCCCACTCTTGAGCCGTTCCGTTTTGTGTTGCGATCTGAATTTGGTTCCTGACTTCAAGCCGGGAATCGAGAAAGAAGTTTTTGACGCTATCCCATTCTTTGAGGGCCTCTTGTGTTGCATTACGCTCTGCTTTTAGGCGCTGGAAGGCGGCGGAGTTATCTGCATTGATCTGCTCTGCAACTGCATAGGCGGCTGTAAGCTCCTCATTCTTCTTGCGTTCGCACTGCCAAAGTAGAAACATGCCGCCAATCAGCACTGCCGCAACCAATATAAATTTTGTGTTTATGCCAAGGAATGAGAGCATATTATTTATCCTTAAAAATCAATACAGATAAAATCGCAACAAACCACCCGGATAACCACCTTAAAAACAAACCTGCCCAAACTCCTAATATTGCAGATATAAATATATTTAAATCAATCATTTTATTCCTTTGCGGGAGTTGCAACCCTTGCTATACTTTGACGGCTAAAAGCCTTTACCCGCTTTTGAGGGCGCTTTGTTTGCTGGGGTGCTCCCGCTTCACCCCCTGGAGGCGCGGGCCATGAACAAAATTTTAGCTCTATCCGTTGGAAATTACCCCGTCTCCAATCGTGGTCCCGTCGCCAACTCTGGCGGAATAGGAAATGATTGCTGACTTACTTATTTTGGCGGACAAACAAATCCCCCCCGCATCATTGAGACCATTATAATACCGACGATATAGTTTTGATGCTATAAATTTGTAATGTTCCATTTTTAATCTCCTTTTTACTGTTGCCATTCCCCTGATTTCATTTGTTCAGCGAGCTCCCATGCGCGCCCGGGCCGTCCGTTCTTTTTGCCCTGTGTCGAATCCGGAGCATAGTCACCAACCTGGCGCGCCCACTTTGATGCAAGCATACCGGCTGAGCCGCGCTCGTAATCTTGGGCCTCAATCATGGCAAGCGTATTCTTAAAATTCATAAGGCCCGCTATACCTAAGTTAAACGCCATGTTAAAGAGTACAGCCTGACGTGGAGCATTAAGCGTTACTACCCAGGGGCAACGCCGCGAAAAGTGGTCAACATGCGAGTTCACATCAACATAGAACAAATCATTCGCAAGTTCTTTTGTTATTCTATCCCCTGCCTTTTCCACCCCATGCACCGGAAGATCTTCACAGTTATGCCCTACGCCGACCGTAAGCACGCCCACTGTGTCAAGATAGGCAGTCAAGCGAACACCCTCGTGTCTTTTAAGCTGTTCTAGAAACTTAACCTGGTCATCTTGATTTGGCATTAATTCGCTTAAGTTCATGATATCTCCTCGCTTTTTTTGACTAATAGCTCTATGAATATTCCGCACGCTCTTTCTTCCTCAGAAATGTCACAAGTATCAAGGTCACCTTCAAGCCCGGAGCAGTCGCCATAAATCCCGGAGCAGTCGCCGTAAAGCCGCGAGCAGTCGCCGTAAAGCCGGGAGCAGCCGCCGCGAAGCCCGGAGCAGTCACCTTCAAGCCCGGAGCAGTTGCCATAAATCCCGGAGCAGTCGCCGCGAAGCCCGGAGCAGTCACCTTCAAGCCCGGAGCAGTCGCCGTAAAGCCGCAAGCAGTTGCCATAAAGCCGGGAGCAGTCGCCGTAAAGCCGC
>QMCD01000895.1_pt1 | contig 38026 bp, 37 predicted proteins | sample 1821841 | NCBI WGS metagenome assembly QMCD01 (sample SAMN01991225, study PRJNA193472) | Termite gut metagenome, whole genome shotgun sequencing project. | isolation source: worker | host: Macrotermes natalensis
CACTAATGCAATTCCAGTATCAACCTCACTTATGTTGCCCAGATGGGCATTTGTCGTATTATCACCTAGCTCACCATAAAAATGAAAAGGTACGAACTCATCCCAATCTGAAAGGCTTATGCAAAATCCACGCTGGGAGGCATCACCATGATCAGCAAAAATAAACGAACTAATTTTCTTGGAGTAAATCACTCTCTGATCGAACGAATGACTCGTGTAAGCACCAATATCATCAATGAAAGTCATATTTGAAGTACAAAGAGCAATAATTCCGTTAGATTGATGATTTATCCCATCAAGTGATTTGTACATAAGGCGAGCAAAACTACAAACCAAAATACCATTATGAATAGCCACATCACAGTTTCCTGAATGAAAAGGTTTCATTGTGCGCTCAAGAGCAGATGGTGGTCGCGCGTTCTTGTCTGAAATAGCTTTGGCAGTTTTTATGTGTTTACCTTTTTTGTTGTACTTGGACACTGCTATAGTAGCCAGACCACCTTTTTCTTTGTCATCTTTTTTACCCCAAACAATATAGTAATACCCTTTTTCATCACTGGTCACTGCGCCAATTAAAGGGTATCTTTTCTTTATTTTTATCGTGGAAGCACTTTTTAGGCTCTTATTTGCTCTAGATATATACATATATGACTCTCCGCCATACGCGAAACAGATGCGCCCCTCATTGTCTACAAACTGTGAAATTGCAGACACTTGCCCTTTTGAATTGTAGGAACTTACTGTATTGGCTTTAGTTTTTAGTCTGAACGGATAGCGCTTAATATTTGCTACTTTGTCTTTTGCTGAAGATGTCGTAGTTTCGATGATGCCGCCGTCTTTGCCTACTGCATCCAAAAACTTGGTTTGATTGTTTGACACTAAAACCTGATCTACAGATGAGAACGCTGGCACTGGCACAACACCAAACGCAACCACCATCGCAAGTATTAAGGCAAATGCGTTTCGTCCATACCGACACCTAGATAACTTTGATATTCGTTCTGGCTTTTTCTGATCCTCTTTTTCAACATTAAATAAGTTGCCCATCGTTGCACCCACCATCTTCCACTACAACGTATATTATGCTCGTAATACTGAACTATTTTGCATATTCTATCAGATTGGAAGTCTTCGCGATGATAGCATTAATGGAGAATATCACAAAGGAACCTTTACAGGATCGTAGCAATTCTGTCTATGCGTTTTTGAATAGCTTCACAAATGTGCTCTGCGCGCTTTTCCAAAGCAGTGCTAGCCATTAAAATACGCTTGGTCTCTTCGATAAATCCACTTAGCGAATCAATATCCAACCACGAATAGTCGTTTGCCAGGCGCAATTGCCTGTTTGGATCTTCATAAAACGGCTTTGTAGTAAAGACGTAATCCCCGGCCCTCAATTGGTCTTCTGTAGCATGCGACCACAAGCTGGTACCGGTATCAAACAGTGGCGCAATGCGATATTCGAGCGTCTCAACATTGCGTATCAAGCCAAAATTGCGCCAGTGCCTATCGGTATTTCCTAAGATGTCGTCACACACGATCATCTTTGCCAAGGCTACTTCTGCTTCTTTTACGCCCAAGTTCATGCAACATTCCAAGTAGTGTTGATAATCACTATGGTGATTTGCCTGTCGCATTATCTGGCGCACATAATAAGCCGGTATGTACTCTTCGTCAGGCGAAACAAAAGTTTCGCATACCGACACGGTGCTATCATTCAGCTGACAAAGAGTATAAGGTACATATTCTTTATCACTAAGTAAGCGGCTGTAAAGTGCGGTAGCAACAACCTCATTAAACGGCTCTTGGTTCAGAGCTGAACCACCCTTAAGGAGCAGGCGTTTATTGCCATCACATATCCACTTTTTTGAAAGCTGCCCTTCGGAGGTGTTGTCTGGTGAATCAAGACCTACTTCGCCAAGCCAGTCCCCATCAAAATGCAGTTCACCAAAGCCATTGTCAAAAAAGTTGACATCTACCCACGAAACAGTGCTGCCCAAGGGGCGAATCCAATACTGATCAGAAAGAGAGAGACCAAGGCTTGTAAATGGCAACTGCCCAGGGTCATCAATACCAAGCTGTACCAATTTTGAATCCAAGCCTTGCCTGCCTTTGGGAATCGCTCGGTGCCGCCACCAAAACGCGATTGCTTTAGCTGACACGCTGCGGCCTCTTGGAGATACGATACCCAGCGGAGCTCGGGAAGCATCGTGGATAAGATCAGTTGCAGAGAATGTGCCCGTAGATGCATCGTATTTGAAGTCAAGAACCTCGTGGTTGCGATTTAAGAGAGTGTACGTTTGCCCCGTGCCACTACTGCCCATCTTTAAAGGACGACCGGTTTTGGGATGTCGCTTGAGACGAGCGTCAACATCAGCCTTACTCACAAACCACATATTGCCAACTTTTTCCGCTTTTATTGTTCCTTGGTTAACAAGTTGATAGACGCGCGCATTGCTCACACCAAGCAAACTCGCTGCCTCAAATATGGTCAAGCTAAACATGAGCAACCCTTCTCATAAATACTATAAAAGATTATAGTATTTCTTGAGTTATTGTTCCACAGTAAATACTATAAATGTTTATAGTATTTCTGGAATTTGCAAAGCCCTACAGACCTCTTTGCATTTCCTCCCAATCAACAAATCCTAAAACCCTCTTGCATTAATCGAACATTTGTTCGATTATATACTTAACTAAGGAAGTGCCTATTGATTGCTTGGCCCACAATGAATTGATCGGTACTTCCCGTTTATTTAGGAGGTGTGACTTGGTTAGTGGTATCGAGTATAGAAAACGTAAATATGTCGAGGTTGTAGCGCGTTTTGATGAAAACGGCGACTTGTGCCCACTTGCCATTATTTGGGAAGACGGACGACGTTTTGATATTAGGCGCCAAGCAACATCACTTAAAGTGGGTGGCAATGGGTTGCGCTTTATTGTACGTATTGGCAGCCAAGAGACGTATTTGTTTTACGAAAACCCCAAGTGGTACGTGGAAGCCAAAGTCTACGAGAGCAGTCATGTTGAGGCGAAGTCCTGATGCTCACTCACGCAGACGAGCGTATAGTGTTTCACATTGACATGAACTCCTTTTACGCCAGTGTTGAACAAGCTGAAGACCCCTCACTTAAAGGTAAACCCGTGGCGGTTGCCGGTAAAGAGGAGTTGAGACACGGGATCATCCTCACCAAAAGCAAGGAGGCTAAATGCTATGGTGTAAAAACAGCTGAGGCTATTTGGGAGGCACGCAAGAAATGTCCGAATCTGATTGTGCTTCCACCCAACTACAAACTTTATAAAAAATACTCTGCAATGGCACGCGATATCTACAACCAATACTCTGACCAAGTAGAACCCTTTGGGCTGGATGAGTGCTGGGTGGAGCTTACCGGCAGTATACATCTGCACGGCAACATTCCCATGCTCGTGGCAAAAGAGATAAGCGAACGTATAAAAGCTGAACTTGGTGTTACGGTAAGCATTGGTATGGGCTGGAATAAGATAATCTCAAAGTTTGGCTCGGATTATAAAAAGCCTGATGCCATAACCCAGATTACGCGGGACAACTTTGCGGATGTCTTTTGGAAGGCTCCCGTGCGTGACTTGCTTTACGTAGGCGCGGCCACAGAACGCAAACTTCATGCCTACAACATCAGGACTATCGGCGATTTAGCGTGTGCGGAAGATAGATATCTGCAAAACAAATTTGGTGTGATAGGTTTTATGCTGCGTACATTCGCACGTGGCGAAGATACAACGCCCGTAAAATCTTATGACCCGGATGCCCAAGATGTTCTTCGCAGTATTAAAAGCTACGGCAATGGGCTTACTGCTCCACATGACATCACCACAGAAGATGATGCTAAGGCACTTATCTACCTGCTGTCAGAATCTGTAGGACAGCGCCTGCGCGAAGATTTTACTCGTGCCCGCACTATCTCTATTGCCGTGCGCGACGGCAACGAGCTTACCAGCTTTACCAGGCAGACTAAACTCAGACAGGCTACGGCTGCAACTAAAACTGTCGCATGTGCCGCATGGAAGCTGCTCAAGAGCAACCAGAGATTTGATCCGGATCGCCCTGTGCGAGGCTTGATGGTGCGTGCAAGCGATCTGGTGCCCGTGAGCGCACCTGAGCAGTTATCGATATTTGACGACGATGGCGACAGTGCATTGGAGCACCTAGACATGGCGATAGATAGTCTGCGTCGCCGCTTTGGCAACACAATTGTTCAACGTGGTATAGAATTGATGGATGAAAGCTTGCTTGGCGTAGATATCAAAGGTGAGAACACTGTTCATCCGATAGGGTTTTTACACGTTTGAAGCGTGTAAGACAATGGAGGTAAACGTTATGTGCGGCAGATTCCAAGGAGTTCCAATAGAGATTGTGGAACAGATAATCCGCGACATCGAGATGCAAAACGTTGCTTTGACCTTACCGGACTGGCCTGCTGTATTTCCGCAAGCTTATCCCAAGTCTAAGGTGCCTATCATTGTGCCTGATGATGGCGGCGGCACCAGCAACTTGACCGCTCAAATCATGCAGTGGGGCTTTGAGGTATCGTGGGGCAAAAACGTTGTGTTCAACACTCGAGCAGACAGTGCATTGAAGCCGGGGGCGCGCAATATGTGGGCTGACTCGCTTGAGAGCAGGCGTTGCGTTGTGCCAACTCTTGGCTTTTATGAGCCGCACAAAACCGAGACATTTATAAACCCTCGCAGTGGCAAAGAAAACAAACAGCAGTACTTTTTCACCATGTCCACTTCCCCATTTCTTTTCTTGGCCGGAATATATGAGAGTGACCATTTCTCGATAATGACCACAGAATCCAACTCCTCAGTGAGTCCCATCCACGATAGGATGCCGGTGGTTTTAAAGCCGGATGAGTTAGGCAAGTGGCTGGGCAGTAGCTACGTATCCCTATTTGACAGAAGCGGACTGCTGCTTGACGCTGCAAAGGAGTAAGCAACTTGCCCACGACATGCATCAATACTTATAATGCATGTCATTCAATTCATTATGGCATAAACATATATACCATTTGACAATTTCTGATGGTATTATGCTCAGATGTTTTTTCATAGTGATGTGATACATCGTCTTATAGTAAGGACAATACGTGGAAGCAATAAAGAAGATCGGTAAGCTTTATAACAGCATCAGCCTTGTTAAGCGCATACTCGCCGGTTTGGTCATCGGCATCATTTTAGGCTTAGTTATCCCAGGGATTGAACCCATCGCCCTAATGGGAAACATCTTCATCGGCGCCCTAAAAGCCGTAGCTCCGATACTCGTTTTCTTTTTGGTCTTAAGCTCGCTGGCAAATGCCAAAGGCGACGGATCAATGAAGACCGTCTTGCTGCTGTACCTATGCTCAACACTGATCGCAGCTGCGGTTGCGGTAATTGCAAGTTTTCTCTTTCCCACCGCTCTTTCGTTAAGTGGTGCAGAAAGCGCAAGCAATTCCGCGCCAAGTGGTCTTGGCGAAGTTCTCATAACACTGTTCATGAACGTGGTCTCAAACCCGGTGGATGCCTTAGCTAACGCAAACTACATTGGCATTCTTGCTTGGGCTGTTGTACTGGGTATAGCACTTCGCGCTGCAAAAGACACCACAAAAAGCGTTCTCGTCAGTGTGTCAGACGCAGTTGCCAAAGTTGTGCGCTGGGTAATATCACTTGCTCCTCTAGGTATCATCGGCATTGTCTATTCATCGGTTGCAGAATACGGTCCGGAGATATTTATCGAGTATGGTCATCTTGTGCTTGTTCTCGTGGCCTGCATGTTGATTATCGCTGTTGTAACCAATCCCCTACTTGTATTTTTGGCACTGCGCACCAACCCTTATCCACTGGTTATCAAATGCTTAAAAGACAGCGGTATAACCGCGTTTTTTACTCGCAGCTCAGCGGCTAATATCCCTGTAAACATGGAGCTTTGCCGCAAACTTGGACTCAACAAAGACACTTACTCGGTGTCTATCCCGCTTGGCGCCACCATCAACATGGCCGGTGCTGCCGTAACCATCGCAGTTATGTCTATGGCGGCTGCATATACAATGGGAATCAGCATAGACCCGGTAACTGCTGTATTGCTTTGCGTCCTTGCCGCCATCAGCGCTTGCGGCGCGTCAGGCGTACCCGGCGGTTCGTTACTTTTGATCCCACTGGCCTGCTCACTTTTTGGCGTACCAAACGATATTGCCATGCAAGTTGTCTCCGTTGGCCTGATCATCGGCGTGATCCAAGACTCCTGCGAGACCGCAATCAACTCATCCTCAGACGCACTTTTCACAGCCACCGCAGAATACCGTACCTGGAAAAAGCAAGGTAAAAACTTTAAACCCGGGGCATATGTTGTAGATGAAGCTGGCACAGAGAAAGCTTAGCCGCAAACTTGAATGCCTACTTGCACCCTCATTAAAGCCTTATTGAGGGTGCAAGTAAATGCATGGCAACATTAATACGCTCCTAAACGACAGCACGCTCTTTTCTGCATTCCTTGGCCTTTTCAGCTAACCACATATTCATTACAGCGCTACGGCTGACTGCCAGATGTCTCGCCTCGTTTTCCATTTCCTCTATCACCCATTCTGGAATGCTCCCATTAACTTTTCGTACAGAATCTTTTCCCCCCGGAAATCTAACAGAATTTATTTTCACATAAGGAATCATATCTCCACCATCATCAAAGATACGATCCAACTCTTCAGCGTCGACTGTTTCTGTTTTTGTCATAATAGCTCACCTCATTTTCTGTCGCTCGCCGTACCGAAATGATACGAACAACTCCTACCCTCAGTGTATATATTGCTGCCCATAATGTTCCTTCATAGTGAGCAACAAGCAAATAGCGTTGCTCACCCCTATGCTCAAGCTCAATTTCCATACGATCAAGGTCACACCAAAGATCTAGTGCTTCGGCAAAACTAATCCCATGTTTGCTTTCGTTGATATCGCTCTTAATGTCATCAAATTCAAACTCCAAAATACCCCCCTCTTTTGTATCATATTACTACCGATTTCATATTCTGTAAATACTGAATGCATACTGAAATAATGTAACAGTCGGAGTTGTGATAAAGTTTTGCTGCCTTAAAAGCGAGCGCTTAAGGCAGCAAATATTAGCGCCAATCATCTCTTACACAAAAGCTTAATCCTGATATGCAAGAACGCTTCTTGCCTCAAATACCTCTTACGGACAGAAACCTCAACGGCGTGGCTGCGAGGGCAAACGGCAGTGTAATGTTACCTGCCGATTTATGTGTTTGCTCAAAAGAGTGTCTGCCGGCGAAAGCGCACCTCCAGATATCATTGCGCATTGAGTACGAACATTTGTTATTCATTTGGAGATGGAGGTTAATATGAAAGGTTGGGAGTTTACTACCACACATGTACCACTAAAAGTTGTTGAGAAAGAAGACCCAAAAGCCAAACCGGGATACGTTGTTTTGGATGTTAAAGCTTGCGGTCTTTGCCATTCAGATGTGGGCGCGCTAGAAGATGAAAGTTGGCTGAATTTAATGACGCCACCAGTAATTATTGGTCATGAGTTAGCCGGTGTTATCACCGAGGTAGGCGAAGGTGTTACTGAGTATAAGGTTGGCGACAGGGTGGGTGTTTGCCCACTTGGCTCCAACGACGGAACTACTCCCGGTTACACCCGTGATGGCGGTTACGCCACAAAGTCAACCGCTCCGGTAGAGCAACTGGTACCAATTCCGGATAACGTAGATTTCATCTATGCTGCCGCAGCAACTGATGCCGGCATGACTTCCTATCATGCTTTGGTAATCACAGGTCAGATCAAACCGGGAATGAAAGTTGGCATAATTGGCATTGGCGGACTTGGGCAAATAGGCGCACGCGTCGCTGTTCTCAAAGGCAGCGAAGTTTATGTTTCATCCAGAAAACCTGAAGCTCGCCAGCGCGCACTTGATCTTGGCTGCAAAGCCGCTGTAGAAACAGCACCTGAACTGGCGCAATTTGGCTGTGAGGTTATTGTAGATTTTGCAGGATCCGGTCAAAGTACCTATGATGCTTTAGAGGCCGTGGCTCCCAAGGGTCGTGTTGTAGTGGTTGGCATGTCTAAGCTTGAAGCAACCATCAATACTATGTCTATTATCACCAAAGAAGCCACCGTAATTGGCAGCCAGGGCGGAACCGCTGAAGATATTGCTGACTTATATCAATATATGTCTTCCGGCGAACTCAAATTAACCGTACATGAAGTTACATTTGATCAAATTGCCGAGGGACTTGACACCCTTAAGGAAGGCAAAGTAGACGGCCGTCTCGTAGCCAATATGGACCTGTAGTCTCAATAAGCTATCAGCAAAGGGGCAGAAAAGACAACATAAAATGTCTTTCCTGCCCCTTTTTTCACATTATCCCAAAAATGAACGCTTTGAAACCGCCGCCTACGATGGAAGCAATAGCTCGGCTATCTGTACGGCATTTAGGGCGGCACCTTTGCGGAGTTGGTCGGCTACGCACCAGAAGTTTAGACCGTTTTCTACAGTGGGATCTTTGCGCAAACGACCGACGAAAGTGCCGTCGGTTCCGGCCAGCAGACCGGGCATCGGGTAAGTGAGGCTTGCAGGGTCGTCCATCAAAGTCACACCGGGGGCTGTGGCAAAGGCCTCGCGTGCTTGATCTACAGAAATAGGTGCAGCAAACTCCACATTAATCATTTCGGCATGACAACGAAGTACCGGTACGCGTACGCAATTGGCGCAAATCTCTATTGCTGCGTCATCCAATATCTTTTTAGGCTCTACGACCATCTTCCACTCTTCTTTGGTGGTGCCGTCATCCAAAAATACATCGATCTGGGGAATGCAGTTAAAAGCTATCTGGTGGGCAAACTTGTTTACCGTCAGCGGCTCTTTGGCTAAAAACTCGCCGGTCTGACCATAAAGCTCGTTCATGCCTTGAACACCGGCACCACTGGCAGCTTGATAGGTAGACACAACAACGCGCTTGATAGGTGCAGCCTTACGCAGAGCACTTAATGCCACCACCATCTGGATTGTGGAGCAGTTAGGGTTTGCGATAACGCCGCTATGCATAGTAGCAGCCTCAGGATTGACCTCCGGCACTACCAGCGGCACACCATCCTCCATACGAAACGCCGAGGAATTGTCGATCATTACTGCACCGGCATTTACCACATCGTCACGCATTTTTTCGGAGATGGCTCCCCCGGCAGAAAACAAAGCAATATCCACATCATCAAAGGACTGAGGGGTCATCTCCTCAACTAGAATCTCGCTCCCCTTAAACGATATTGTAGTTCCCGCACTGCGAGCAGAAGCTAAGGGTTTTACTCTTGAGGCCGGAAAATTGCGCTGCTCCAACACAAGCAGCATCTCGCGACCAACAGCACCGGTGGCACCGGCAACAGCTACAACAGGATTTGCGGGAATCTCTTTTGACCAGCTCATGGAAAAACCTTTCTTTAAACTCTACCCTTGCCTTTTAGCTTGACCGAGGTCTATCACATATCAGATCTACAAAAGCCTCAGGCATTAATTAACCGTTTTCAGATTATAGCAGGGGGTGTCAACCGTACATCCTAATTACCCAAAGCTTGTGCTCATACAAACCCAAACAGCACAAAAACACTCTTGAGCGGTGATAACATGGACAAGTTAAAACGGCGAACGGCGCTTAAGATAACACGTAAAACGCGCCATTGCCCAAACAAGCCCTATGACAACTGTATATTTGATAGAATTGCAATTAGCGCTTATGTGATTGGGCAAAACTTTCACTTCAGTCGTAAGTGCCAAGCAATTACTTAGGGAAGAGTAAGAGGATGTCATGAAGCTCAATATTCAAATTCCAAATATGGTTGCAGAAGCCAGACACCAGGCATACCGTAAAAAAATGCATCCTGCCCTTGACCTGTTGATTCAGATAGCAATCTTTGTTGCTGTGTTTTTGGTGGTAATGATTTTTGAGGGGATTTTGGGAGCGTTATTTATGATCCCCGCAATGCTATTAGACGGATCTTTTGTCCAGCAACTAAGTTTATCCGTTCAAAGTGGAGGAGCAGCGGCTACTTCCGGTGATGTCATGGAGATGGCAAACTCCATAATGCAGTCTCCCCTGGTAATGATTGCAACACTATTTGCCACAGCCGGCGCCTTTGTTGTAGTGATCTTTTATTGCCGCGTGATTGAAAAACGCAATGTAGCGACATTAGGTTTTAGGCGAGGTAATGCTGTCAGGGAATACTTGGTGGGTCTGGGGATTGGCGCGTTGATGTTTGCTGCGGTTGTAGGTATCGGTGTAGTGAGTGGCTCTTTGACGTATGCAGGGTTAGCAGGGGGATCACTCGTTTTGATAGTTTTATTGCTGATTGCGTTCATGGTCCAATCCATGAGTGAAGAATTATTATGCCGAGGATACTTTTTGGTCTCCATAGCCAATCGTCAAAACCTTGCCGTAGCTATAATTGTTAGCTCTTGTGTGTTTGGCTTGTTGCACATTGTTAATCCCGGAGTCACGTTTCTTGCCATTTTAAACATCGTCCTGTTTGGCATTTTTGCCGGTATATACATGCTAAAGCGAGGCAACCTTTGGGGAATAGGCGCAATTCACGCAACATGGAACTTCACTCAAGGGTCAGTATTTGGCATTCATGTAAGTGGACTTAATGTGACGGAGTCAGTTTTTTCTTTTATCCCCGCAGGCAATCTGACATTGATAAATGGCGGCTCGTTTGGCATGGAAGCCGGACTAGCCGCAAGTATCGTGCTTGTTGCGGCCATAGTTATTGCGCTATTTATGAAGACCAAGGACCAGGCACTGGCACCTATTACTGAAACATCTAAACTTTCTGAGAGCTAATAGATTGATTGCAAAAGGTTTGAGAGCCGAGCGAAGCGTACTAAGTACGTGAACGAGGCTCGCAGGACATTTTGCTTCAATATATTCTCTCTCAGCGACCTTTGGCTGCCTTAGCTGCCAACTCCTCCGGGGTTAGCTGCGTCTCTTCGAAAACCTGATCGCTGTCTAAGCCAAAAGCAGTGTGTAGCTTTTGCATAGCCTCTTTAGCGTCGGGGCTATCTATGACCACGCTTACGCGAATGGCAGACGTGGAGATCATCTCGATATTTATGTTGTTATCGGCAAGTACCTGAAACATTTTGGCTGCGATTCCGGGGTTGCTTTTCATGCCGGCACCTACGACGGAAACTTTGGCGACCGTTACATCTACCAAGTATTCACGAGCTCCTAGCTTGCCGATCTGCTCATCAAGCAGCGGACGCAACTTCGCCAGATCATTTTCGGGGCAGGTAAAACTGATGTCGGTCATGCCATGCTCGGAGATGTTTTGCACGATCATGTCTACGCTGATCTGAGCCTCAGCTATGGCAGTAAAGACGTTGGCGGCTATACCAACTTGGTCGGGCACTCCGCGTATGGTTACTTTGACTTCCGAATTATCGCAGGCAATGCCTGACACTATAGCTGATTCCATGGATTTTGCCTCCTTGACAAAGGTTCCGGGGGTTGTCGTAAATGCGCTTCGACAGTGTATCGTCACGCCATAATTTCTTGCCACCTCAACGGCGCGCATCTGAAGTATGCCCGATCCGGAGGCCGCCAGCTCCAGCATCTCATCAAAACTGATCGCATCAAGTTTTTTGGCATGCGGTACTATGCGAGGATCAGCTGTGGCAACGCCGTCCACATCACTATATATCTCACAAACATCAGCGCCAATAGCAGCAGCTATAGCAACAGCCGTGGTATCTGAACCACCGCGTCCAAGCGTGGTGATGTCGCCCTCTTCGGTCATCCCCTGGAAACCGGCAACGATAACGATGCTGCCGTTCTTTAGCTCGCGCTTAATACGAGAAGCTTTTATCTCGGCGATCTTTGCGCGATTAAATACTGTTGTAGTAACGATCCCGGCCTGAGTACCGGTCATGCTCACCGCGTCTACGCCTAAAGCTTCTATAGCCATTGCCAAAACTGACATGCTTACCTGCTCGCCGGTAGCAAGCAACATATCCAACTCGCGAGCAGGTGGCTTTTCGTTTACGCTGTAAGCCAGCTTCATGAGGTCATCGGTCGAAGACCCCATTGCAGAAACTACTGCTACAACCTGATGTCCATCTTTTTGATAGTTTGTAAGCCGTGTAGCTACATCTTTGATGCGCTGCGGATTAGCTACGGAGGTTCCGCCAAATTTTGCAACTATAAGTGACACTTATGCTCTTTCTCTCGAAAAATGTGCAGAAGCAAGTTTACACGATGGCACCACTTATTAGGAGAGCAATGTTTGAGCAGCGCGCTCATTGTGCGCACTAAACCTTTAAACGTCTTGCGGTAAGTGTGCAGGCTTGCCTTCGAATGTTAAGCCGCCGGTTATCTCCTCTATGGGTCTACCATCCATAAAAGCTTCGATATCAACCAAAACTTTTTCCAAAGCACACTCATAAAGCTCGGCAAAACTTGCCGTAGACACTTCATCCGTAAAAGGATTTGTCCATTCTGCTTTTTCGCGATTATCAAATATGGAGGTGTCGCCAACATCGTTTCTTGGACATAAGGCCTGAAGTGAGCTATGTCTGCGAAACACTCGCTCCACTTTTCCGAAGATGTAGCGCTTAACTCCGGTGGGCGAATAAAGCACGCTGAACGTCTTTCGCATGTCTCTTACACCTTGCGAGAAAGCTTTGGGTGCAAGCTCCGTACAATAAACTTCATGTGCCACTGCGCGATAAGCAAAGTCCAGTAGATTTAACGTATTATCTTTGATGTTTAAGACATCACTGCGCCAATCGTGCCCGCGCAGCGCGCAGCCGTGCCTTTGATACATCATCATCATGTCCAGCTCGCCTTCCAGGTAAACATGTACGTTAAACCCATCGCTACGATCAAGATTTTTTACTCCGGCATCACAAATGGCATATTGCTGAGAATATACAAATGGGTGCATAACGCTGTCGAGTTTAAAATGACACAAGAACCCCAAAGCATATGCCGTCAGTAGTTGCTTATTGTCGCCGGACTCACTGAAGCAAACGCGTCTTAAAGCCGCCAAGGTTTCATCAACTTTTTCGCGATGTGCGGTAGAACCAAACTGTTTGACCGAAGTAAAATTTGGCATAAATTGCGCATAAAAGAACGGATCCGGACCTTGGCATCCAAGCAAAAAGCTGTCTTGTGCCTCATGATCATCTAAAACAAAACTGCCTGTAGAACACTGCGGCAATTTACGTAAAACATCTCTGCCAAAAAAGTCATGTGTTAGTACTGCGGGCATCTTTTTCTCCCATATGTAAAGACTTCATCAATATTTCACATTATTACTACAATATTGTTCCACTATTTATCAAAATCGTCTATGGTGTATCAAAACATATTGATCAAGGAAAGCGAGTGCAAGATGGCTAGCAATCGTATGGACAAGCGTGAACGCAGTTGGGTAATGCAAGATGCGGGAAACTCCGCAATAGTCATGTTCTCCACTACGGTCGTGCCAATTTATTTTGCAAGTTTGACATCAGGATCAGCAGTTGTTGAGTGGGGACTAACAGAGACTGTAGTTTCTTTGATCGTGGCCTTATTGATGCCATTTTTAGGCTCGCTGGCAGATTATCCGGGAAACAAAAAGAAATTCTTTATCGGCTTTGCCGGTACCGGTATGGTAGCGTTTGCGGCTCTTGGCATCCCTACCACCATGATGCCGTTTTTGATCATTTACATAATCGCAGCAGTGGGTCTTAACTCGTCCGTAGTTTTCTACGACGCGTTTCTCATTGATGCCACTAAGGCGGAGAGATACGACTCGGTTTCATCCAAAGGTTACGCATGGGGATACATCGGCTCGCTTGCCCCCTTTGCAGTCTGTCTGGCGTTGATGTATGGAGGCGCACCACTTGGTATCGATCTCACGCTTGGCGTTAAAATAAGCTTTGTGGTCACCGCTGTGTGGTGGGCAATATTTTCTGTGCCTCTAATTCGCAATGTCAAGCAAACACACTTTAAGTCCAAGGTCGCGAATCCTGTTCGTGAGTCGTTTGTTGGGCTGGGTCGAACTGTTAAAAGCATCGTCAAGAACAAGAAACTGCTTTTCTTTATGATCGCCTATTTCTTTTATATCGATGGGGTGCATACGATTATCAAAATGGCCACAGCCTTTGGCACCGATCTGGGCATAGACTCAACACAGCTTATCATTGCGCTTGTGGTCACGCAGCTTGTGGCTTTTCCTTCAGCCTTGGTGTTTGGCAAGCTGGCTGGTATTGTTGGTGCTCGCAAGATGCTTATCGTAGCGGTAATTGCCTACACTTTGATCACTTTGTTTGCGGCGTTCTTCTTAAAGACGGCTGCTGAGTTTTGGATACTTGCTATTTGTGTTGGATTGTTCCAGGGTGGTATCCAAGCTTTGTCGCGGTCTTATTTTGGTAAGCTTATCCCCAAGAACAATGCTAACGAGTATTTTGGCTTTTTTGATATTTTTGGTAAGTATGCTGCGGTCATGGGTACTTTCTTGATGAGCATGTTTACGTTGATTACCGGCGATGGGAATATGGGGATTTTGTCCATCTCAGCGCTGTTTATTGTCGGGTTGGTGTTTTTGGTTTTGATGCCGCATGGGGAAAGTGATCACTGATCCAGTGATGTAAGCTTTATTTCTGCGACATGATACATGTTATGAGTGTGTTTTTTTCTTGGAGAAATTTTTTCTATCTATAAGTTAAAAAGAGGGGGGAAGAGAGAGGGCGGTTCCCTCTCTCTTCCCCCCTCCCTCTTTTTAAGATATAAATAGGATGTCATATCACGGACACAACGGGCGCGTAAGCGCGCACAGAACTAAAAACTATTAGGTTTCCGAAAACACAACTACCCGGTTTTAGGCGGCAACGAAGGAATAGCCACAATAAAGCAAGCCCCTCCGCCAGGCAGATTTACAGCCTCCACGGTGCCTTCATGGGCCGTTACAATCGCCTTAACGATTGTAAGCCCTAACCCTATACCACCATCACCGCGAGTCCTGGCAAAGTCGGCTCGATAGAAGCGATCAAATAGGCGGGCAGGGTCTATATCGCCAAAGCCCGGACCGTCGTCAGACACTGTCACTACGCTGTGACCTCTAATGCCGGACAACTCCACATGAATGCGTCCGCCCTCTCCCACCACTCGAAGCGCGTTATCAACCAGATTTTGTACCACTTGTTGTAGCCTGTCGGGGTCTCCTAAGACATCAGGAGCTTGACCGGAAATCGTTAGACTTACACCACGCTCTTCCAGTAGCGGATGCAGTGCAGCCTCGGCCAGATCTACTATGTCGTGCAGGTCTACACGCTTCAATACGATCTCGCCATCGCCTTCGATGCGTTTCAGGGTTAAAAGATCGTTAGCCAAACGTGTAAGCCGTTCGCTTTCGTGAACTATCGTTTCGCAAAAGCGTCTTTGATCATCAGGTGGAATGTCTTGATCCATCAAAATCTCTGCCGCTCCCCTGATGGCTGTAAGCGGTGTACGTATCTCGTGGGAAACATCGGAAATAAACTGACCTTGGCGCTTGCCTTCAGCGGCCACCTCCGCCATAGATGATCGTACTCGTAAGCTCACTTTGTCCAGCGAGGAGCTGAGTTCTCTGATTACCAATGGAGCCTGCTCGGCAGATTCGTCCATGAATCGTACTGAGAGGTCTCCGGAAGCAAGTTTTCTGGTTTTATTTACCAGCCTATCAAGTGATGCCAGTGCATAATTAGATACCCACATTGCAACAAAAAATGTGACAACCGAAAAAGGCACCGCAAGAATCATCAGCCAGTAAGTAATACGTGGGTCGACCAAAATAACGAAAGCCAACACCACCGAAAATATTAATGTGCTAAAAGCACTTATTGCCGCAAGCAGTATGCGAAGCGACTGATACTGCACGCTAGACCGTCTTGAAGCGATACCCGTAGCCGCGAACAGTCTCTATTAGCCCCGGGTCAACACTTGCTGCCTCTAACTTGTCGCGAAGTCTTTTTACGTGAGTATCCACGGTCTTGGTCTCGACCAAATACTCCCAGCCCCATGCATCATGAAGAAGCTGATCGCGACTGAGAACTTTACCGGCATGTTGCATCAAAGCTGCAAGTAGTTCAAATTCGCGTGGAGTAAGATCGATATCTCCCCCCGGACCGGTTGCTACATGTGTACTTTCATCCAAAGTCACACCGGACACTTCAATAACCTCTTTGTGCTTAGAGTTGGAGACGCCGCTGTCTTGAGCAGATGCACGCCTTAGCAAAGCTTTGACACGCGCCATCAACTCGCGGTTACCAAATGGCTTGGACAGATAATCATCTCCGCCAATCTCCAGACCTACTACTTTGTCCAACTCTGTATCGCGAGCTGACAAAAATAGCACAGGAGTCTTATGATTGGCCCTGATCTGACGCAGTACCTCATAACCATCCATCTTGGGAAGCATGACATCCAAGATTACCAGATCAAAAGATCCGGAGTTTACCATCTGCACGGCCGTTACGCCATCGGCAGCAAACTGAACCTCGTATCCCTCTTTGCGGAGGTTGTAAGTGACTACATCGGTGATTGAAGGTTCATCGTCAACAACAAGTATTCGGGCTTGATTTTCACTCATGGGCATTCCTCCCTTTGTTTTTTTCAAATGATACCACTCAATTGATATACAATTCATTATGTAAATGAAGCGAAAACTTGGAGATGGTATGTTTTTAGCCGTAGATATTGGTAACACTCAAACTGTACTTGGTCTATACAGCGCAGATAAATTGCTTGCACATTGGCGAATTGCCACCGTAGCCAGCGACACAGCCGATGAACTTGCAATTAGAGTAAAAGCCCTGTTTGCACTAGAGAAGTTGAACTCATATGACATCGCCGACGTAGCGATAGCCTCCGTTGTTCCCCCACTTACCGAGCAATGGCACATAACCGCAAAACGCTTTACCGGCACCGAACCATTGATACTTAATAGCCAAGTTGATACCGGATTAGAAATAAAATACAAAAATCCTTCAGAAATAGGTGCAGACAGACTCGCAGACGCAGTTGCCGCAATTGAGCTATACGGCGCACCTGTCTTGGTAGTAGATTTTGGCACCGCAACAAATATAGAAGTTGTGGATAAAGACGGAGCGTTTTTAGGCGGAGTGATTGCTCCGGGGCTTGCAACATCCGCCGAGGCCTTGTTCTCCGCCGCAGCCCGTCTGGCAAAATTCAGCGTTGAGGTACCGGAAAAAGTCATCGGCATGACTACCAAAGAGGCTGTGCAATCCGGACTGACATTCGGTGAGGTAGACAGAATAGACGGACTCATCACCCGCATATTCGATGAGTTGGGTTATCCGGCAAAGGTAATAGCCACAGGCGGTCTCTCGACCAGAGTAGTCAACCTCTCCAAAACCGTTGATGTAATAAACGACGACCTAACCCTTGAAGGTCTGAGGATAATCTATAAGCGAGTTAGAGGTGCTACCCTCGCTTAAACGGCAGATCTCCTGCGGTGTCGCTTGGAATCTTTACGTGGGCTTCTATGCCTAGGTGTCCTGTGCCGTAGTTACCTTTTGTGCCGCCGCTTAGTAGAGCAATTATGTTGTAGCGGCCTATGTGGTCAAAGGGCGTAAATGCGCATGTTAGACCATGCTCTGCAGCTGCTGTTATGGCTATGTTGGCGTTTTCTTCTGTTGCTACCACAAGGCTGTAATAGTTGGCCTCTGCCGGGATGTTAGGAGGGGTGTCTTCCTGTGCCTCGCCTGTAGTATCTCCACTAACTTCGCCGCCTTCAGCTCCACCTGCATTAGCCTGCGGATACATACCTAAAGCCAATTCCTCATCACTTGGCACATAAGGTGCCACCAGATCAGAATCACTAAAATGCAGCGTACTTAGAGCTTTGCTTCTGGCAACGCTTTCAAATGCTGTGGCAATATTTAGCGCGTCACGATCAATTGATGCTCCTCCACCGTCCGTTGAAGTAAAGTAGGCTGCGTCAATTATGCCGTTAACGCTATATGGCAGATTCAGACGTTGAGCTTGCGTATAGGCAGCCAGCTGAAGTAACGCCGGCGAGTTTGCTTCTGCACCCAGACCGGTGATGGTGTCGGTAGCCAGTTTATAGTCAACAGTAACTGTAAGTGCTCTTATGCCTGCCAGATAGTTTGTAAGCTTGTATGTATTTAGGAAGACCGGGTTGAGATTTGCAGCAGGCTCTTTGACGGCAAATGTCCATTCATTTACCAGCGCCTTTGCGACAGTGTCTGAATAGTCCTCGCCTTCCACCTCCGGAACGATCTTCGTGAGCTGCGCCTTTCTAAACTCCTCAGAAACATTTAGACCGTTTTTGGCATCAAAACTTACGATCACCGGAATACCGCCGGTGATCGATACCATGTCACGCAAGGCTGTGGTCAGAGTAGAATTTGTTTCGCCATCGCGCTCTATAATAACTATCGTCCTGCCTTTAAGGCGATCCTTTTGCCAAACGTTTAGCAGGTCTTCAGAAAATGCATTCTCTATTTGCAGATCTTCGGTCAAAGCATCGTTTTCTGTATTTAGCTCATCAAATTCTTCTGTTAGAGACTTAGCAAGGTTGCTTGATGCATCACGCACTAGATCTGAGCCGGTGAGTGCTACACCAAGCAGCAGACCTATGACCAAGGCTGCAAAGATCGAAACAATTGTGACCAGATGATAGCGAAAATTGTACATAAACTATATACTGCCTCCAAAAAAGACTATGTTACCACAGCTTCAAAAAAATTAAATTCCCAACCAAAAACGAAGGTTAAGCCAAATAACGGTAAATATTTCGCGCAATTGCGGAGATGCCATGATGACCGTTATTGTAACTGCTAAAAAAGTTAACAATATAACGAGTATCTGCCAGGAGGGCGGAGCTGTCTGATACAGCTTGCTCACCCCTTTTGCATCCACCAATTTTGTACCTACTTTTAAGCGTACCAAAAATGAAGAGGCCATACCACTACGACCCTTATCTAAATACTCTACTAAATTGGAGTGAGTGCCTAATGCCACTATCAGATCGGCCTTTTTTACCCAAGCCAGTAGCAAGGCCAGATCCTCACTGGTTGCCGCAAGCGGCCACGATATGTAGTTGACATCCAGATCGTCCACACGTTTTGCCGCCGGAACGTTGCCGTCCTCGTAAGCGTGAGCGATGATCTCAGCGCCCGAAAGCAAAGCTTTATCAGTCACAGAGTCCATGTCTCCAATGATGATGTCGGGTTGAAAACCGGCTTCTATCAAAGCGTCTGCGCCACCATCTACACCGATGAGCACCGGACGCACCTCGCGAATATATGGCTTGAGCGTTTTGAGATCTGCCAGATAATCGTAACCTCTTACCACGACTAATACCTGCCTATGGGCGATCTCGGTCTTAACATCCGGAGCCCACGGATCATATATCAGGTCAACTTTTTGCTTATCCAGATATTCGATGGTATTGGTTACAAACTGCTCCATCTCCTTATCCAGCGTCTCTTCTGCCGCTTCCATCTGCTCGGTTATCAGCTTGCCATCTAAAATTGTGCCTCGAGCAACAACCTCATTGTTTATCATGATGAGGTTTTCTTCGATCTCTATAAGATCCCCATCGTCTATGCGTTCAAAAACTGCCTGACCGGCATCATCTATAAGCAATATACCGGCACTGACAATGATCCCCGGACCAACATTTGGATAACGCCCGGAGATCGACTTGGCGGCGTTGATCACTACTTTTATATCGCAATCTACCAGACCATCAGCCGATACGCGATCGATATCTTCGTGATCAATAATGGCAATATCGCTTGGCTTCAAGCGCTTAATAAGGTCTTTGGTCTTTTTTCCTTTTTGTGCAATGCCACTTATAGTCACGAAGTACCACCGCCGTCAAGTAATTGCTTGGCATGATCAAGAGCGACTTTATCAAGACTTCCGGATAGCATTCTGGCGATTTCTTTGGTGCGGTCTTCGCCCTCTACTTCGCAAATCGTGGTTACCGCTAAACCTTCTTCAAGCTGCTTTTCCACAACATAGTGGCGATCAGCAACGGCAGCAATCTGGGCAAGGTGTGTGATCACTATAACTTGTTGTCTATCAGCAAGACGACGGATATATTTGGCGACTGCTGTAGCTGTTGTGCCACCAATACCGGCATCCACCTCGTCAAACACTAACGTCACTTGCTTATCCGGCTCTTTTTGTATGGTCTTTAAAGCCAGCATGACGCGTGATAACTCTCCGCCGCTGGCAATTTTTGCAAGCGGACGAAAGACACCGGACTTACCGGGCTTATACTGTAGCTCATAAATTACAGACGTCAATCGTGTCCACGACTCAAAAGTCAGTGAAGTTTCAAGAAAAGTCACGGTCGCTCCACCCATGGCCAGGTCGTCAAACGCTGCATTAAGCTCAGAAGCTAGCTCCTCGGCCATGTCATGTCGAATATTCTCCAGTTTTGCAGCCGCTTCGCGCAGTTCAGATTCGCATGCCAAAACGTCAGCTTCACAACTCTTTACCAGCTCTCCGGCATTTTCTGTCATCTCTAATCGATCGGTAGCACTATTTAATGTGGAGAAGACATCTTCCATTCGCGGGCCAAAGCGTTTACGCAGCCCCTCAAGCTCACCTAGCCTACTTAAGGATTCATCCAGCAATTGCGGATCAAATTCAACGCTATCTCTATACGCCCTGAGTGTTGCCGCTAAATCATCGGCAGTTATGGCGAGCGACTCCAACTGCAACTTCATCTCATCGAGACGCCCGTCTATGCCGCCCTCTTTTGCAAGAGCGCTGCCGGCGATGTGTAGCGATTCCAATACTCCGCCGTCTCCGCGCAAAGCCTCCAAAGCAGTCTGCGAGGCTAAGCTTAGATTCTCACCACTCCTAAGTATTGGCAATTGCCGCTGCAAATCTTCATACTCTCCCTCAATGGGGCCTACAGCATTGATCTCTTTGATGGTAAATCTGGCCTGCTCAAGCTCAGTCTCGGACACGGCGGTTGCTTGCTTTAACTTCGCCAAAGCCGCATTCGCCTCTTGATATTTATCCCAACATGCCTGATACGTAGTTAATGCATCAAGAGCAACTTTGCCGGCAAACCTGTCTAAGTACCTTAACTGTACTGATGGTGACAACAAAGATTGATGCTCGTGTTGACCATGCAGATCAAAATAAATGCCGATGCGCTCAGACAGCGCCCCCACCGTTGCCATCCCATCGTCGAGAGTGCAACGAGACCTGCCTTCTTTACTAAGACGACGAGTGACAATATGTTCTTGCACATCGTCAAATAAGCGCCCCTCCACAAGCAACTCACTTGCGCCATCGCGAATAGCACCTACATCTCCTCGCTCACCAATCAGCGCTTTTATCGCACCTACCAGAGCGGTTTTACCGGCACCTGTCTCACCTGTGAGAACAGTGCATCCTGAAGAGAATTGCAGGTAGGCATCGCTTACCAATGCATAATTACGCACATGTAATTCATCGAGCATTTTCGCCCCTGAAGAATACTTTTGAAATATGAGTGTAAAAGTCGTACTTACCAAAGCGTCTCAGATTAAGCTTTTTATCGCTCACGCCAACTTCTACGCTTATGACTTCGCCTTTTGGATCATCGGCAATCTCCGATACATCAACCTTGCTGCCGGGATGAATCCAAAATACTTCTCCATCAATAAAAAGCACCAAACGCTGACGGTTCTCGGCGTTTGGCATTATTGTTACCGTGTCCATTTTTGTAGTTATAACCGCGCGTGAAGCCAGGCTGTGTGGCGAGATAGGTACAACGCAAAGACCCTCGTGATCAGGAGCCATAATTGGCCCTCCGGCAGAAAGCGAATAAGCCGTAGAGCCTGTAGATGTTGAGACAAGCACACCGTCACCTCGAATGGTATCCAGGTAGTTGTTGTTTATCTCAAGATCCAAAGTTACTATGCGTCCAAAGTGGCCACGCGAAACTACCAATTCGTTGAAAGCTATGTGGTACTCTATTAAGCCATTTTTGTAGCTGACCTTTGCTTCAAGAATCGCTCGGGGATCTTCGGTCAGCTGACCGGTAATTGCTGCTTCAAGTGCTGAAAACAGATCCTCTTCGTTAGCGCCGGCCAGAAATCCAAGGTGACCAAAATTAAAACTGATCAACGGAACTTCGGATTTTCCTATCGCATGAGCGGCTCTCAGCGTAGTGCCGTCTCCTCCAAAACTACAGACAATATCAAAACTCGAAACCGAAGCACTCATGTCTTTAAAACGCTGGTCGTGACCGTCTTTAAATACCTCGTCAGAAAATACTACATACTCAACGCCTTTATCATCCAGCCACTTACATACAGGATCTAGATAATGCGCCTCTTGGCCATCGACGACCATATTAAATAATAGAACTTTCATAACTCCTCAAAAACTCTACTCTTTGGTTAATTGCAAGTGTGCGTCTTTTACAACTTGGTCAACATCAATGTTAACATCAATACTGTCCTTGCGCTCGTGTGGCTTTATGCGGCCGTGACGGGTTTCCCGCCGAGCGTCGTGCGGGCAGCGCTGATGTTCTCGGTGTTGCAATATAGCCATTTTGAGGTGCAGCTTCTAAGACGCGAGTTATCGCAAGAGTGTGCAGATGCGCATCAACAATTACGCCTTTTTTACCGGTGAACTCAAAGCCTAATTCAAATTGTGGCTTGACCAACGCGATAAGTGCGCCACCGCTTTCTTGGAAACGTGTAAACACTGAAAAAAGATTTCTTAGTGATGAGAAAGAGACATCGGCAACAACAAGGTCAAAAGGTGCTGCGATATCTTGAGGCTCAACAGACCTGATGTTGCTGCGCTCCAGCAATTTGACGCGCTCATCATTTCTAAGTTGCCAAGCAAATTGTCCGTAAGCCACATCAACTGCCACAACACTTTGAGCGTGGTTCTGTAAAAGGCAGTCGGTAAATCCCCCGGTTGAAGCCCCAACATCCAAGCAGCGCAATCCGCTTACGTCAAAGGAGAAGTCTTCCAAGGCACCAGCCAGTTTTTCTCCACCACGCGAAACATACTTGCCACCGTTTTGTATTTCTATTTCTTCGGATGGAAAAACCAGCATAGCCGGGCGGGTAAGTACCTCGCTACCGCTCCTTACATCTCCGGCAATTATAATCCGTTCAGCTTGCGTTACACTCGTTGCGAGCCCTCGCTGAACTAAAAGCTCAGAAAGTTTGATCTTCCTGTCTGAGGGCATCAGTTATCCTTCCGGCAAGCTTTTTGGCAGTTAATCCCTGCTCATCAAGTAGCTGCTCAATGCTCCCGTGGCTTACAAACTTATCCTCAATGCCAATATTTAATACGCGAGGCATGGTCGCTTCTGCACCACCGGCTTTACCGGTACGCGCGGCAAGTACTTCTAAAACAGCGGAGCCAAATCCCCCAACAACGGTTCCCTCTTCAACAGTCACAACAAATCCGGTCTTTGCTGCCTCAAGCACAGCATCTTCGTCTATGGGTTTGACCCAAAGCATATTGTATACCGCAGCTTCAATGCCATTTTCAGACAATATGCTTGCTGCCTTATAAGCATTTTCGACCATTCTGCCAATAGCAAGAATGCTCACAGAGCTGCCCTCTCTGATCTTTACTGCCTTTCCTATCGGCAATATCTGCTCCGGCGGCTGCCCGATAGGATTCAAACCGTCTGCCTCAGACCCAAGTGGCATTATGACATTTTGCGCCTCACCCCTTGGGTAACGCAGCGCAATAGGACCATCCGTAGTTTTTATCGCGGTATGCAAAGCATCTCTTAGCTGCTGAGCATCGGCCGGCGCCAAGATCTTCATGTTAGGCAAGCTGCGTAAGTACGTCAGATCAAACACACCGTGATGAGTGGTACCGTCCTCGCCCACCAAGCCACCACGATCCACGCAAAAAACAACGTGCAGGTTTTGCAGAGCAACATTTATGGCAATCTGATCATAAGCGCGCTGCAAGAACGTGGAATAAATAGCAACAATTGGAAGTTTTCCGCCTATGGCCAGACCGCTGGCCAAAGTAACTGCATGCTCCTCGGCAATACCTACATCAAAAAATCGTTTTGGATGCACATCTTTAAATGCCGTGAGACCGGTGCCGTCCGGCATAGCAGCAGTGAGCGCAACAATATTGTCGTTTGTCTCGGACTCTTTTACCAGAGCTTTGGAAAATACATCTGTGTATGTCGCCGCTTTATCAGCTTTAACATTAAAGCGACCGGTATCCGGGTCGTATCCGCTTACTCCATGAAAAACATCAGGCTGCATTTCTGCGGGAGCAAAGCCGCGTCCTTTTTGTGTTACTACATGGATTAGCACCGGCCCTGTTGCTTTGCCGGCAACGCGCAATGCCTCACAAACAAGCTCGACGTTGTGCCCGTCAATAGGACCGATATAAACAATTCCGATATCTTCAAAAAAGGTACCGGGAACCACCAGTTTCTTAAAGGAGCTCTTTGCAGCTTCGCCGGCATCGACCAAAAAACGACCCACGCGTCCGGCCTTGCTGATTTTACCCTCTACAGTATCGCGAAGCTTGGTGTACGGCTTTGAGATACGCGCCTTACCAAGGTGTAAAGATAAAGCGCCTACGTTTCGCGAGATAGACATGTCGTTGTCGTTTAAGACGATGGTCATGTTGGTGCCCAAATAGCCTATATGGTTCAAAGCTTCAAAAGCCATGCCACCGGATATAGAAGCATCACCTATCAAAGCCGCCACACGCTCGTCTCCCCCATTTAAGTCGCGTGAAATGGCAAGTCCTAGAGCGACCGAAAGAGAATCTGATGCGTGCCCGGAATCGTGTACGTCATACATACTTTCTTCACGGCGCGTGAATCCACAAATGCCACCATAGGTGCGAAGTGTATCAAATACATCTTGTCTGTCTGTTAGCAGCTTGTGAGTGTAGGACTGATGACCTACGTCAAAGACCAGCTTGTCTTTAGGAAAGTCAAATACGTGATGTAGAGCCAAAATAAGCTCTACTGCACCCAAACTTGATGCCAGGTGCCCGCCATTTATCGAAGTTACTTCTATTAATCGTTTGCGAATCTTTGCCGCCAGCTCATTTAGCTGTTCTTTGGAGAGATCCCTGATTTGTCCGGTGCTTGGTATGTCGGCGCAGTGTTCTGACATTATTTTAGCAACACCCGCTAATTGGCTTCTTCTTGAGGTCTTTCGACTTCTTCTACGTCTCGGTTTTCAAGTTGTATGATGTCTGAGTCTGATTCTGATTCTGTATCGATCTCCTTGTCAGTATCTTCATCAGTGTCTTCTTCTACCACACCTGCGTCATCTTCGTACAAATCATCGCCGGTATCTTCGTTAGCGTCGCCACTAACGTCCGCTTCACCGTCAGCTGCAGGCGTTTCTTCAGTCGCTGCGTCGTCGTCACTTAGCGCTGTGCCGGCATTTTCTAATTCTTCTGCCGAGAAGTCTGTTTGATCGATAAGCTCTGCACAATCACTGCCAAGCCTCAACGCCTCTTCGTACAGATCAAGGCTTTTTTCCAAAGGAATGTCTTTGGCTTTTATCTGTGTGACTATCTCTTCCAGTCGCTCTCTTGTATGCGAATACGAGCTTTGTCTAGCCATGCACTGCCTTCTTTTCTCTCTTGGATGGAGTCTTTTTACCCTTGGTGCTATCGCTTTCGCTTTGCACTTTTTCCAGATGACTTGCTATTTGCCCTAATACACCATTCACGAAACGCGAAGAATCATCTTCGCCACCAAATCGCTTAGCAAGCTCAACGGCTTCATTTATCGACACACTGTAAGGCACATCATTGATGTGAATCATCTCAAAGGTAGCTAAACGCAGTATGCTTTTATCCACAAGTGGCATACGATCCAGCGACCAGTTCTCGGAAGTCTCAATAATCAAGTTATCAATGTCTTCTTTATGTTTGCCAACTCCTGTAAGCAGTAGCTTGGTAAAGTCGCAGGGAATGCCAACTTCATCGATGTATAGACCACTTAAAATTATCTGGTCTGGGTTCACACCGGTTATTTCGCTTTCAAATAGTAGCTGTAAGGCTTTTCGTCTTGCTGCCGATCTTGCCTGATGCTGTCCTTGCGCTTGTGCCATCAACTACTCCGGGAATCTAATGCCATCAATGTGGACATTGATCCTCGATGCCTCAATGCCAACCTGCCCGAGAAGTGTATCGGCGACAGTCAGACGGATGCTTTCGCCAACATCATGTAGTTTGTAGCCATAGTAAAGCAACACATGCACATCCAAGACGATCTGATCGTCATCATCAGCGAGAATAAGCACACCCCCGGATGGACGCCTTTTACTATTTTTGCTAAAGGCCGACATGAAATGATCCGGCAGTCCGGATGTTCCAACTTGAGCCACTCCGTCAACTTGGGCTACCGCCAAAGCGACTATGGTCTCTATCACGCCCGGCGCGATGGTTACTCCCTCGCCCGTAAGCTTTTTATCTTCCATGTCAATAACTCCTTTTCGTTTCTATAAGTTACGTGCTATTAATTATGCCAGCAACTGCTCGTGGGTCAAAATGTAGTCAGTATATATACTACCTTGTTCGAAGTCCTGTTCAAAGAGAACTTTTTTATGGAATGGTATGGTAGTTTTTATGCCATCGACTTTAAACTCCTCTAAAGCACGCTTTCCGCGAGCAATTGCCTCATCGCGAGTACTACCCCAAACAATGAGCTTAGCGATCAAAGAGTCGTATGTTGGCGGTACGCTGTATCCGGCGTAAACGTGAGTGTCCAAGCGAACACCGGGACCACCGGGCAAAGTGATCGATGTTATAGTACCGGGGCACGGCCAAAAATTGTTATCCGGATCCTCGGCATTTATACGAAACTCTATAGCGTGTCCGTTTGGCATAAATGGTGCACGATCCTTGAAGCTTATCTCTTCACCCGCCGCCACCAGGATTTGCTCTTTTATGAGGTCGGTTCCTGTGATAAGTTCGCTTACGGGATGCTCGACTTGGATACGTGTGTTCATCTCCATAAAATAGAAGTTGCCATCTATGTCGAGCAAGAACTCTATCGTTCCGGCTCCCAGATAGTTAACTTCGCGCACAGCTTTTAATGCTGCCTCACCCATACGCTGCCTGAGCTCAGGGCTTACAGCCGGTGACGGAGCCTCTTCAAGAAGCTTTTGATGGCGACGCTGAATAGAACAGTCACGTTCGCAAAGATGCAAACAGTTACCCTTTGCATCGGCAAAGACCTGAATCTCGATGTGGCGTGGACGTAACAGGTATTTCTCCAGGTAAACGGCATCGTTTCCAAAGGCTGCTCCGGCTTCAGCTTTGGCTGCGTCAAACGCGCTTTCAAGCTGATCGGCACTTTCTACAACACGCATGCCCTTACCGCCACCACCGGCGCTGGCTTTGATAAGCACCGGGTATCCAACTTCATCGGCAAACTTTGCGGCTTCTTCTACTGTGTCCAGGGTGCCGTCTGACCCCGGTACGGTTGGCACGCCTATACGCATCATGGTCTCACGAGCAACGTTCTTGTCGCCCATCATCTCAATGGATTTTGGCGTGGGACCGATAAACACCAGGTCGTTATCGGCGCATGCCCTGGCAAACTCGGCGTTTTCGGCCAAAAAACCATAGCCGGGATGCACCGCCTCAGCACCTCTGGATACCGCCGCGCCAATGATGGCCGGCATCGACAAATAGGATTGCGCCGATGCGGCCGGTCCAATACACACAGCCTCATCGGCCATTTTCACAGCCAGCGTGTCTTTATCGGCCTCGGAGTAAACCACTATACTTTTTATGTCGAGTTCGCGCAGCGCACGGACAACGCGCACCGCAACTTCTCCACGATTAGCAATTAATACCTTTTTAAACATAGGCATCGTTAACCTATGGTCGGTTCAAGATAAAAGAGCACAGTGCCGTATTCGACCGGCATAGAGTTTTCTATACAGACCTCACGAATTGTACCCATCTGCTCGGCAGGAATCTCGTTAAACAGCTTCATGGCCTCAACGATGCAGAGAGATTGTCCGGCAACAACCTCATCTCCTACCTGCACATATGGCGGCTTATCGGGAGCCGGTGCTGCATAGAACGTACCCACCATCGGAGCAGTTATCGGCACCCAAGTTCCCGGACGATCTACTCCATCTGCCGGCGCACTTGACGCTTTTTTGGCCTCAGGAACAGACTCTGTGTGCGCAACAGCCTCTGACTGCACAGGCACACCAAATTGCCCCGGAGCGCGCACCGTAATCTTGGTGCCGGCCTCTTCAACAGTTACCTCCCCAACCCCAGACTCTTCGACCACGCGAATGAGCTCTTTGATTTGGTTGATATCCACGTTTTGTTCCTCCTTGGTATTTGAAGACTCCTCCTCCAGCAAAAAGGCAGTCTTTTCGGAAGTGCGGTGTTTTGATAAATAAGTGCGAGCCTCATTTGGGAAAAGCGCCCACATCAATACGTCTTCTTCGCTGCGAGCCAAATCTCCGGCTTCCTCAGCAACCTCATCATATGTTGTAGTAACGAGACTGCTAGGCGGAGTGTCTTCATCCAGCGGCTTGGCATCCCCAAGCACCTTTTTAACGACTTCTTTGTCGAGAGGACCGGGCGCTTTACCGTAGTAACCGCCAATGTAGTCCTTCATCTCTTTAGAAACGATACTCCAGCGCTTACCGGTGATCACGTTAAACACAGCCTGAGTACCAACAATTTGCGACAGCGGAGTAACGAGTGGCGGATAACCAACTTCCGCACGCACCTTGGCGATCTCTTCCATAACATCAGGCAGGCGATCTGAAGCCTTTTGAATTTCCAGCTGGCTGACCAAGTTGCTCATCATGCCACCGGGAACTTGATGGCTATATACTTGCATGTGGATGAGAGAACTTACGCCACGTTTATAATTGCCGCGTTCGCGCACGCCTTCCCAATATTGAGCGATCTCAAATAGCAAATCCAAGTCAAGACCGGTGTCGTAACCGCTCTCCTTGAGCGCCGCCACGATCATCTCTACTGCCGGCTGAGAATTGCCAAATGCCAAGGGAGCGGTGGCGGTATCCACAATTGCTGCACCGGCCTCGGCAGCTTTGAGGTAGTTTGCCGGAGCCATACCGCCAACATAATGGCAGTGCACGTGCACCGGAAGCCCAATTTGCTCGCGAAAAGCTTTGACCATGCGCTCGGTGCGATAAGGAGTAAGCATTCCGGCCATGTCCTTAATGCAAATGGAATCCGCACCAAGGTCTTTTAGCAGCTGACCGTACTCGATGAAACTATCCAGAGTATGCACCGGGCTCATGGTGTATGAAATGGCACCTTCAAAGTGGGCATCTGCCTCTTTGATGGCACGGGCGCAGTCTTTTACGTTGCGAATATCATTTAGAGCATCGAAGGTACGAAAGACATCAATACCGTTGCGGTTAGCAGCTTTGACAAACCTATCAACGATCTCTGCAGAATAATGTCTGTAACCTACTAAGTTTTGCCCTCTTATAAGCATAGCCAGCGGTGTTTTTGGACAATGTTTCTTGATGGCTCTTAGCCGTTCCCAGGGGTTTTCATCCAAAAATCTCAAGCTTGTATCAAATGTAGCACCACCCCAAGCTTCAATCGCCCAATAGCCTACCTGATCCATTTTTGGCAGTATGGGTAACATATCGCCAATTTCCATTCTGGTAGCCCATAGGCTTTGGTGCGCGTCACGAATTGTCGTGTCCATTATATGTAGGGTTCGCATTGCACCTCCTTATCTCCGGTTTTCAAAATTACATCCTCACCTATGTATGACAGGCTCCACTTTTGTGAAGCCTTAACTGCCGCAAGGTCAAGTGCATTGCGGCTTCTCGATAAACTAAAGCGTTCAAGCATTATATCGGACTTTAGCCTAAGACTTGTTACTTGGCTCCAATCCGTTTATCTGAGTTATCGCTGTGCGGCACATATTTATCACCTAAACGAGACTTGAGAAAGTGCCGACTAATTGCTTGTAGGTCATAAATGCACGCCATAAGCTCGAACCGCATAGCTGAAACTTGTCAGCGCTTTGGTTAGATCCCAAAAGTACTAGGGGTTCTATACGCGAGTGATATAACGAGCGTCGCGTGTATCTATCTTAAGAACATCGCCATTATTCACAAACATTGGCACCTGGATGACTGCACCCGTCTCCACTGTCGCCGGTTTTGTTCCACCCTGAACCGTGTCGCCCTTAAAGCCGGGCTCAGTGTCTGTGACCTCCAGCTCTACAAACATCGGCGGCTCTACGCCAATAAGCTCCTCGCCGGCATATTGCAGTTGGGAGATATCGTTTTCTTTGAGCCACTTAGCAGCATCTCCTACTATGTCTGCACTGAGTGCAAGCTGCTCGTAGCTTTCGGTGTTCATAAAGTGAAACTCATCGCCATCGGAGTAGAGAAACTGCATCTCTCTGGTCTCCATGCGAATCTCATCGAATTTCTCTCCGGCTCTGAAAGTGATGTCGTTAACGCGACCACTACGAATATCGCGAACTTTTGTGCGCACAAAAGCGCCGCCTTTACCGGGTTTCACATGCTGAAACTCAATGATCGTATATGGCTTACCATCAATCATAATGGCTTTGCCGTTTTTAAAATCAGCGGTTGAGATCGCCACAAAGATTCCTTTCTCATTTTTTGCTAAATGATGTTTTAAGACATTATAAACGATGCAGCTGCTATGAGTTAGTGACGACTGAGTTGCGCTTACCAATTCTTCCTGCACTCTTTTTCAAAATACTGATGCATGTTTGCGCCATGTCTCGTTTAAGACATACACTCCTTTGCCCAGTATCCAGCTTTGGTGAATTTGCTGGAGATTTGTTTTGTTGTTTGAGCGCTTTCACAAACTGCGAAGACAGTTGATCCGCTGCCTGTGAGCATGGCTTTATATACGCCTGTACTTGTTTCTAACTGCCTGGTGATCTCTGCGATCTGAGGCAATAGTGATTCCGCTGCTTGAGCCAGATTGTTTGCAAACCTGCTTGCGATGTCTTTTGAAGATGAGTTTTTTGCTTTAAGCAGCTTTGTTAAGCCTATAACTTCCGATGCCTGATGCGGATTAGCATCAAATGCTGCGTATGCTGCTGCTGTCGATACGCCCTCTCCATTTGGGCGCACTAAAACGATATTCAGTTGGGGCTTTGGCAGTACTTCCAGCAGCTGCTCCCCTGCTCCACCCATCAGTGCACATCCTCCATATAAAAAGAATGTTACGTCTGCACCTAGGTTTTTGGCTGCCTCTAAGACGGGCTTGCTTAGCGGGTCTATGCTCCACAGTTGTGCTAGAGCTTTTAGCGTTGTTGCCGCATTGGATGACCCGCCAGCCAAACCGGCTTCGTGTGGTATGTGTTTGTCAATTTGAATGTGGAGATGCCCTTGCAGCTTTTTATTCGCAGTTTCTTCAAGTGCCGCAACTGCTTTGTAGGCAATGTTTTTTTCGGAGGGTATGCTAAGTGGCTCAATACCGGGGTTGTTGATGACCTCGATGGTGATTTTGCGCTCGCTACTCTCGTTATATGTAAATGTCAGAGTGTCGGCTAGGTCTATGGTGGTAAATATCGTTGTTAGTTGGTGCTTGCCATCTACGATCTTTGGAGTTATACCCAAAAACAGATTTAGTTTGGCCGGAGATTTGAGGCTAAAGCTTTGAGCTTCATCCATATGTATTAACCCTCCTTGGTTTTTCTTTTTGTACGCAAGCTTGCAAAAAACTCGCTGAGAAGCATGGCACACTGTTCTTCACATACTCCTGCTGTCACCTCAAAACGATGGTTCAAGCGCTCGTCACTATGGATACTGTATAAAGTGCCAAGTGCTCCGGCTTTGGGATCCGGGGCTCCGTAAACACAGCGGTCGATGCGAGATTGGTGCATTAGACCTGCGCACATCAAACATGGTTCGAGCGTTACGTACACTGTGCAGCCTGTAAGCCGCCAGCGATCTAATTTGCGCATGGCTTCTAAAAGAGCTGTGAACTCCGCGTGCGCCGAAGCATCTTTGTCTATTTCGCGACGGTTGTGCGCGGCAGCGATCACTTCGCCACCAAACACAACCACTGCACCTATAGGCACCTCGCCTATTTGCTCTGCTAATTTAGCCTGCTCTATAGCCATCTGCATGAACGTTATGTCTGTTAAATCTGTCATGACACACATGGTACACCTGTTGTATCGCCAAATAAACCGGCAAAATATAGAATCACCGATGTAATGAGTTTTGAAATTTTTGAAGACTGCTATGCTTTGCAACCAAGTTGTAAACAAGCTGAGGCTGAAAAATCTTATGCTTTAATTGCAATGCGGTATACTTAGTCAGTAATGCTGTTATTAATAGGTGTTGCAAAGCGTTGTGCACGCTCGCCGTTAATAGCAGTTTCGTTTTTCTAGCAAGAGAGGTAGAACATGCGCGCAGTTGGCACCGTCACTAGAGGTATTAGAGCCCCGATCATTAAACAGGGTGATGATCTGGTAGAGATCGTCGCAAAAACCATTGTAGATGCAGCGGAGTCCGAGGGTTTTTCCCTAAATGACCGCGATATCATCGGAGTTACAGAGGCAGTAGTTGCTCGCTCACAAGGAAACTACGCCACGCTTTCCCAAATCTCAACAGATGTACGTTCTAAGTTTCCCGGCGGCGAAGTTGGTCTGGTGTTCCCAATTCTTAGCCGTAATCGTTTTTCTCAGATTCTTCGCGGCATAGCCGGTGGGGTGGACAAAATGTACATCCAACTCAGCTACCCGGCTGACGAAGTAGGAAACCCCCTTATTGATATAGATCTGCTAGACGAAAAAGGCGTTGACCCTTTTGTAGACAAGTTTACAGAAGACGAGTTCCGCGCGCTGTTTGGCAAGGTGCTTCACCCCTTTACCGGAGTGGATTATATTGAGTATTACAAAGATCTATGCGACGGCAAAGCTGAGATCATTCTTGCAAACGATCCTCGCTATATTCTCAACTTTACTAAAAATGTGATCACCGCAGACATCCACAGTCGAACTCGCTCTAAACGTCGCTTGCTTGCCGCCGGTGCAGAAAAAGTTATTGGACTTGATGAGATTTTGAACTGCCCGATTGACGGCAGCGGATATCATCCGGACTACGGTCTTCTAGGCTCAAATTTAGCTACTGAGGACTCTGTTAAGTTGTTCCCGCGTGACACGCAAGTCTTTGTTGACGCTCTTTGTGAGCGCTTGTGCGAGCTGACCGGAAAAAGCATTGAGGTCTTGGTCTATGGCGACGGTGCTTTCAAAGACCCAATCGGCGGTATTTGGGAACTTGCCGACCCAGTGGTCTCCCCCGCCTTCACCGAAGGTCTTACCGGTAGACCTAACGAGCTTAAGCTCAAATACATTGCTGACAACCAGCTCAATGGACTTTCCAGCCAAGATGCCGGTGAGGCTATCAAGGATCTGATCAAGAACAAGAAGATGGATATGGTAAACGATATGGCCTCGCAAGGAACTACCCCACGTCGCTTGACCGACTTACTTGGCAGCCTTTGCGATCTCACATCCGGCAGTGGCGACAAGGGCACGCCGATCATCTTGATCCAAGGTTACTTTGATACTTACGCTGATTAATAGGTCTTTAGTCCTATAAAGGCGCTAATGCACGCGAAAGTAAAGCTCTGTCATACCTGAGAGACTAATCTACTTGAGAAAAGCGTGCATTTAAGTGAGTTAGTTACAAAACAAATAGTTTTGAGGAGACCCCGATCGCGTTTGTGATCGGGGTCTTTTTTTGTGTATATGGTTTTCTGGGAAAAGAAAGCCCCCCTAGCCACACGACTGGATGGGGGGGGGTGGGAGAAGCCGTGTGGCTGGGAGCACATTGTAGTGGGTGGTCTGTTTGGCTGAAGGAACCATATATAGACACCACCCTTGATACACAGCTCGGTACTGGGTATTCATCCCATGACTTCCGATTGCAAGCAATCACGCTCTGTATCGATATCGCAAGTCAACGTTGTTTTTGACTGCTGGTATATAGTATCAGAAAGTGTTAAGTATTTGAACCATTATTTTTGATTTTACAGTTATTTTTTACTTCATCATTATAATATTTCATCTTATTCTAATGTTTAGAGAATTTCTTGTGATCGATTTAGTGCCATATGCCACTACTAATAATAGAATTATTTGCTCCAAGCGCTCAAGCAAAAGACTTGATTGAAACAAAAGTATTCCCAAAGTTAATAGTTATGGTACAATCCCATATGTTTTCGGAGGGCTGGCTGAGCGGTTGAAAGCGGCAGTCTTGAAAACTGAGATGCTGAAATTTATAGTTTTATTCTCACAGGTAAACCCACGTAAAAAGTAAATAGTTTATTTTATTGGTGCCAAATGGTGCCAGAAGCCCCTCACAGGCACTCTGCGAAGGGCTTATTTTGGGTATCTATGAGGCTTCATCAAGACAAAGCGGCAAGCCAGCCTTGAGCGCTCCACAAGAGAACAGCGTGTAATAAGTCACGCCGCTGACCTTAACTGCAATCACAGGCATAAAGAGCTGCTCTGCGCTGCCAGCCTTGTAGTCCCAAAGGATCACCGGTGTGCCAGCCTTGTAGCTAGCGCCACTTACCGCAAGAGCTAATTTATCAGCTTGCACAGGCGATATCTTAAGCCCTACTGCCTCTTGTGGCGTTACGTCTTTAACAGTAAAGTCCTGATTAGCTCCATCATTTTGCTCGTAAGCAATGAGTTGCTGTCCCGGCGTATAATCGCCATTTGCCACGTCTATAGCCTTGCCACTCTTTCGATTGACAATCACGGTCTTGCCGTTTTTGTCTTTAACAAAAGCCCATTGTTGATTGTGACCGCGCCAATAGCTATAAATGATTAATTTGCTTTGAGTGTCTATTTGCGTGGTGATTCTGTCTTTCAGTTTTTGCCACTTAGCATTATCTACATAAGGACGCGGGCATTGTTTGCCGGTCACGTCAAAGTGACGAAGTACGCCGCTTTTAGAGATGCCGTATTCTTTCATTTTCCACGTTACAAGCCATTGCAGCTCTAATATCTCAGCCTCGGTGAAGTCTCTCCCGCTGCTCACAACCTCGATGCCGATTGATCGATAGTTTGCTTGTACCGCATGCCAAGCTATGTCCTTGTCCTGTACGCTTTGTATAATCGTTCCGGATCCATCAAGGAAATAATGCGCTGAAGTCTCGCCATTTGGGCGGCTGAAATACACGCCGTTGTTATATGCCGGGGCTTCGGTTGCCGTAAAGTGAATGATGATCTGGTCTATCTTGTGACTGCGACCGGCACGATAGTTGCTCGTGCTCGCCGGAATGTATTTGATGCTATACATCGTCACCATCCCCCTCTTGGTAAGCGTCAATGATTACCGCATCTACAGCTGAAGGATCGAAGTCGTCTGGACAGCCTTCAACCTCTTTTTCGTCTATCATTTTGCTTCCTCTTTCTCTTCTGCAATTTCTGGTAATCCGGCTATAGACGTGGCCAAAGAAAGGAGCGTTGACAGCACTACAATTCCCGCAATCACCGGCCAGTTGATCTCCCATGCGCTTGCTACACCAGTAGCCACAACAGCGGCTCCAAACGATTGTCCGGCTGTCTTTATTGCCCTAACACTGGCAGCCTTTGTCCATCTTTTCCAATTCATTTCTGCTCCTTTCCAAAGCCTATAAAGGCCTTGATCTCATCAATGACACGCCACCAAGTAGACATATCGTGCTCTACCTTGAATACACGCTCATTGAGCTTATCTACCTTGCCGTCGGTCTTTTCAACGACGCTTTTAACCTCAGCGACATCTTTGCTCATTAATTCAAGCATTAGTGTTTGTCGCGTTTGCTGCTTGGTGTATTCCTTAACGTCATCGTGATCTTCGCGCCGGTTCTTGCGCAAACCAAATACGACGGCAGCGATGAAGCTTCCGATCGCAATCGTGGTGCTCACTATCGAGATGATTATTGGTACTACATCCATAGCCTCACTTCCTCGCTTCCAGTCGGTTGATTTGCGCTTTAAGCCGCTTCACTTCGTTTTCAAGCGCGGCTATTCGCCTATTGGTTGTAGCGCGATCTTTATCTAGCTCTGCTTCGAGCCTCGCTATATCACTGCTTCCCGTGATCTTTCCTATTGCAGAGTTAATCCCCATGATCTCTCCTTTTTAAGCTGCTTTGCCAATTACTAAGATATCTACGACTGTTCCGGTAGTAGCCGCACCATTTCGGTACACGCTCACCGTGCAGCCAGACGATGACATTGCACTGACTTGCGCTGATACGCCGTTAGGTGCAGCTGTTCGAACGTTTGGGATTACAAATGCAGCACCATTAAATACAGCAGCATCAAGCAAGCCGTACGTAAATACGCATGCCGTTGTTGTATTAGCTGCAAGTGAAAAACTCTTTGACATCGACAAGATGCGAAGTCCACCTTCTTGCACAGTGCTATAGTTAACGCCGGGCGATCCTGCTGTGACATCTGCTAGAGCCTCCATGAGAGCGGCAAATGAGCCTGATGCTGTAATCCCAAATCTATTTAGTTGCGTTTGTATTGCAAGAATTGAGATTGCGTGACTGCTAATGTTATTTTTGTTCGTAGCCACGCCCCTTGTGGCATTATTTAAAGCTGTCACCTGCGCTGCGGACATTAGACCATTGGCACTAGTGGTAGCCACTCCCGGATTAGGTTGTGCGCCGCCAGTAATGCCAGCAAGCTTATTTTTTTCAGCAGTTGTGTATCGTGCATCACTAAGCACAACAACAGCTGTTTTACCAACGCCAGAGTATAAGACATCAACGCCGCCGCCGTTTGCTCCGGTTATGGTAAATGTATCTGTCTTGCTGCTTGCTGATAAAAGAGTTGTGCCAGCGTAAACATTGCTAAATGCGTTTTGATTGACTTCAGCCTTGGCGGCAATGCCATCTAGCTTGGTTTTATCTGCTGCTGTCAAAAGCCCCATAGTCGATTGCGTCGCTGCTGCTGCTGCATTTGCCACACCTAAATTTGTACGTGCTGCTGCGGCTGTTTTAGCACCTGTGCCACCATCTGCGAGGCTTGTCGGCTGGTTGCCCAAATTAGCTGCTGCGTTCTTTGTGAAGCCCCACCCTGCACTAGAGCCGGTAAGCGTTCCGAGCGCAAGCGTATGCACGGATCCGCCATCGTTAAGATCGTCAAGAATCAAATCCCGAAGAATCGCTATGCTTGTTTGATTGTTAAGCGGAATGTAGTCAATCGTTCCGGGCGTTCCCGTCGAGCTATTCTCTCTTGTCAGGTCGTGCTTAATCGTGACATACCAGCCGGCAGTGGCTTCTGGAGGGATCGTCACTGTTTCGGGCTCCGAGATCACAATCTCGCGTCCTTGTAGAAGTGCAACACCAAGCCCGACGGTTAGCATTTGGCCAACAATTGACACTGCCATCTCATCGCCAATTCCCGGCATGATTCCGGAGCGATGGCCGTTCAGCTGATCGTATAGCCGCGCGTCAGATAGAGCTGTTGGTGCAAATCGGTCTGATGTCGGACAATATATAGTCATAAGTCTCCTTCCTTATCTTATGTCTTTGAGATATACGCCATACTTCCCCAAGGGCTAGCGCCTTGAGGGATAGTGTTGTGTGCGTTTCGGACAGTGCCGTCAAGCGACATGGTCATGCTTGAGGCTACAGATGCAGACACAGTGGATGATCCACGTGCTGTTGTGGCATAAGGCTGATAGTCAGTATTTTCAATTGTCAGCCACACTGTGCTGCTTGCTATTGCTTGCGTCGTTGTGCCATTCCACACACACACCACATTGCGTCCGTGCTTGACCCAGACAAAAGTTATACCGTACACAGTTTGAGTAAGTACTAATGGTGGATCAGCACTGCTCCAAATGCGACTCCATTCACTCCATATATCCTCAGACCCGCTTCTGTCTTGACGTGTCCATATGCAGCCATTGAAGTCCATGATTAGCTGCGTCCAGTAACTAGGTGATGGTTGTCCGTTCGAATTGATTAGAGACGGCCAGACCCACAGCCT
>QMCD01000256.1_pt1 | contig 38003 bp, 34 predicted proteins | sample 1821841 | NCBI WGS metagenome assembly QMCD01 (sample SAMN01991225, study PRJNA193472) | Termite gut metagenome, whole genome shotgun sequencing project. | isolation source: worker | host: Macrotermes natalensis
GGCGCTTGCTGACGACACGGAAGCTGCCAGTACTTTGGGCGGGAAACTTAGTCTTCACTTATTTTCGGGAGCCGGAACCGGAGCCGATGAGGCCCGGGTAATCTGACGATGACCGCGCAACCACAATGACCGCGCAAGCCCAGACAATATGACGATGACCGCGTAACCACAATGACCGCGCAACCACGATGACCGCGTAACCACAATGACCGCGCAACCACGATGACCACCCTACCCCTCTTCCCCCGAGTCATCACTAAACAAACCCCTAATAAAACTAAAGATATCCCTGCTTTCAGAAGATACCGCTTCGCTGATCTGCCCGGAAGAAATACCGACAACGCTTTGACCGGTTCGGTCAAGAAAGAAAAAGCCGGCAAAAAGGATTACCGCAATCAACATCCTTATCTTGAATGACCGGAGAGTATGTCCGGCATCATCTGCTGCAACCGGCACACCCTCGTCAACAGCCGTAGTTTCTAGGCTGTACAGCTCGCCCCGGGAAATCAGCGGCCGGGGTTTTCCATAGATAATCTGTTCTCGCCTGCCCATGACTGCTCGGTTATTCTGGTGGCTCATCCTTATATCACGAATCAGTTCTAATTTCTTGTTAGTATCAATCTGTCCCAATTTTGTTCCTGACCTTGTACATCTTTACATCAAAATATGCGGAACCGGGAGAAAATATGCGCGTAGATTGGCCGCGGAAGCAGGCATTTTGTGCTGTTCATCCGGTGCCTTATCAATAACCAAGCAAACATAACGGTGCTGCCGATGGAGATAAGGATGCCGGCCATCTGCCCCCGGGCAAAATAGCGGATCTCAATCTTATGGCTCCCTTCCGGAACCGGAAAACTAAGAAAGGTGTCAAAAGCTTTGGCCGTGGTTACGTTATTACCGTCAACTGTCACCTTGAAACCGGCATCATACGGGATACTGGTCAACATAGTACCGTTGTGCTGGGCAATGACCTGGCCGCTGATATAGGCGGCACCGGATTTCGATACCCTAAGCCCGCCTATGGCAAGGATCCGGAAAGCCTCGGCCAGCCGGCCGGTATCCAAGGCGCTTATCCGGACCGCAGCCGGCTCCTCAACAGCCGGCTCTTGATTATTTTCTATATTAACGATGACGGTTTCGCCTTTTTGGTAATCACCAATATAAAGAATACACTGGGCTTCATTGGTCGAATAATGACCCCGGTAGACCTCGTTGACATAGATATCGCCATATCCGTGACCCGCCAACGCGATGTAAAGATAGTGGGGCGCATTTTCTTTCACCGTGAAGCTATAGCGCTCAGCCGCCAAAGCCGTAACCTCACAGGGAGTAAAATAAGGCTTAGCCAAGCCGCTTGCCTTAGCCAGTATTTCATTCTGGGCGTCAAAATCATTGCTTTCAAGCGGGGATATGTCTTTAGCCATAAAAGCCACCGGCAGTGCGGACGGATTGGCATAAAGGGCGACACTGCCGTTTTCACCGACGCGCTCATAATAGGTCGGCATTGCGGTCCGCGACATCATGTATTCCATGTTGAACAACATGTCGGTAAGGGGCGTATGGCCAAAATAGGAATTCCATATTGATCCTTGGGAAAAGCCGAGCTGCCTGGTGAAACGGTTGATCTGGTCGTTGAAAGCCGAAGAATAATGGGTCACGCCTTTATAGCCGAGCAGCAAGGCGTCATTCTTGCTACGTTCAAAATTTTTCTCCATCCGGAAAAATCCCGGACTGCTTTCCGCCTGCTCTACGAGGGGAAGCAGCTCATGATAAAACTCCTGATAGTCATTAATGGATAAATAGTTAAAGTCCCGGTCCAGTCCCCTGATAATGGTTTTGCCGTTTTGATAAAGTTCAACGGTCTGCAGGCTTAATAACAGGAGCATGAAAAGGGAAAGCACCGCATCTGCCCGATGAAGCGTTTTCTGGTTCTTTATAAGACGCCGCTTCAGGTCACTGATCGGCATCACGCTGACGGAGCGAAAGGCCAGAAAAATCAACAGGAAGGAAAACAAAAAGGAGTTCCGGAAAGGAAACCAGTTGGGATACTGAAACCCATGCCAAATAAAATTAAGCTGCTTACTGCAAAAACTGAGGATCAGCACGCGAACAAAAATATAGGCGGCAATCCGTTCCCGCAAGACAATCCGGGGATTAAAGAAATAGGTAATAGCCAGTAGCAGCACCGTTGTCCCGCAAAACAGATAAGGAAGCCCATAGGTAATGCCGTCATACTGTCCCGGCAGCAAGCGTCTGTACAGCTCAACAGACATGAAATACATGCCCTTATCGGCTGTTGCCGGGCCATGAGCCAGCTTTCCCGTCATCAGATCTAGGCCGGCCGGTAGCAGCAGCCAGGCCGCCATCCCGGCCGCTATGACAGCGGCGCCGGTAAAATCAATGAATAAGCGAAGACACTGCCGCAAACGCCGCTTTTCGCTCAAAAGACGATACAGGAAATAAAGGAGGCTGAACAGACCGATCATATAGGAAATATAATAGTTGGACACAAACATGACCCCTAGACTTAGCGTAAGAATCCATGGTAACCGGCCGGCCAGAAGCTTTTCGATTCCTAACAAGATCATCGGCAGCCAGATCAGCCCGTCCAGCCACATAATGCTTAAAGAAAAGGCAAAGGAATAAGACATCAAGGCATAGCAGAGGGAAAAAATAAGCGTGCCTATGCCGGCTTTCTGGAAACTTAAGCGGAAATAGATTGCCAGCGATAACCCCGCCAAGCCGATTTTGAGGCAAGTCAGAAACAGCAAGGCAACCGGCAGGTCTTCCGGTTTAAAAAAGACGGTCAGAATGGAAAAGGGACTGGAAAGATAATAGGCAAACACTCCGATAAAACTGCTGCCAAAGGATTTGCTCCAAGAAAAATAGATGCTGCTGTCGCCCCGGACAATGTTCCTAAGCTCCGCAAAGAAGTTGACATTTTGTTCAGACATGTCCATGAGCAAGACCGAACGGTCACCAAAGGGCGCCATTCCCATTTCGGCATAAATAAGCATCAGCGTCAGGAAAGGCAACAGAAATGAAAAGAAGAAGACCGATAGACCTAAACGGCGGCATTGTTTATCAGCGTTTTGCAAGTTCTTCTATAATCTCCTCCCAAGATATTCCTTTGTCCACCATCAGCACCATCATATGATAAAGAAAATCTGCTATCTCGTATTTGATTTCATTAGGATTCGGGTTCTTTGAAGCAATGATGATCTCCGCGGCTTCCTCACCCATTTTTTTAAGTATCTTGTCAAGACCCTTGTCAAACAGGTAATTGGTATAAGAACCTTCCTTGGGATTGACAAGACGGTCCTTGATGACGGCCAGGACTCTATCTAAGACGGTGAACGGATTGGCATCCGTGCCGGCTTCCGGCTTGATGATATCATGGAAAAAGCAGCTGTGGCTTCCGGTATGACAGGCGGCGCCGACCTGCAACACCTTCGCTAGGATCGTGTCCTTATCGCAGTCAGCCGTTAATGATTTTACATATTGATAATGTCCGCTGGTATCACCCTTGACCCATAGCTCGTTACGGCTCCGGCTGTAATATGTCATTTTTCCGCTCTGCAGCGTAGCCATATAGGCGGCTTCATTCATATAAGCCACCATCAGGACTTCCGCCGTCCGGTCATCCTGAACCACCACCGGAACCATGCCTTCCTGGTTTTTCTTAAGCTCCGCCCAGTCCATGGCTGGCTCTAACGAATGGATCATGATGCCGTTTTCCTTACACAGATCCTTTATTTTCAGCAGTTCTTTAGCATTATTATTGATGCCGTTGCCGGTGATGCCGATGATGACCGGGTCTGATAAGAGTTCAATGATCTTATCCAGGGATACGCGGGGCACGGAAACCAGCAGCGGCCGTTGGCTTACGGACGCGGCCTCACGGATAATCCTCTCAGCGGTCACGATGACTTCTTCCACATACTCCTCCAGCAAGGAGACATGGCTGGTGATTTCCGCGGCCGAGCTGACACAGGCCACGATTTTACCGCGGCCGAATTTAAGCGACACTTCCGCAGTGATCGCTACATTGCTTGCAAGGGAATAGTTTAAAGCCGCCTTCTTACAGCCGGCATACAGCAGCTTCTTGATATCTTCCATGCGCTGCACGTTACCCGCTCCGATCACCGGGATATCGGTCTTGGCGCAGATGTCCTTGATCAGATCCAAAGCTTCCTGATGCTCTTTTTCTGTTTCCGAGAGGTCGAAGATCAGCAGCTCATCTGCATGGTTCCGGCTGTAAAACAGCGCCAGCTCAATGGGATTCAAATCAATGACGGTGCGGTTGTCAGCATCCGCCACGGCATTCCCCCGATATAAATATATACAAGGCACTAATTTCTTATATGTCATAAGTATACCTCTCTATGTCACAGCTTGCCCTTGGTACTTAAGACGCCGCTCATTCTGTCATCTATGGCAACGGCAAGATCCAAGGCTTTGGCAAAGGCTTTAAAGATAGCTTCTATCATGTGATGGTCATTATGCCCCGCAAGCATTTTGATGTGCAGGTTCATTCCGGCGGAATAAGATATGGCATAAAAAAACTCCCTGATCAGAGCCGTATCCAGATCACCTACACGTTCGGTATGAAAGCTGCCGTCAAAATCAAAATAAGGCCGGCCGCACAGATCAACAGCGCACAGTGCCAAAGCGTCGTCCATCGGAAGGATAAAGAACCCATAGCGCTTGATGCCTTTTTTATCTCCGGCCGCTTCCTTGATCGCCTGTCCTAGGACAATTCCCATATCTTCTACGGTGTGGTGGCCGTCCACCTGCAAATCTCCCTGTACGTTACAGCGAAGATCAAAAAAGCCATGTTTGGCAAAGCCTTCCAGCATATGATCCATAAAGCCGATGCCAGTGTCGGTCAGCGCCTTTCCGCTGCCATCCAAGCCTAACTCCATGGTAATCGATGTCTCGGTTGTCTTTCGCTCTATTTTCGCGGTTCTTTCCATATCGGCTCCTATCTGCGTCACTTTTTATTGCTCAAATCTTACTTTAATGGAATTGGCATGTGCCGTCAATCCCTCTTTTTCAGCAAAAAACTCAATGTCCTTGTGTGCTTTTTGCAAAGCTTCTTCCGTATAGGCAATTATGCTGGTTTTTTTCATGAAATCATCTACATTTAAAGGCGAAAAAAAGCGGGCCGTTCCATTGGTGGGCAATATATGATTGGGGCCGGCATAATAATCACCTAACGGCTCGGAGGAATACTCGCCTAGGAAGATCGCGCCGGCATGCCTGATCCGGGGCATGATCTCAAAAGGGGAGCGGGTCAGGATCTCAACATGTTCCGAGGCAATTTCATTGGCTGTCTCAATCGCCTCGGCCATGTCCTCTGCCAGTAATATATATCCGTAACGTTCCAAAGACTTACGGATAATCGCCGCGCGGGGAAGCTGGTCAATGGTACTATCAATTTCCTCGCTTACTTGCTTGGCCAAGGTCTCGCTCGTGGTGACTAAAATAGCGCTGGCCAGTTCGTCGTGCTCGGTCTGCGACAACAAATCGGCAGCGACATAGCGGGGATTGGCAGTTTCATCGGCTAAAATCAGGATTTCGCTGGGTCCGGCGATGGAGTCGATGCTCACATGGCCAAAGCAGGCCTTTTTGGCAAGGGTCACGTAAATATTGCCGGGTCCGGTAATCTTATCTACCTTGGGTATGCTTTCCGTGCCGAAGGCCATGGCCGCAATCGCCTGGGCGCCGCCCGCTTTATAGATCTCGTCGGCTCCGGCAATATCGGCGGCCGCCAATGTCCCCGGATCAATCCGGCCGTCGCGGTCAGGCGGGGTACACATGACCACCCGCGCCACCCCGGCCACCTTCGCCGGTATGATGTTCATCAGGACACTGGAAGGATAGGCGGCTTTCCCGCCTGGCACATAGACACCGGATATTTCGATCGGCGTAATCCGCTGCCCTAATATCGAACCGTCCGCCGTAGTATCGAACCAGCTGTTCCGTAGCTGCTTTTGGTGAAACGCGGTTATGTTGGCCGCCGCCCGTTTCATCACGGCGATAAATTCGGCATCGGTCCGGGAATAAGCTTCCTCAATTTCCTGTCTGCTCACGCGGATGGTTGCCGCATTGATGAGGCACTTGTCAAATTCCCGGGTATAATGGAACAGGCCTTCATCACGGCGCAGTTTTATGTTGCCGATGATGTCCTGGACGACACTTTCATATTGTCCGTATTGGTCGGGACTTCTTTGAAGCAGCTCGGTAAGGACATTCTTTTTAGTCTGGGCAGTTATTTTTATCGTCTTCACGGTTGGGGATTCCTCACTTATTTATGTTGCATAGTGTATTTATGTTGCATAGTGTATTTATGTTGCATAGTGTATTTATGTTGCATAGTGTATTTATGTTGCATAGTGTATATTGCGTTATTTTATGTATTTATTCCGGTCGTTAGCACCGTTCGTAAGTCGTTGATGATTCCCCGGATGCGTTCAAATTCCATCTGCATGCTTACCTGATTAACAATCATGCGGGCGGACAGCGGGCATATCTCGGCTAGGACTTCTAGGCCGTTCTCGCGCAAAGTACCGCCGGTTTCGACGATATCAACTATAACATCGCTTAATTCCACGATAGGACCCAGCTCCACCGAGCCGTTCAGCTTGATGATATCGACGGTCTGGTGCTTTTTATTATAAAAATAGTCTTTTGCAATGTTGGGGTATTTGCTTGCCACCCGGATCATCTGATGGTGTTTTAGCAGTTTGGCGGCGGAAGCCGGTCCGCACACACACATCCGGCACTTTCCCAGCTGCAGATCCAGCACCTCATAGACGCGGCGGTTTTCCTCCATCAGGACATCCTTTCCCGCCACGCCGATATCGGCGGCGCCATGCTCTACATAGGTCGGCACGTCCGGCCCTTTGGCAAGAAAAAAGCGCAGTTTCCGCTCTTCATTTACAAAAATCAGTTTACGGGAATTCTTATCTTTGATTTCTTCGCAGGTAATCCCTATCTGTTCCAGCAGTTCCAGGGTCTGATAGGCCAACCGGCCTTTACTCAGGGCAAAGGTAAGGTAACGCTCCTTCCTCATCGCGGACCTCCTTCCGGCAGCAGCGCCACCTTGCTGCCGTTAAGGCGGCCGGCCCGGGCTTTTTCCAAGGCTTCTTTATAATTGTTTTTATTGTAGGTGACCTTCTGAATCTCGTCAATAGGTATGGCTGTTTTCTGTCTGGTGAGGGCTGACATCAGATGATCAATTACGATAACCGAGCCGACCGCCGGAGCCGTTTTTCCGAATCTGCCAAGCAGGTTGTCATAGCGGCCGCCCTTGACGATCACATCGCCGATGCCATAAGCATAAGCCTTAAAGATGACCCCGGTATAGTAATTATACCGGCTCAACATTCCCAGATCAAAGGATATGTATTGTGCAACGCCATAATCGCCAAGAACTTCATAAAGCTTATCAAGCCGGTTAATGGCATCTTTGGAACGCTGATTGTCAGCCTGTTCCTTGGCTGGCTGCAGGACTTCTGCCGAACCGAACAGATCGGTGATGCCAATCAGCATATGGCGGTGGAGTTGGTCAACCCCTTTAGATACCAGCAGGTCATCAGCTCCGAAAATGTTTTTGCCGGAGATAAAGTCCCGCAGTTCCAGTTCGGTCTCTTCATCCAAACCGGCCTGGGCGCACATGCCCTTAAAGTATTCCACCTGACCGATGCTGATCTGAAATTCTTTCAAGCCCACCGCTAAAAGCGATTCGATGACCAAGGCGATAATCTCGCCGTCAGCCTCCACGCCGGCATCATTGATCAGTTCGGTTCCCATCTCCGTCAATTCTTTTAATTTTCCCTGTAGGCTGGAAGTATTGGTAAAGGTATTACCCTGATAGCAGAAACGTAGCGGCATGTCACCCTCACTGAAGTATTTGGCGGCACATCTGGCCATCGGCGGAGTGAAGTCGGGACGGAGAACCAAGGTGTTGCCTTCGCTGTCAAAGAATTTGTATAGTTCCCGGGACGGCGTGGTGCCTACTTCGCGGGAAAACACATCGAAAAATTCAAAGGTCGGGGTCTGGATGTCTTCATAGCCATAAAGGCCAAACTGTCTGCGGATCAGGCTCTCGACGTAGAGCTTCTTAGCATATTCGGCACCGTATATGTCTCTTACTCCTTCGGGAGTATGGAGCAGATTTATTTTCATGGGAAAGCCTCCGGTCTTATCGGTTTATTAATTCATTTAACGTTTCTGTGCAATATGAAGTGTCGCGTTAAATTAACTGTAGTATATAATAGCACAGGTTTGTTGTCAAATAAATTGCGGACAGCACCCAACCGGCACTGCCCTATATAAAGTATTGGGTAGCGTTCAAAGATGGGGTGGGCAGATTTTATTTACAAATTAGCAATTCTTATATCCATAATTATACATTCAAAATGACGGTTTTTAAATGGGTGAAAAAGCTACATAAGCAGTAGATAACGTGTTTCGTCAAGCACATTACTAAAGTACGGCGCTTGCTGTTTGCTTTGAAAGCCGTATATCTACCGCCCACTCAGATCTAATTGAATCATATCCAGATAAGGAACCAGAACCCCATGCTGTTTCGGCAAGACAAACTGAAGCTCCAGTTCATCATAGCGAAAGCTCTTCTTACCGCCACCTAACATACGTTCCCAGAAAAAGCGGAGCCTTTGATAAGTCAGATAGTAAAAATGATCTTTATGGGTATAAAAAATCAGGAAAAAAGCGATGCCTCCCTGCGCTTCGAACTGTTCCATGAACTTCACCTGATGTTCGTGGATATTCTGAAGGGCATAGGTATCGCTTCCACATTCTTTGGCATCAAAGCATACCGGTATTCCCTGAACCGCCCCGATGTAATCCACCGTGCTCTTCTGCTCGAAATAAGCCAGCGTAATATGCCGGGTTTCCTTGTCAATATGGACGGGGGTGATCGGGGTCGGGATTTTCTGGATCAGCGCCAGGCCGTTTTCCGCGTATTTTTCATTGGTACGGTTGATCATATCCTCCAAGGTGGAGCCTCTTAAGCCGCGGGAATTCCAAGTTGCCATATATCATTGCCCTTTCGGTTCATCTGATGCCTGAATCCGCCGGAAGACTGCCGGCAGGTCGGCAATTACACGCAGTCCTGACATTTCTTTAAATATCCCGCTCATCGCCGGGAATTCCAGCCGGTATGCGTGGAGCAGCTGGCTTTGTACCTGATAGCTTTTTTTATAGAGATCATTTATATCCTTATCACCATATTTATAATCACCGATCAAGGGGTGGCCGATAGAAGCCAGATGGGCACGGATCTGATGGGTCTTGCCGGTAATCAGTTCTACTTCCAGCAAGGTGCGTTCAAAACCGATTTGAAGCGGCTGATAGCGGGTCACGATGCTCTTGCCTATTGACTCAACCTTAACTTTGTTCTGTTCACGGTTCTTGCTCAGGCCACCGCTCAGCTCACCGGCACTTAATATCTGTCCTTTAACATAAAGCCGGTAATACTTGTGAATCTTCCGTTCTTTGAGAAGGCGGCTCATCTCCTGGCTTCCGGCCAGCGTTTTGGCACAGATGACAATGCCGCTGGTATTGCGGTCCAGCCGGTTACATACCGAAGGCCGGAAAGTAAGCAGTTCATCCGTGGTTATCTGCCCTTGTTCCAGCAGATATCCGCCCAGCCACTCATTTAGGGAGAGATCGCCGGGGCAAGCTTTCTGGCTCAGTATTCCCGCCGGCTTGTTAACCAGCAAGATGTGCTTGTTCTCGTATAGAACCGGTATTGGCTCCCAATTCTGGTAAGCATCATAATAGCTAGGAAGCACTTGTGATTTACCTTTAAACTTTTCCAAGGTTTCGTCTGATAGAAACAGGCAGACCGCATCGCCTAGCGCCAGCTTTTCATTGCCGGCGGCTTTTTTCCCGTTTAAAGTGATGTTTTTCTTGCGCAGCATCTTATAAATAAAACTGTCGCCGGCTTCCGGCAAAAATTTGTGCAGAAACTTGTCCAGCCGCTGACCGGCTTCTCTTTCTAGGATAACTTTTTCCAGCATAACCTTGCTTTCATATTGTTGTTTTATGAGATGACCTTGATAATGATATGGCTTATAATAATATGGCTTATAATAATATGGCTTATAATAATATGGCTTATAATAATATGGCTTATAATAATATGGCTTATAATGATATGGCTTTCATTACATTGATAATATTTGCTTCCCGATCTGGGCTGTTGGCCGTATCGTTCTGCGGGTCGTACTGATAATGAAGTTCAGCAATCCGTTCACAATATTCATCAGGATCACGAAATATCTTCACCTCAATATCCTTTAAGTCTTGCTGCTTAAGATAGGTTTTCAAATGCTTCTCACACTCCTGGCAATCACACTGGTTAGCTTCTGAGAACCCGATTAACAGCTGGTTCATCAACATCATATGGCTGATCTGATAATTCCTCTCATATGAGGTAAAATAAAAATCATAGTAATGGTGAAAATTTTCACCGCTTTCTATGATCCTAGCCCTTAAGACTGCCGAGCAGCCTTTAGCCTTCAAGAACATTATGGCACTTACCATACTTTTCGATGCCGGCAGAAATCCTAATACCGCCACGATGGTGAGAATATTCCGGATGCTCCTGCCATTATAGAAATACCCTGCCAACAGAATACTTAAGGATAAACCATAAAGAATCACTGCCTGCAATATGGCTGTTTTCCTTGTATAAGCAATATAGCCAAAATCTCCTTTACGGATTTTCTCTCTTTTCTTCATTTATCCTCCGTATGCTAATTCCTAGTTTTTAAATACGCGGTATCTCATCATAATGGCGGATATAATAATCACATAGCCGGATTTTTTCTTCCCGCTGTGAAACGGAGTATTCGTCATCCACGCCGCATACCGTCATTCCGGCCGCCTTGCCGGCCATAATCCCCGGAATAATGTCTTCAAATACCAGACAGCGTTCCGGGTCAGCCCGAAGCTCGCTGGCTACCATCTGATAAACATCCGGAGCCGGTTTCCCCCGCTTTACATCGCATGATGTCTTGATGACCGCAAAAAAATCGTGCAGGCCGTGTACATCCGCCACTCTTTTGGCCAGTTCTACGGAATTGCTGGTAGCAATCCCCATCTTAAGGTTTTTTTTCTTGGCATAATGCAGAAAATCAACCGCTCCGGGCTTCATCGGCACCTGTGTGCTATACTTTTCCCAAGCCAGTTCATTCCAATGCCTTTTGATTGTTTCTACATCATCGGGGATCAGAAAACGCTCTTTAAAATAACTAGCAGTTTCGGTGAAGCCTTTACCCTCAATCTGTAATTGGATATCGTCAGGTGTCTCAATATCAAACTGCCGCAGATATTCCCGGTCTATTTCCTTCCAGATCCACATGGAATCTACCAAGGTACCGTCCAGATCAAAAATCAGGGCCTCGATGTCTTTCAGCATGTTCATAACCTTCCTGCCCTATCTATAAATTGCTAGGCCTGTTCGATTTATCCAGAAAAGCATACCATGATTAATCAGATAAATCAATCGCGAATTGAATAACGGGATCACGGGCAGCATACACATAAGTTAACAGGATGTCTGAAAGAGCTGATGATGAAGAAAACAGTATATACAGCTTTATTTTTATTGATATCGGCCCTGCTCCTGCTCTATCCCTCCGAATGTGTCGTATTTGCCCTCTCAGGACTGAATCTGTGGTTCCAGAAAATGGTTCCTTCCCTGCTTCCTTTTATGATTCTATCCGGTATGATGATCCGGATGAAGCTGACGGATAAAATCGTTTTTCTGATACGTCCGCTGCTTAAGCCTTTATTGCGTCTACGCCCTACTTTGCTTTATGCTATTGTTGTCGGTTTTCTATGCGGTTTTCCGATGGGTGCCCGCGCAGTGGCCGATCTATATGAGCGGAGAATGATCAGTAAGCCGGAAGCGACTTACCTGCTGGCTTTCTGCAATAACATCGGCCCTGTCTACTTCCTAGGCTTTGCCTTTCCGGCATTGTCGCTTAAAGGGAGCCTGCCATATCTTTTCGGCATGTACGGGCTGCCGCTTATCTATGGCATCATTTTGCGTTTTACGGTTTACCGGAATTATCTGGCGCCTACGGTAAGGGCGCCTGGAAAAGAAGTGCCCGCAATGGGGCTGACGGCGGCACTGGATGAATCCGTGATCGCCGGTATGGAAGGCATTACTCGCTTGGGCGGATATATGATATTCTTTAATCTGCTTAATATCATTCCCTTTATATTAATGAAAAAAAACCGTTTTAACGCTATTTTCAGCTGTTTTCTGGAGATTACCGGCGGCATCCAGGCTGTCGGCCACAGCCATCCATATGGAGCCCTGATCCTTTTATCCTTTGGCGGCCTGTCCTGTCTGGCGCAGACTAACAGCTGTATCAGAAATACCGATCTTTCCTTCCGTTCCTATCTTGTCCATAAGCTCATCATCACAATGATAACCGGGTGCTACTATTTGATGTTTGTCTAACGGTAAGATCACTGATCATTTTGCTTGCTTTTGTTACCGGTCGTATCTTTTCTTCGCTTTTTTCTGCTGCTTTGATTTTTATATATCTTTCGCGCCATAATAATTCTGGCCACTAATATCATTAATACCAGAAACATAAGGCTGATTATGATTATTATTATAAAGAAAACATATGTGTCACGGCCGAGCTGTTCCTTGCTGGCATGGAGTTCAGCGGCAAGTTCATCCAAAGACTGCTCCTTCAGTTTTGTATCGCTCCGGTCTTTTGCTGTTATCTTAGCTTCAGTATTGATATCCGCTTGCTTATCTGCCTCCGTCCCGTCGTCCCCTAAATCGGCTCCGGTATCTGGATCTATATCTATATTGCTTTCATCCGTTTTATCTATTTCCGTTTCCGCTTCTTCATCAACATTCATTATATCGGGAAGTGCCGATATCTCTATCATGTTACTTACGGTAACCTGATCAAAGGCATTATGGGCTTCGACACAGATCAACAGGTTCTGCTCAAAAGGGAGCATGACTTTGAAAGAGATGGTGGTTTCCGCCTCCGGAAACGGTATAAGCGGCACATAGCTCTGCCCGCCGTCAAGGCTGTATGAATAATACAATATCCGGCTGTCATAATCTTGGGAAGTAAGCGTAAATGACGCTTCGCCGGCAGTTTCATCCAGATGGTCCATTTGCAGGTCGCAGACATCAGGCGGGGAGAGATCCGGTTTCACGGCCGACACCGGAACCGCAACCTCCGGAACCGGATAGTCGCTGTAGTCAGCTCCCAGTTCTTCGGAACGGAGCCGGAAATACTTTGCCGCCGCCGTGGCATCCAGCCGCCCGAATTCTTTCAGCTGAGCCGCATCACGGGCATAAAACGGATGATCTTGTCCCTGATCCAGATGGCAATGCTCGATCAAAATGGCATTGACGCCCAGTTCCCGGCTTTCTCTGATAATACCGTAGTAATCTTCTCCGCTGTCATTCAATCTGGTCTTGATGCCACGGGAATAGAGCCCTAAGTCAGTCAGCATGTCCATTTCAATCTGGGCAAAAGCATGACCTTGGGCATAGTATTGGTCAAAAGCCGATATCCAAACCTCGGCGCCATAATAATTGTGCCATTGCGACATATTAAAATGCAGGCTAAACAGAATATCCGCGTTTTTGTCCTTGGCAAATTCCGCCCTTTCGATCAGTTCCATTTCCACATCCGCTGATTCATGGGTCAAGTAAACGGTGACGCCTTCGTATTTTTCCAGTTCTTCTTTCATGGCTCTGGCTACTGCCATATTCATGTATTTTTCGGTATACTCGCGGTATTCGGCACCGAGGTTTTCGCCGCCATGCCCAGGATCAATCACAATTATAACCGGCTCGTCCGCCCGAACTAAAGGAACGTAGAAGGCCAGCATAAGGCATAGACCGAGCATGGTACTTCCGATTATTTTCACTAAACCGCGCATGGTATTTCCGACTGTTGGCAATAAATATGGCCGGTTTGACACTTTTCCTATCAATCTGCTATTTACCCCTTATACTTACACATGCTCCCCTTATGACTGTTGACGATCATTTTCATCGTTTATCATAGGGGGAGCACGGCTAATCTACTCGCTATGTGACATATATTACATAATATTCAGTGCTGCCGGCACCATATCGTCCTCATCGGGGATCGCCGCCATCGAGGCTTCATCCAGCAGTTCTGCTTCGGGAGGATTTAATTCCATGCGGTTGGTCCTTACAATGTCCAGATAATTGCCTAGGTTGCCGATAAAGCTGTCATAATGTGATGTCGTGGTATTTAACGTCTGGTTCAGCAAGGTTTCCAGATTGGCCAGAATCTCATCGGTATACTGCATGGCGGCGGTCCGGACATTATTGGCTTCCATGGTTGCGGTATCCAGTATCTCCTGAGCCTGACTCGTTGCCAGCGTTACCACTTCATGCGCCTGGGCATAGGCCTGTTGCATGATCTCATGCTCGCTGATCAGTTCATTGGTATGTACGGTGGCTTCATCGATCAAGGTCTTGGCTTTATTCCGCGCATCGTTCAGGATAGCCTCTTTATTGGTAATGATCTTCTGGTACCTTTTTATCTCATCCGGGGTCTTCATCCGGAGCTCCCGGATCAGCTCATCTATTTCTTCTTTGTTGACTATTATTTTCGTATTGGACAATGGCTGGTATTTACAGCCCTCTATATATTCCTCGATTTCATCAATCAACTGCTCGATTCTGCTGCTCATGATCTTCCCTCCCGCATCAATTATTTATCGTCCTGCTGCCTCAAGCCATATTTTCTATATACCGCACCTGCCACCAATGGCGGAACACACATTGATATATCGCCGTCAAAGCTGGCAATCTGTCTGACACTGGAGGAGCTGAGATAGGCGTATTCCAGACTGGTCGTTAAAAACACCGTGTCTATTTTTCCGTTCGATAAGATCCGGTTGGTCTGTGCCATCTGTAGTTCGTATTCAAAGTCCGTTATGGCACGCAAGCCACGGATGATAACGTGGACATCTTTCTTCTGGGCATAGTTGATCAACAGGCCGCTGAATGAATCTATCGTTACGTTAGGCATTTGCCGGGTCTCTTCTTTTAATATATTAACACGTTCTTCCACGGAAAACAATGGACTCTTTTCGTTATTGTTCAGCACACTTACGATAATATGGTCAAACATGCCCGCCGCACGGGTGATGACATCCATATGGCCTAAAGTCAGCGGGTCAAAACTGCCCGGGTAGATCGCTTTTTTCATGAGTTTCTCCTTGTATATGATTTGTCTTTATGAGCCGGCGGCCCTTAGCACTTATCTTTTGGATATCTTAATGTGGCGGTTCATTTACTCGTTTTATAAAAAGATGGCGGTTTGTTTTATACACTTTTTCTCTGACTACGATCAGTTCCGGCGGCAGGCAATCCGTCACGGCCGGAAACTGTCTGGCAGCTTCTAATACGATGAGGGTATCGCTGTTGACATAATCCATTTTAGAAAGCTGGCCCAGTATCTTTTCTTCATAGCCTTTTTGATAAGGCGGGTCGATGAATATCAGATCCACTTGGCTTTCTTGAATCATCGTCAGGGCAGCTGTTACATCTTGCCTTAAGACAGTAGCTTTGTCCGTTAAGGCGGTGAAGCGGAGGTTTTCCCGGATGCATTGATGCGCCGCCGTGTTATTCTCCACGAAATAGGCATGGGCGGCACCGCGGCTAAGGGCTTCGATGCCCAAGGCTCCGCTGCCGGCGAACAGGTCGATTACCACACTGTCGGGTATCTGTGCCTGGATCATGTTAAATAAAGTTTCTTTTATCCGGTCAGTCGTAGGCCTAGTATCGGTTCCCACCGGTGTGACCAGCTTAAGGCTTCGGGCACTCCCCGCTATTACTCTCATGTTTGTTCCCATGTATCTTCCCTGTTTATTTGCGTACCTTAACTCCACGGGAATCACGCTTGCCCAGTTTTAAGCGGTTGAGTTCCATGGATTTTCCGTTATAATCAATTACCGTCTCTGCCGTGTTGCGGGTATAGTATACGGCATCAACCGTGTCGCCGGGATTCAGCCGCATACCCCTGACGCCGACCGCCCCTCTTTTCTTTTCGGGGATTTCTTCGACCGGAAAGCGCAGGAAAAATCCGGCGGCGGACTGGAGCACGATGTTGCGCTGCTCGTCGAGAATCGCCACATCGATGACCTCATCACCCTCCATCAGCTTCGTGGCCGCCACGGTACGTTTGGTGACGTCAAACTCACCGCCGTCCACCACCTTCATCATGGACAGGCGGGTTACGAACAATAGGCGGTAAAGGTTCAGGCTGGTCTGGCTAGTCACGCAGACGATGGTTTCTTTTTCGGAGTTATAGTTGCTGACATTATCAATCGGGATGCCCTTATCACGGAATTTGCCGAAGGGCAGATCCAAGACCTTAATGGTATATAATTGGCCGGTGTTGGTAAAGATACCGATACGGCCGGTGTTTTTACAGGTCAGGACGTATTTGTTTTCACTATCGGCAGCTTCCTTGTTCCTTTCATAGGTGGGCATGTCGATCGTCTTGGCATAGCCGAAGCGGTCCATCAGGAACATGATCTCCATTTCTTCGATTTTTTTCTCTTCATAGACGGCTTCCGCCCGGTTTTCGATGACCGTCCGCCGCGGACGGCCGAACTTTTTCTTGATTTCATCCAGTTCGTTGATCAGGACCTGGATCATGGCGTCTTTTCTGTCCAGGATATCTTCATAACGGTAGATATTGGCAATGGTTTCCTCATGTTCGTTGATCAGCGCCTCGATTTCCAGTCCGATCAGGCGGTAGAGACGCATTTCCAAGATGGCGTTGGCCTGCTTTTCGCTGAAGCTGAGCTGAGTCGCCATGATCTTGGATTCTTTGGAACGGAACTTGATGCCGTCGATCTTGCCCTCCACCAGACAGGCCTTGGCCATATTACGGTCTTTGGAGCCGCGCAGGATCTCAATAATCAGGTCAATGACATTGCAGGCCCGGATCAGGCCTTCTTGGATTTCCTTTTTTTCTAGTTCTTTTTCCAGCAGGGTGGTATATTTTCTTCTGGCGACTTCATACTGGAAGGCCACATTCTCCCGGATGACCGCCTTGATGCCCATGGTTTCGGGACGTCCCTTCGCAATCGCCAGCATATTGACGCCGAAGGTATCCTCCAGCCGCGTCCTCTTATAGAGGAGGTTGGTAAAGTTATCGATATCGGCATCTTTCCGCAGCTCGATCACGATACGGATGCCTTCCTTGGACGTCTGGTTGGAAATATCCACGATGTCCTGGGTTCTTTTGGTTTCATATAAGGACGCTACGTCGGACAGGAATTTGGCAATGTTGGCACCGATCATCGGATAAGGGATTTCCGTGACCACTAGGTTGGTCTTGCCGTTTTTGCCGCGCTCTATTTCCACTTTACCGCGGATTTTGATCTTGCCGGAACCGGTTTCATAGATCTCGGCTAGATCGTCTTTATTGATTACGATGCCGCCGGTCGGAAAATCAGGCCCCTTAATGTAATTCATCAGCTCTTTGGTGCCGATGTTTTCATTAAGCATATAGGCCTTGGTGGCGTCGATGACTTCGGCCAGATTGTGGGGCGGTATGCTGGTTGCCATTCCTACGGCGATCCCCTCGGCGCCGTTGACCAGCAGGTTGGGGAAACGGGCCGGCAGGACAGCCGGTTCTTTTTCCGTCTCGTCGAAGTTAGGGACAAAGTCCACGACATTTTTATCTAGGTCCGCCAAGAGCGCCAGCTGGGTGACCTGTTCCAGCCTGGCCTCGGTATAACGCATGGCGGCGGCTCCGTCGCCCTCAATGTTGCCGAAATTACCGTGGCCGTCGATCAGCGGCAGCCCCTTTTTGAAGTCCTGCGTCATCACGACTAGGGAATCATATATTGAACTGTCGCCGTGGGGATGGTATTTACCCATGGTGTCGCCGACTATACGGGCGCTTTTGCGGTAAGGCCGGTCATAACGGATGCCCAGTTCATACATATCATAAAGGGTCCGCCGCTGCACCGGCTTGAGTCCGTCCCGGACATCCGGCAGCGCCCGGGCTATAATGACACTCATGGCGTAATCAATATATGATTTCTGCATTACGTCGGAATATTCTGTTTTGATGATCCTGTCATCCATATATCAATTCTCCGCTTCCATATCGTATTCTGCCTGAAATATCGAATTATTCCTAAATCTAAATATCCAGCTCCGCATCATCGGCATGGTGGTAAATAAAGGCTTTCCGCGGCGGGACTTCCGTCCCCATCAGCATCTCCGTCACTTCGGAGGCCATGCGGGCATCCTCGATCTCCACCAGCTTCAGCATCCTGGTCTCCGGATTTAAAGTCGTCTCCCATAGCTGGTCGGCATCCATTTCGCCAAGCCCCTTATATCTTTGCAGCGTAAAAGGGCCTTTATGCCTTTTGCGGTACTTGTCCAGGGCCTTGTCGTCGTAGAGGTATTCTTCCGCGCCTTTCGACGGCATGGCTTTATATAACGGCGGCATGGCTATATACACATGGCCTTCAAAGATCAGCTGCGGCATGAAACGGTAAAATAAGGTCAGCAGCAGCGTCGAGATATGGGCACCGTCCACGTCGGCATCGGCCATGATGATGATCTTGTGATAGCGCAGCCTGGTGATGTCGAAATCATTTCCATAGCCTTCTGAGAAACCGCAGCCGAAAGCATTGATCATGGTCTTGATTTCCGCATTGGCAAGGACTTTGTCGATGCTGGCCTTTTCCACATTCAGGATCTTGCCGCGGATCGGCAGGATTGCTTGGAAGTTACGGTTCCGGGCGGTTTTGGCACTGCCGCCGGCCGAGTCGCCTTCCACGATAAAAATCTCACACCGGGCGGCATCTTTGGATTCACAGTTGGCCAGCTTGCCATTGGAATCAAAAGAGAACTTTTGCTTGGTAAGCATGTTGGTCTTGGCTTTTTCCTCGGTTTTACGGATCTTGGCCGCCTTCTCGGCGCAGCCGATAATGTTCTTAAGGGTCTCCAGGTTACGATCAAAATACCGGCCGATCTCGTCGCCGGTGATCTTGCCGACCACTTTGGCGGCATCCTGGTTGTCCAGCTTGGTTTTCGTCTGGCCTTCAAAGCGGGGATCGGGATGTTTGAGGGAAATCACGGCCATCATGCCGTTGCGGACATCCGCACCGGTGAAATTGGCGTCTTTATCTTTTAGAATATTCAGTTCACGCGCATAGCTGTTGACGATATTGGTAAAGGTGGCCTTGAAGCCGGTAAGATGGGTACCGCCTTCGGCGTTATAGATGTTGTTACAAAAGCCCAGGACATTTTCGTGAAACTCATTGACGTACTGAAAGGCCGCTTCCACGGTGATGCCTTCACTTTCGCCGCAGTAATAAATAATATCATGAACTGCTTCTTTAGACTTATTCATATCCTTGATAAACCCGACTATCCCTTCGGGCTCATGGAACTCAATGACTTCGAGCTCCTCCTTGCGCTTGTCCGCAAACACTATCGTCAGCTCCGGATTGAGATAAGCCGTCTCATGAAGACGGCTCTTGACATCCTCTTCCCGGAAACGGGTCTTATCGAAGATCGTGTCGTCCGGCAAAAAGTTAATGGCCGTCCCGGTTTCCCGGCTCTTCCCGATCACCGGCAGCAGGCCGTCGGCCAGTTCAATGGTGGGGTTGCCCCTTTCATAGCGGTCCTCATAGATAAAACCGCCGTTCTTTACCTTGACGGTCAGATAGGCGGATAACGCATTTACCACCGACGAACCCACCCCGTGGAGACCGCCGCTGGTCTTATAGGCACTGTTGTCAAATTTGCCGCCGGCGTGCAGGGTGGTGAAGACCAGCCGCTCGGCGCTGACGCCTTTTTCGTGCATTCCTACCGGAATCCCTCTGCCGTTATCTTCTATGGTGGCGGAGCCGTCCGCTTCCAGGGTCACACGGATCAGTGAGCAGTACCCGGCCAGATGCTCGTCCACGGCATTATCTACGATTTCATAGATCAGATGATTCAAACCTCTGGTAGAAACGCTGCCGATGTACATCCCCGGACGTTTCCGTACCGCCTCAAGCCCTTCCAGCACGGTAATACTGGAAGCATCATAATTATGGACTGCTGAAGCCATGCCTAAAACCTCTTTCCCGATTTGTAATGTTTATAATGTTTCCTTAATATCCATCTTCTTGCTGCAGGCAACCGCCAGCGCCCCGGGGCCGATATGGCAGGCGACGCTTAATGACAGCCGGTCGATGTTGATGTCTATCCCGGGAAAGATGCCGGCCAGCTCGGTTCCCAGCTGCTCGGCTTCCGCCTTTCTTTCCGTGTGGGCAATATGAAGCCGCACCGTCTCGGCGCTGATGCCGCCGAAACGGTTCTGCATGTCGTTGGAAATGGCATTGATCATAATATTCTTGCCTTGCTTAACAGTACGTGCTTTGGCAAAAGCGTCCAGCTTATCGCCTTGGATCTGCAATACCGGCTTGATTTTCAGTACCGTGCCCAGCATCGCCGCCGTCGGCGTGATACGCCCGCCCTTTTTCAGATAGAACAGCGTATCCAGCATGATATAGATACTGCAGTTGTATTTGTCCGCCTCAAGGATATCCTTGATCTGAGCCGCATTTTTACCCGCCCCAATCAGCTGCCGGGCATCCCTGACCGACTGTTCCTGTACTACGGAAATCCGCAGATTATCAACCACCTGAACCCGGCCGCCATATTCCTTGGCCAGCAACGACGCGTTCTCACAGGAACCGGAAAGCCCACTGCTCATGGGAATATGTACAATCTCATCATAAGCAGACAGGATGCCGTCCCATGTCTTTTTCACACTAGCCGGAGACGGCTGGCTTGTCACGACATCGGCGCCTGATTTCAGTTTGCTATAGAAATCTTCCTGCGAAAGGGATATATCTTCAAAAAAAGTCTCTTCATTTATCATAAACGGCATCGGCAGCACAAATACGCCCATTTCTTCCCCTTGTTTCTGTGTTATTCCGCTGTTGCTGTCGGTTACAATCGCGATTTTGGCCATAATGATCTTACCTTTCCAATATTTCAATTAATATCTTACTGTCAGATGGTTCTAAAGTCAACAAAATTCCACAGACCCTCTTCAATATATTTTTCTAGCTGCTGGTTATCCGCCTGCTCCAGTAACGGGTCATCCCGGAGCAGCTGATCCGCTGCTTCGGCCGCTTCTTTCAGAATATCGGCATCTTGGTAAATATCGCCTATTTTAAAGGTCATGATCCCGCTCTGCCGGATACCGAACAGATCGCCCGGCCCCCTCAGCCGCAGGTCTTCACCGGCAATAAAGAATCCGTCGTTGGACTGACCCAGTATCTCAAGCCGTTTCATGACATCCTCGCGTTCCGAACCGCTGACAAAAATACAGTAGGACTGATGTGCCCCCCGGCCGACCCGGCCCCTTAACTGATGTAACTGCGCCAGTCCGAAACGCTCGGCATTTTCCACCATCATCACGGTAGCATTAGGTACATTTATCCCCACCTCAATCACGGTAGTCGCCACAAGAACATCTATATTATGTGCCGCAAACTCTTCCATAATACGATTTTTTTCCGCCGGCCGCATTTTTCCGTGCAAGGAAGCCAGCTGGATGTTTCCCGGCAGGCGGTTCCTTAATTTCTCGGTGTAATCGGCTACATTTTCCACGCCTTCCAGTTCTCCCTCTTCCACCATCGGGCAAATAACATAAGCCTGACGACCTTTCGAGACTTCCCCAATAATAAATTTATATGCAGTCTCCCGGTAATGTGTGTCAACCACACAGTTTTTAATTGCCAGCCGGTTGGCCGGCAGTTCATCAATGACCGAAACATGCAGATCGCCATACATTATAATCGCCAGTGTCCGGGGAATCGGCGTGGCGCTCATGACTAGGACATGAACCTTTTCCCCTTTTCCTGCCAGGCTTTCCCGCTGGCGGACGCCGAAACGGTGCTGTTCGTCGGTAATTACTAAAGCCAGGTTCTTGTATTCCACCTTTTCCTGAATCAAGGCATGTGTCCCCAGCACAAGGTTAGCATGCCCGTCTTTTATCCGGGCATACGCTTCTTTTTTGGAAGCTGCACCCATGGAACCGGTCAAGAGGACCGGCTTAAGCGGCAGCCCGTATCTTTCACACATATCCTGTACCATACTAAAATGCTGCGCGGCCAAGACTTCCGTCGGTGCCATCATAGCTCCCTGATAGCCGTTGCCGACACACATCAACAAGGCAAGGAAGGCAATAATCGTCTTACCCGAACCCACATCGCCCTGAATCAACCGGTTCATCACGTATTGACCAGTCAAGTCACCCTTAACTTCCCTCCATGTCCGCCGCTGCGCCTCGGTCAGCCGGTACGGCAAGGCTTCCAAAAGCCGCTCCGTATCCGCCACTTCCAGCATAACCGCCGTGCTTTCCGCCGCCTCGACCTGCTCCTTCATCCGGCGCACAGCCACAATAAACAGTAAAAACTCATCAAAAACCAGCCTTCTTCTGGCCCGGTACACCGCTTCCGCCCGCCCGGGAAAATGAATATCTTCCACCGCCCGTCGGTAATCCGCCAAATGATATCGCTGCCGCATCGCCTCCGGCAGCCGTTCTTCCGTCAGCGACGTAATATTCAGAAGCTGCTTCACAGCTTTCATGACCATATTATTAGTAAGCCCGGCGGTAAGCGGGTACCTAGGCAAAAGACATCCCTCCAGCATATCATACTCCGCCGGCTTAAAAATCTTCGCCTGCTCCATAAACAACGCGCCGTCCCGCCCCTGCACCCGGCCCCGGAAAACATAGACGCCCCCGGTCTTAAACATCTTAACCAAATACGGCATATTAAAAAAGGTCAGCATCAAGCTACCGCTCTCATCGCAGACCCTTACATTTACGATAGTCAGATTCCTGACTTTTTTCTTTTGCACCGTCCCCGCCACAGTTCCGCCCACGCTGTTAATCTCCCCAACCTTAACCTCCGCAATCCGAACCGCCTTTCCAAAGGCATCATAATCCCTAGGATAATGTCGCAGCACATCCTGAGCATAATATATACCTAATCTATGAAACAACCCCGCTGTTTTGTCACCAATCCCTTTAATCTCTCTAATATCCATATCACTACCCATAACATCCCCATAACGTTCCCCATCACTCCGCCAGTCAGAAAGATGATTTGCATTTTTCTAGCCAAAGGACGGAGCAAACTCGCTTCGCTCAAACAATGCTCCAACCTTTGTCCAGAAAAATGCAAACACTTTCCGCCTGTCTCTTCGCCGGCCAAGATGTTTAAAGAATCCTGCCCAGTAATCTTTTCAAAACATCCAGTTGGAATCCCGAATCGTCATATTGCCCAGGCATCATCAGCTCCGGTGACTTGCGTGAGAAAATTAGTGCATCTTAGCTTCTCACGTCAAGTAAGCCTAGCTATGGCCGGACATGGATGTCCGACCAAGGCTTCACGCGCCATGGATGGCGCTTGAACGCCGGTAGCGGAAGCCGCCGTCACTCAGGGTGAGAAACTTAGATGCACTTATTTTCGGGAGCCGTCACCGGAGCTGATGATGCTTGGGCAATATGACGATGACCGAGCACCTATGCCGAGCACCTATGACCGAGCACCTATGACCGAGCACCTATATGACGATGACCCAAGCACTATTCAACCGAAACAATATAGTAATAAATCGGCTGCCCGCCAAACTGCAGCTCAACATCATGTGAAGGGAAGTTTTCCGCCACTTTCTGTTTCATCTTCTCGGCATCCGCCTCGGCAATCTCTTCCCCGTAGTAAATACTGATCAATTCATTGGCATCGCTGGCAATCTCCGTTATCATCTGATACGTCACTTCCGCCACGTCACGACCAACGGACAGGATGCCGGCATCGCCGATGCCCATATAATCGCCTTGTTTGATTTCCTTATCCTCTATGGTGGTGTCACGTATTGCATAGGTGACCTGGCCGGTCTTTACCTTGGCGATCTCCTCGTTCATATTCTGGGTATTTTCTTCAATGCCAAGATCAGCCACATAGTTAATGACTGCCGTAATGCCCTGTGGCACTGTCTTAGTCGGCAGTACAATGACATTTTTATCTTTTACCAGCATTTTGGCCTGATTGGCGGCCAAGATGATGTTCTTATTATTGGGGAGGATATAAATGTGATCCGCATTGACACGGCTGATTGCATTCATCATGTCCTCGGTACTGGGATTCATGGTCTGGCCGCCTTCAATCAGACAGTCAATTCCCAAGCCGGTGAAAATGTCATTGATACCGGCACCCGCCGATACCGCGATAAACCCGACCTCCTTGCGGGGCAGGTCGGCCGCCGGAACGGCGGCTTCCGGCTTATCAGGTGCTATGGCAAGGTTATCCTTGGCCTTCTTAAACAGCGTTTCCTGATGTTCTAGGCGCATGTTGTCTATTTTTATGTTTGACAGCGCCCCGTATTTTAACGACTTCTGGATGGCCAGGCCGGGGTCATTGGTATGCACATGTACTTTGACCACATCATCGTCGGTCACAACGACAATCGAATCACCGATGGATTCCAGATAGGCTTTAAAATCCATCTCCTGTTTAATATTAAAATTCCTGGTCAGCATAATGATAAATTCGGTACAATAACCAAATTTGATGTCCATGTCCGCCTGCGCATCCAAGCTTTGTGAAGTGATGGCCGGCTTTGCTTCGGAAATAGTGAGATCAAGCTCTTTGCCAAGAAAGATGTCATAAGCGCCTTTCATGACCTCCAGCAGCCCTTGACCGCCAGAGTCAACAACGCCAGCCTGCTTGAGAACCGGCAGCATATCCGGGGTTTTACTCAAGACTTCTTCCGAATACTTGATGATCTCTTCAAAGAAGCGCCCCATATCCTCAATGCCTTCTTCCATAAGAGCTCTTGCTTTTTCTGCCCCACCCCTGGACACGGTCAATATTGTCCCCTCTTTGGGCTTCATAACCGCTTTATAAGCTGTTTCCACGGCTTTGTCAAAAGCATCCGCCAAAATCGGGATGGTGAGTTCGTCATGTTCCCTGGCAACCTTAGTAAAGCCTCTGAACAGCTGGGACAGGATGACGCCCGAATTGCCTCTGGCACCCCGCAGGGAGCCCGAAGATATGGCCTTGCATACTGTAAGCATGTCGGCATTTTCCATGACGGCCACTTCTTTAGCCGCCGCCATAATGGTCAATGTCATGTTAGTCCCGGTATCACCGTCCGGAACAGGAAAAACATTTAACTCATTAATCCATTCCTTGCCGGCTTCCAATTTTTTTGCACCTGCCAAAAACATCTTTGAAAGCAAGCGTGCATCGATCGTATTGTTACCCACAATAACCTTCCTCCTTAATCAATCACTCGTACACCTTCCACAAAGATGTTTATTTTTTCTACTGCGATTCCGGTAAACTCTTCAACTTTATATTTTACGTTGCTGATCAGATTGTCTGAAACCGCGAGAATACTTACCCCATAGGAAACAATTACATGAAACTCCAGAACCAGCCGGTTATTGACGACACTTACGCCGATCCCCCTTGTCATGCTGTCCATCTTAAGAAGCTTTACCAGACCGTCTTTTACATTGATGCCCGCCATACCCACGACACCAAAGCACTCATTTGCCACTGAGCCGGCATACTGTGCAATCACTTCGTTATCGATTTGTATATTTCCCATATGCGTATTCATAGAAGAAGTTTTCATGGGTGACCTCCTTATATTAAATATAAAACCATGTTATATTATACCCTTATTATGTCAAAAATGAAATACTAAATTTCATACAATGTCAAAATATATGGCTACATATTTTATTATTGACAAATTTTATTTTTTTCTTGCATTATGACGGTTTATCTGATATCATACTACTGTTGTGATTATTGCCGGTTAGGAGGTGCAAAGATGGCTAAGTGTGATATTTGTGGTAAAGGTGCTCATTTCGGGCATAATGTAAGCCATTCTAATAGAAAAACAAACAGAATCTGGAACTCTAATATTAAGAGAGTTAAGTGTGTCGTCAACGGAGCTTCTAAAAGACTTCACGTTTGTACAGCTTGTTTGAAATCTGGAAAAGTTGAGCGGGCATAGACAGCAGTGCCTGAGCGTGTATGAGGTTAAAGACAAAAAATCGGCATCTGCCGATTTTTTATTCTATAGGAAAGTGCTCCTGCAAGAGTGAATCATTCGGGAAGAACGCTCTGCGTTCTTCTAGGCGAGCTTGCTCGCTTTTTTATTTTATTGTTATCTATTACTATTGATTATTGATTGTTACTAAGCCCTTCCTAAGCCTGTCTTTCATATTCAAATTCACTGCGAAGTTTTTCAAACAGCCGATTTATCGCCAGTATCATCTCATGATCACCGGCAGTATTGTCCGGGTGGAATATCTTAATCAGATCTTTATAACGTTTTTTAAGGGCTAAAGGGTTATTCACTCCCTTAAAAAGTATCTCAATCGTTTCATTATATCGCCCATAGGTAATATCCCGGGCCGAGGCCTCTTTTTCGGTCAGGAACTGATTCTTTTCTTTTTCAAATTTGCGCTTGTCCATATCAAGCTGGCTAAAACCGCTCTTTAATATTTCCATCTTCTTATCGAAAAAGGCCGTATCTTCTTTGAGCCGTTTCTTTTCGATTACCAGCTTATGGTTGAGTTCTTTCATCTCGTCTTGAAATTGTTTTCTTTCGGTAACAAATTTATGCTGCATATTTGTCAGGTCATTGCGGGCCGCCTCAATCCGGATATTTTCCGTAAACAGCCATGACTTAAGAATATCCAGCTCTTCCTTGCTTCCGTGTACAAGGATTTCTTCAAATGTCTTGCCTTCGATCGGCTCTGTTACCTTGTCCATCTTGATCCCGTCCACATTGACTCCTTTAGTCACAATAATAAAAATTATACCCTATCAGCAGCAGCAAGGCAATAATAATCAAAGCAACAAAACGATTGGTTAAAAAAAACATAAGTAACATGCCGACAGCAACCCAAAATGCTATAAATCCTATCATCCTCTGCATGGATAATCCCTACTTATGTTTCTTTATCTATCCTATGCCATTCACCATAAAATGATGCATTTACCGTTCCGGAAACGCGATATCAACGGCTTCATCGTCCTTGATAATCTCTTCTTCCTTGGGCTTGGTAAACTTGTCCACCAGATCGGGGATCATGTCAAGTATCTTCGTCAGTGAATCCTGGTTCCGGATATTTACCAGCTTGGTGGTGCCACCTTTGATGACAAGCACTGCACTGGGCGTCAGTTTGCCGCTGAATGCCCCGGCCCCGCCGTTTTTCTTATCTCCTGCCGATGCTCCGGCCGCGACTCCGAACGTCATATCCATCAACGGCAAAATAATAACATCACCGATCTGTGTGGGTTCACCGACAATTGTTTTAGCAGAAAGAACGGAATTCATTCCTCTCATCAGAGAATCAATGACACTGTTAAAATTATTTTCTGACATTACGTGCCCTCCCTTTTCAATAATTTAATTATTTTTCGGATGTTCTTGTCTCTGTAAACCTTCCATGCCGCCCATAGCAGCACATAAGATGAGACTCTCCCCTTAAAATAGAAGTCTCCTTCTATCCGGTTGTCCACCAATTCCTGATCAAAATCCGGGGTTATAAAGACATTATTGCCTATCACCGGATACAAAATACTATATAATTCTAAAATTTGTCCCGTTTGACGCGGATCTTTCATTCCCACGGTCATATTAACCTTTATCCGGCGGGGTTTGATGCTTCGAAATATCTGCCCCAGCTGCCGGGAACAGAGAGAAAAGGCTTCCTTGAATTCGTCACTCTTGATAATATCAATATAATAACGGATATTAAAAACTGCATCTTTTATTCTATCATAGATTTTTAGGATTGTGTACCATATATTTGTAATTTTGTTCCTGATCTTAACGAAAGCAGGTGCATCAGCAGCTGCCGTGTCATCGGTTCCGTCATCGTGTGCCGGCATATTCTGATTCACAGAATCGTTATTTGCCGGATCCGGCGCGACTGAATCATTATTTGGACTGGCGTCCGCAGCATTAGTCGCCGTGTCTTCGTTCCCGGAACCGGCCGTCATGTTATCATTGTTGGCCGGCGGCTTCACTTTCGATGAATTGTAAACTGTAAAAAACAAGACCTTCACCTTGACATAAGCCGCTTCTGGATAGGCAAAAACCACCCTGACAAGGCGGAACAGCCAGGTCGCCTTTATTCTAACATATATAGGTGCTTCCAACCCGCTTTTCCGATATCCTTTGATCCGGTACCGCACGGGCACAAACAATACCAGCAGCAGCAATAAAACCAGCAAGGAAAGCAAGGCCAGCACAATTATCCCGATCACTTTTAGAATAGTTAATAATACCGAAAGCATATCAAATCCCCGCAAGCAAAAAATCTTTCAGGTTGCCGTCCCTGCCCGACTGGAAACATTCCACGGCAATCTGCTCGACAATCCCCACTGCCTCATCACGCCCATTAGCAATCCCCACTACGAAAGGTGAATGTTTTCGATAGTATGTCTGCTTCAGGAAAGCACAATGATAAAACTCCAGCTGGTCGCTTCCCTCGGCCAAGGCAATTACATAAATATTCAGCTGTCCGGCCCGATGCTTCAGCTTCCATTTGACTTTGGCCGGATTTTTGACCGTTTCGCCGACGTAAAGATTTTTGTAAAACTTCATTAGCACTACCTGTCCTTAGCAAGCTTAATAGTTCCGACATGTCCATAATTATTCCGTAAATATAATCATATCATACTTATTTGTTTTTCAAAAGTAGAAATTGACTGGTGGGGTGTATTCATATATACTTTATATATCGTTGTGTTTTATGTAACAAAGTGAAGATTTGTTGTGATGTCCGCTCCGGCGGATAAGGGGATGTGGCGGCTGAAAGAAAAACATTTCAGCATTTGGTTTTACAGTCCGCGCGGCGGACAGGGGGATGCTTATGAAAAATATTGCCAGTGTGGCGCTAAAGCCGGGTATGGAAATCGCGGCGGATATCTATAATTACCGCAATGAGCTGGTGGTCACCGCCGGAACCACAGTGGATGCCCATGTGATCCGCAAGCTAAATCTGTATTCTATCGTCGCAGTTACCGTCATGGAGGAGCTCGACTATGCGACTACATATTTTGAAAAGACAAGGCTGAGCCCTGGCTTTATCCGGTTCAGTGAGGCCTACGAGCGGGTCATGCCTGTATATAAAGCCATGATGATTCATTTTATTACCAACCGGGTTCCGATCGTCATGAAGCAGCTGATGAAGATATACCATGATATCACCGATCAGGTCGATGACAAGAATAAGATCTTGGATTACCTGTATAACATGCTTCCCAGTGAAGACGACATGACGCATGCCCATTGCCTTAATTCGGCGCTGATAGCCGGTGTTTTCGCCCCTTGGCTCAAGCTCTCCCCGGAAAACACCACGGTTTTGATCCAGTGCGGTTTTTGTTATGATATCGGTAAGCTACGCCTGCCTAATTCGCTGATCTGGAAGCCGGATAAATTGACGGATGTCGAGTTTATGAAGATGAAGACCCATACCATGCTGGGTTTTGAGCTGTTAAAAGATCTGGAGCTTGACCCGCATATTATCAAGGCCACCCTGATGCATCATGAACGCTGTGACGGGTCCGGTTATCCTTCCCGGCTCAAGGGGACGCAGATTGATATGTTTGCCAAGCTGGTCGCCATCATCGATTCATACGAGGCCATGACTTCCGCCCGGATCTATCGGCAGTCCAAGCATCCTTTCCAGGTAATTGCCAGTTTTGAAGAAACCGGACCGGACAAGTATGACGAACGGCTGCTTAAGCCGATACTGCTCAATATCGCGGAGCATATGGCGGGAAATTCGGTTTTGCTGAGTAACGGCCAGCAGGCTTTAGTGGCCAGGATCAATCCGGCGGCCATATCACGGCCAATCGTCAAGTATCCCGACGGCCTGTTAATCGACTTAAGCATCAATGATGCCCTGGAAATCATCTCTATCTGCTGAAATAAGCATCAAAGATCCTTTTGGCAATCGGTACCGCGTAATCCCCGCCGGCTCCGGCTCCTTCAATAATGACCGTCACGCAGACCTGCGGGTCGTCTGCCGGGGCATAGCCGGTAAACCAGGCATGGCTTTCACCTTTAACGGTTCCAAATTCGGCCGATCCGGTTTTGCCGGCGGCCGTATATCCGCTGTCCCGCAGTCTCGTTGCGGTTCCGCTGGTGACGACATGTTCCATCAGCTGCCCCAGAAGCCGGGCTTCCTCGGCACTCATCAGCTCGCCATAGACCTCCGGGGTAAATTGTTTAACGGTGCTGCCGTTTACGTCTTTGACCGCATCAACGACATAGGGTTTCATCAGGACGCCGTTGTTAGCGACCGCGCCGGTGATCATGTTCAGGTGTACCGGCGTCATCTGGGTCTTGCCTTGTCCGATGGTGATCTGCATCATATCCGCTTCCGCCATGTCCTCTGTCAGGCTGAGCCTGCTTTGGTTATAATTCATCGTAAGCGGCAGGTCTTGGTTGAACAGCAGCTGGTCGAGCGTTCCTAGAAAACCTTCCCGGTCAAGCGACAGCCCGATGTTGGCAAAGGAGCTGTTGCATGACTTGGCAAAAGAAACATTAAAGTCCACCTGTCCGTGGGCGCTTCCGTGATAACAGTTGATCCGTTCATCCCCCCGGATAAAATAGCCGGGGCAGTTATAGTGGTACCCAGAGATATCCAGCTCGTTCTGTCTGATATATTCCAAGGCGGTAATGAGCTTAAAGGTCGATCCCGGGGGATAAAGCCCTTGGGTGGCGCGGTTCAGCAGGATGCCGCTGTCTTCGTCTTCGATCAGATCGTCCCATATTAACGGGATCTCGGCCGGGGCAAAATCCGGTTTTGACACCATGGCCAGTATCTCTCCGGTCGCCGGAACCGTGACCACGATCGCCCCCTTATAGACACCTAGGGCTTTGGACGCCACTTCCTGAATATCCGCCATCAGCGTAGTATGGACGCTGTCACCGGGGTTTTTCCGGCCGGATGCCGCGTTTTCGGCCTTCTGAGAGAGCAAGGCATTGGACTGGATCAGGTAATAATTGGCCGCCGCCTCGATACCCGTCCTCCCTTTCGTAGCATAGCCTACCACATGGGAAAACAGATTTTCATAGGGATATACCCTGATCTCCTGCCCGTCAGCATCCGTCCTGGTCTCGGCCAGTACCTCCCCGTCCCTTGCTAGGATGGCACCGCGGCTGTTCTGTGCCATTAACATCTGCTGGATGCCGTTATAATCGTTATTGGTCATCTCCTGCTTATAGGTCAAAGAATAGTAGCAGATATAACCGGTCATCCCTAACAAAAGGAGGACAAATGCCCATGTGACATACCTAATCTGGCGGTTCGACTTTTTATTCACTGTCATAAGCTTCTCCCTCGTTAATTATCCTTCCCCTTTTCCTGCCCCTTTTTCTTCCCATCTGTTTCATGGCGGCTACTTCCTCCTGCCTGATGATATAAAGCCCTTCAATAACGGCAAACATGATCATCGTCGTCAGTATTGAACTGCCTCCATAGCTGATCAGCGGCAGGGTCACGCCGGTCAGCGGGATGAATTTGGTTCCCCCGCCGATCGTCAAGAATATCTGAAATATATATGTAATGCCGAGGCCAAAGGCAATCAGCCGGTAAAACTTTTCCTTCAGTCCGGAGGCTATATTCATAAACATCGTAAAGCAGCTGATACAGATCAGGATCAGGCAGACGGCAAAGAAAATACCCAGTTCTTCCGCTACGGCGGAAAAAATCATGTCCGCTTCCACAAACGGAATGGAAAGCGGATTACCCTTATATAGCCCCAGCCCGAACAGGCCCCCGTTTGATATGGCAAACAGAGACTGGGTGATCTGATAGCCGGAAGAATCAATCACGCTCCACGGATCCCGCCATGCCTGGACACGCGTCTGAACATGCTGGAAGACCTGATAAGCCAATATGGCGGCACCGCTGCCGCCGACCGCTCCGGCTATCACGTATAAACCGTTTCCCGTCGCCAGATAAACCATGAAGACATATACGACAAAGAATATCAAGGCACTGCCCAGATCCCTTGACACCACTAGGATAATGACATGCGCCGCCGCGACCACCGCCGTGGTAAAAACCTGAAAAAAGCCGGATGACTGATACAGCGCACTGGCGACAAAGAAGACAAAAAGTATTTTCACCGCTTCCGAAGGCTGGAAGGTGACGCCGGCTACGGTAAAGGAAAGCTTGCTGCCGTTGACGTCCTGCCCTAAGATCAGGACGGCCGTCAGGGCGGCGATCCCCACCAGCGCATATATCCAGGTAAGGCTTTTTAAGAACCGCAGCTTCCTGATCAGGTGCGGCAAAAGCAAAAAGATAATCAACGAGCCGGTCGCGATAATAAACTGCCTGATCGCCTTATCATAGGATATCCTAGTCAGCACTACGAAGCCGACCCCTAACAGCAGGCACATATTGTTAAGAATCAGACGGTTGCCTTTGGGATAGAGCATATGGAACAGAACGATGGCCGCATACAGGACAATCTGCTGAAATACCGCAAAGAAAAGCTGGCCGACTTCCCCTGTCTCCAGATAAATATAAAAATAGCAGGTCAAATGAATAAAGAACATCAAGATATTCTGCCGGACATAGATGCCGTTCCTTCTTTCTTCCCCATGGAAACGGAATACCGCAAAACATTCATAAGTATACAGTGCCATACAGACTGTAATAAAATACTTCGATAATTCCTCAAAATAAACCTGTGCTACCTGCATTACTCAACCCCTCTTTTGCTATGGCCAGTGGTATAGTGTTCATATGGCCTGACAGCATTGTCTTTAAAAACGGCAATATCTTTGAAATAACTAATCACATCTTCCGTTTCCTTACCGGTCTCGGTAGTAAAATCCAGTCTCATATCTATTCTCATATCTGGGTACGATGAGCAGACTTTGGATATTTCTCCCTGCCTAATACTGTCATGCAGCGATAAGGGAACGGTATTATATACAATATTATAACAATGACGGCATTTTTTACCGACCTGGAACTGTTTTCCGTATCGGTCCGTAAGCGGCATGATATCGTTCTGGCGGTCTTTAGCTGCTTGTCCGCTTTCCCATAAGCAGTTTGCCGATATCATCATCGGAATCCGGCCATATACCATCATGCCGGCCACCGCCGGAAGGCCATTTGATAAGGGCAGGCGACTGTTTATCAAGTCACTTATCTCGTGCTTATTCAGTTCCAGCGGCAGATAACATTCATCGGCATGCCCACGCCAGAACTGCCATGATTCTTTATTCCATATATAAAGCGAGTGGTCTGTCACAATGTGTCCGGAATAACCGACTGACCGCAGCCATTCATAGCTCTCCACGTTTTGGATCAGCACGCCGTCACACATATCACCGTGCAGGACAGCGGCATATTGACTAAGATACTGTTCCGACCTGGCGCGGAATATCCGGGGCAGGACCGCGAACCATTCCATCCCCTCGGTTTTAGGCGGGACACTATGAATTCCCCATATGTCAATATCTATATATATTCTCTCAATCACATGCCGGACGGCGCTTTGCCATTGTTCGGCAGTTGTCACCTGCACATGCAGCCTGTGTCTGCCATGTGAGCCGGGAACTGTTTTTACAGGCTCAGTTGCGGGCATCGCAGGCATCGCGGGCAACGGCAATCTTGGCGGAAGCTGGCGCATGAACGGTCTTAAAAGCCTCTCTTCTAACTGTTCTAATGCCTGACGCCTTAATTCATTCATTTCCTTTACCGGCATGAACACATTATCTGACAATTCGATGTTAAGCTCATCAAAGACAAAAAGAGTATTCCCGCTTTTCTTAAGCTGTTTTAGCACGCCTTCCTCACTAAGCGGCTGCTTCAAGGCTGTACTTAAGTCCGCGCCCTTGCGGCTGGCCACAGTTTGGCCGCAGGAGACTGTCAGTTCAGCCGGCTGTCCGGCAGTAAAACGGCCATATCCGCTGACAGCAAGACACATCGGCGCTTCAAGATACCGACGGCGGATTTCCGTAAGTAAGGCTTCATCGGCGCCTTCGTATCCCGGACCGCCACGGGTGATCATTTCCCTGCCGTTATGCCGGTAATAATACCCTTCCCCGGCTTCATCCCGGATGTACAGCGACTGAAGCTGATATGTGTCTGACGCTGACACCGTAAAACCGGATCGCCCCTTCTCGTAATACATATCGATATATTTACGGTAAAGTGCCGTCACCCCGGCAGTATATTCCGGCTTTTTCATCCGTCCTTCGATCTTAAAGGATGTGATTCCGGCTTCAATCAAGTCCGGCAGTATCGCCAGGGTACACATATCCTTCAGGCTTAAAGGGTACCAGTCGTTCTTCCGGCTGGCCGCTTTTTTACCGTCACGGCCGGATATCTTCTGATATGGCAGCCGGCACGGCTGGGCGCAGCGCCCCCGGTTGCCGCTCCTGGCTCCCAGTATGCTGCTGAACAGGCACTGTCCGGAATAACTGTAACACATAGCACCATGGATGAAGGTCTCCAGCTCGATGTTGACTTTTTTTCTTATCCCCACCAGCTCCTCGAGGCTCAGCTCCCTTGCCGGGATGATTCTTACCGCCCCGTTATTCTTTAAAAACTGCGCCCCATATGCATGGGTGATATTCATCTGGGTACTGGCATGGACGTTCAGCTGCGGAAACTGTTTGATTACCCAGCTAAGCACGCCGATATCCTGGACGATGACACTGTCAAGGCCGGCCTCATAAAGCGGGGCAAGATAAGAATACAGCTCACCGAATTCCTTTTCTTTCACAAGGGTGTTTACGGCAAGGTATACCTTGCGCCCGAACAAATGTGCATAGCGGATTCCCTTTAGAAGCTGTTCCGCCGTGAAATTTCCCGCATATGCCCTGGCGCCGAACCGGTCGCCTCCCAGATAAACCGCATCTGCCCCGGCGTTAAAAGCCCCGATAAGTCCTTCATAATCACCCGCCGGTGCCAGCAGCTCCACTTTTCCCGTCATCTCTTATAATCCCTCATGATAGATGTATTGCCATGGATGTGTTGCCATGGATTTAATCCCATAAAAAAACTGTCCTTAAAACAAAGACAGCCTTTCTGCAACCGTTAGCTTTTCAGTTCTGCTTCCAGCCGGATGATTTTCTTCGTGTTCTCATTGATTTCGGCCTGAAGGGTCTTAACATTCTTCTCAGTATTCTCAAGCTTGATCTGAGCGGCTATCAAAGCGTGCTTCAAATCATATAATTCCTTCTCTTTGTTCTGGATCTCTTCCTCCAGCACGCCGATCTGCTTCTTGGCTTTAAAATAATCATCCGCGATATTGAGCTGAAGCAGGACATTCTGCCGGTCAAGCGGCTGTCTGCGAAAAGATTCGACTTTATTGTATTCGGCTATCTTATTATTGATATAGGAAGCTACTTTTTGCAGATATTCTTCACTTTCATATCCGCTTAAAGTTAAAACCTTACCGCCAATAATAACTTCCGTATCGGTCTTACCCGTCATTTTCTTGCTCCCTGCCGCCATAAGATGACTGTATCTGTAAATATTACTGCTTGTCTGGTTACATATAGCCTATTATATCAGATCAGGTTGAAATATCAAGCCCTAAATGGTGATAGGCTAAATCGGTGGCGACCCGGCCGCGAGGCGTCCGGTTAATCAGCCCGTTGATCAGCAGGTAGGGCTCATACACCTCTTCTATCGTTCCAGCGTCTTCCCCGATCGCTGCCGCCAATGTATCCAGTCCAACCGGGCCGCCCTTAAACTTCTGGATGATGGTGAACAGCATGTTCCGGTCAACATGATCCAGTCCCATCTTATCCACATCCAATAAATCCAAGGCAGTGGCCGCCACCGCCCCGGTTATGACGCCGTCGTATTTGACTTGGGCAAAATCGCGCACCCGCTTAAGGATCCGGTTAGCCAGCCGCGGCGTGCCCCGGCTGCGCCGGGCCAGTTCTTCCGCCCCCGCCTCTTCGATCTTGACCTTAAGTTTGTGAGCTGAATGCATGATAATCGTTTTTAACTCGCCGGTATTGTAGAATTCTAGGCGGTGGATCACCCCGAAGCGGTCGCGCAGCGGCGCGGTCAAAAGCCCTGCCCTAGTTGTCGCGCCTACCAAGGTGAACTTAGGTAATTCCAGCCGGATCGAACGGGCTGAAGCCCCCTTACCGATCATGATATCAATGCAGTAGTCCTCCATGGCCGGATAAAGAACCTCTTCCACCTGCCGGTTGAGCCGGTGTATCTCATCTAAGAAAAGCAGGTCACCGGGCTGCAGGTTGTTCAGGATCGCGGCCATTTCACCGGGTTTTTCGATAGCCGGTCCGCTGCTGACTTTCATATTGACGCCCATCTCATTGGCAATAATGCCGGCCAGCGTAGTCTTACCTAGACCCGGCGGGCCGTAGAACAGCACATGGTCCAGCGGATCCTTCCTTTGCCGGGCTGCCTCCATATAGACCCTAAGGTTGTCCTTGACCTTGGTCTGGCCGATATACTCGTCTAGGCTCCGGGGGCGCAGGGAGCCTTCGATCTTCAGATCCTCTTCTTTTAATTTTGTTTCTATGATTCTTTCGGGCATGGGCAGGGTTACCTCGTGGGTTTATATAGTATTATTATGTTCTTACGAAGCGTTCTTATGGAGCGTTATATGAAGCATTTTATATAGAGTTTATATGAAGCATTTTATGTAGCGTTCTTATAATGATTTTTAATCAAGCATTATTATGGAGTTTTATATTGAAGATGATGACGTTAAAACATATTCTTAAGAGCCGCTTTCAGCAGCGCTTCAGTGTCCATTTCTTCCATAGCGGCGGCTTTCTTAACCGCCTTTAAGGCCTCCGCCGCCCCATAACCCAAAGCCACCAATGCTTCTACGGCTTCATTCTTAGCCTGGCTATCCGTACCCGAGTGGCCGGTATTCCCATATACATCCATTTCCTTTGCTACTAAGGTATCTTCTATGGACACTTTATCCCGCAGATCCAGGATGATCCGCTCTGCCGTCCGGATGCCGATGCCAGGTGCCTTGGATATGGCCCTAGCATCCCCTGCCATGATGGCAAAACGGAGGTCATCGGCACTCATCACTGACAGTACGGCCAGCCCGCCTTTCGGGCCGATGCCGTTGACTGTGATCAGTTTCTTGAATATTTCCATGTCGTCTCTGGTCAAAAACCCATACAGCTGAAAAATATCCTCCCTGATGTGGGTGTAGGTATAAAGCTTGATCTCCTGACCCACCCCCGGAAGCAGATTGGCCGTACCTGTTGAAATCCTGACATTATATCCGATATTACCGGTATCAATAATTACATTGTCTTCTGTTATGGCGGCGATTTCACCTTTTACAAAAGCTATCATACATTAAATATCCCTTCGTTTGGTAAAATAAGATCAATGACACGATTCTGGTTGATCAGAAAAGGTCATGTCCTTATGATAAACCATAATGCCCATTTTGAAAACACCAAAAATTCCGCTGCCAATTCCTCCCCGGATTCGTTATTCTGGCCGTCCAGTTTTTCTTGGGGCTCTTGTTCTTCCAGGCTTTCTACTGATATCTGGTCTTCCGGTTCTTCTCCTGATCCTCCGGTTTCTTCTCCGGTTTCATTTCCTGTTTCTTCTCCGGTTTCTTCTTCATCTTCTTCTCCGGTTTCTTCTCTATCTTCTTCTCCGGTTTCTTCTCTATCTTCTTCTCCGGTTTCTTCTCCACCTTCTTCTCCGGTCACTTCTTCCGGCTCACCGGTCAGTTCTTTGCCGGGGTCTTCCCCGGGAAAATCTGGAAATACCGCCGGATAATTGCCCATGGCACGTAGTGTCGGATAGCTGTTCTCTTTCATTTCCCAGATATCCTCAAAGTCCCAGCCGGCATAAGTGGCGCGGTCCTTC
>QMCD01000257.1_pt1 | contig 37953 bp, 29 predicted proteins | sample 1821841 | NCBI WGS metagenome assembly QMCD01 (sample SAMN01991225, study PRJNA193472) | Termite gut metagenome, whole genome shotgun sequencing project. | isolation source: worker | host: Macrotermes natalensis
TTTTTTCTCCGGTTTGGCAACATGTTCAGCCTCTCTTGTTTATTCGCTTCAATGGGTCATACACACTTGACCGCTTGCATAAACCTTACGGCAACCGAGCAAAAGAAATCATCCCGTACCGACAAACGGTCAGCATACGAGCACAAACGGAAAGCGCCCGCATATGCGAGCGCTTTTTAAAAACAAGCATTTGTTAAACGTTAGTCACGCGATATTTTCGCAAACTTTGCTTTTTCGCCGAGTAATGTACTAATTTGATCAAGCAACTCGTCTTCCTGATACGGCTTACCGAGATAAGCGCCGACGCCAAGCGCCATCGCGCGTTCGCGATGTTTATCGGCTGTGCGCGAGGTAATCATGATAATCGGAATGTCTTTAAAATCCGGGTCGCTTTTCGCCAGCTTGGCAAACTCAAACCCGTCCATGCGCGGCATTTCAATATCAAGCAAAATAATATCCGGGCGTTTTTCCGTGAGCATTTTCAGCGCATCGAAGCCGTCTTTGGCCATTTCCGCGATGTAGCCTTCGCGCTGCATCAGCCGCGAGGTCACTTTGCGAATTGTCAACGAATCGTCAACGATCAGCACACGCGGCGCGCTGCCGAGCTCCTCTTCTTTTTTCTGTACCGACGCAACCGGCTGCGTCATTTTGACCGGAGTCCGCTCGCGATGCGACAACTGCACCGGATTGACGATCAAGACAATCTCACCTGTACCCAATATTGTGGCGCCGGATAACCCCTGAATGCGGCGCACTTGCTGTGTGCCGGCACTCTTAACGACAACCTCCTGATTGCCCAGAATTTGGTCAACATGGACGGCAACCCGTCCTTGCCCGGTACGCAGGAAGATCACGGGGTTATAGCGCGTCATTTCCGGCAACGTGTCCGCACGATCCACCAAACGATCAAAATAGAAGAACGGATATTTTTCGCTGCGATAAATAGTTTCACCGCTTCGATACATTGCCGCCAGCGTTTTTTCACTGACGTGTTCGACTTGCTCGACCATGGCCGCCGGCACGGCCCAGATTCGGTTCTGTGCGCCGCGCAACAATACTGTTTGCGCCACCGCAACGGTCAGCGGCAAATAAATCGTGAATTTTGTACCCCGACCCGGCTCGCTGCTCACTTCGATGCGGCCGCCCAACGCGGTGATTTCCGATTGCACAATATCAAGGCCGATACCGCGCCCGGAAACCGCCGTCACCGTTTTTGCCGTACTGAAGCCGGGCTCAAAAATCAGGTTCAGCAATTGCGCCTCGTCAAGCTTGCCGCTGTCGATTCCTTTGGCCTGGGCTTTTTCGCGGACTTTTTCGAGGCTCAAACCGGCGCCGTCATCGGAAAGCACCACAACAATTTCGCTGCCCGCCTGACGGACTTCAATGGCAATTTCGCCATGCCCGGGTTTACCCGCCTTTTGGCGGATTTCAGGCGCTTCAATCCCATGATCAAGCGAATTGCGCAACAGGTGCTCCAACGGAACGATAAGACGTTCCAGCACAGCACGATCAAGTTCGTGTTGCCCGCCGCGAATTTCAAGGTTGGCGCGCTTTTGCAATTCCTTGGTCAATGAACGCTGGATGCGATAAAGCCGTTCGGTCACGCTGGAGAACGGAACGGTACGAATGCCGAACAGCGACTGTTGCACGTCGCGGGAAATCTTCGATTGCGAAAACAGCGCCTGGTTGACGGTATCCAGATGCCCCAGCATCGCTTGCTGAATCGTCGCCACATCGTTGACGCCTTCGGCCAAAGAACGCGTCATTTCTTGCAGCTTGGTATAACGATCAAACTCCAACGGATCGAAATCACCGTAAATCTCTTGCATCTGCTCAAGCTGCGCCTGAATCTGCGATTCGGCTTCGATCTCAATGGCGCGCACGTTTTGGCGCAGACGAATCACGCTGCCCGTCAATTCCAGTAAATCCGTTTTCAATTCGCGCAGCTCGCCTTCGGCCCGCGTCCGCGCGATAATAATCTCGCCGGTTTCGTTCACCAACTGGTCAATACGCGAAGAAGAAACACGCAGCAACGCATTTTCGCTGGTGACTGTTTTCAATGTTTTTGCGGCTTTTTGGGCGGCCGCCAGGGTTCGCGCGGCACGCTCGGTCTCTTGGGATTGAAATACCCCGGCAGTGGACACATCGCCGTCTTTGTCCGGCCGCGGCCTGTCTTCCACAATTTCCGGGGGCTCCTCAGCCTCTTCTTCGGCTTCAAGCCACGGAAGCTTGATATCGGTTTCCCCTGCGGCCAAACGCTCCAATACATAACCGATGTGCTCGAAATCCTCTTCGAGAGCAAGAAACAATCCTTCATCCGGTTTATTTTCTTCAAGGCGGGTTTCCATCTGATGCGCCAATTCCCCCAGACGCATGGCGCCCACCATTCGGGCACCGCCTTTGAGCGTATGCAAAGAACGTTTCAGCTTAAGCTGTAAATCCTGATTTTGGCTGTCTTGGCACCACTTCCACAAAACATCTTGCGCATTGCTGAAAAGCTCTCTTGATTCATCCAAGAACAAGGGTAAAAGCTGCGCGTCGACCTCATCATGAATTGAGCGCAACGCCTCATACTCTTCGACCGCTTCCGGCACGTTCACTGCGGCTTGCGGGGAGTGCTGGGAAAAAATTGAACGAAAATCAAAATCGCTTGGGGAGCCGGATTCCCCCCCCGCTTTTTCTGTGCTCCCGACAGCCGGCGGTATTATCGGTTCCTTTTGGTCAGGCTGTGCTATCGGCGCCGTTTTGATCTTCGGTTTTTCAATAAGCGGCGTCATTGATGACTCTACCGTTGGTATCGCTCCCGCGCTGTCCTCCTGAAATGCTTTTTTAGCTTCATGCAAAATATTTTCTTCGGCATCCGGCTGCCCACCTTCCGGAATGCAATATTCCTGTCTTTGTAATTGCTTGATTTCTTTGACAATGGCTTCGGCTTCCCGCTCTTCAGCCATGGCAAAAGCTTCTTTCACCGCAATACGGTCGAGCAAAGCACGCAAACCCGCCACAGCCCGGGCGACGACCGGAATCATTTTCGACGAAGGCCGAGCGCCGGAACGCGCGTGCTCTTTGACCGTGAGCAAAAACAGTTCCAGCGATTTGGCAATTTCGGCAACCTGGAAAAAGCCCGTTGTCGAAAGAATGCTTGCCAGCGTATGCGCCGCACGAACCATCTCATCGTCCGGGGTATGCGCCGAATCCATCTGCATCAACGTCATTTGGCGGTTCAGCATTCCCCAATGCTGTTCGGCCTCTTCAAGGAACAAATCGAACAACGTGCGCGTTAACACAACGCTGCCAATGCGTATATTTTCCTCCGTCGCCAAGGCAACATCCTGTCCGGCGGGTGCTGTGGACGATTTCGCCGTCATCTCTTCAATTTCTGCGCTCTCCGGGCTACTGTCAGGCTCATCGCCAAACATGCGTAATTCGACTACTGCCGACCTGCGATGATGAGGCGCGGGCTTCGTCGAGAGCGCACCCATTTCAAGATGGATCGTATCGCCGTCCTGGCGAACACGCACTTCATTGCCATCACTCCGAGACGATGTCTCCAAGACTATCCCGGAAACGAAGTCCTTATTCTCTCGTGCTTCTTCCTCATAACTTCCGGCAAGCGGAACTTCGAAAACAATATGGCCTTCCGTTTCCAAAACAGCGTGCGATACAGGAGCATGCGCTTTCTCTTTCTTGCGAAGCGGTATCTCTAAGCGAAAATCGCTGTCATCTGCTGACAGCGATTTCTCGATGACTGGCCTCTCTGCTGTTTTTCCCCCACTATCGCTGATTTCCGAACGAGACGGTACGCCATAACTTTTCTGAGCTCCGGCGGTTACAGGCGGCGCTTCCATCCTGACTCGAGATGGGGAAACATCTTTCGTTTTTTCAATATCCGTATGCGCTATGGAGATGTGCGACAACATATCGCCACCGATGTGTGGCGGCGTAATCGGCGCTTTAGCGACCACTTCCATGGAAATTTCCTGCGCATCATCATCAGACAAAGCAGGAGGTTCGCGATGAAGCGCTTGCGCCGCTACGGCACTTTTCGGCGCTACCAGCTCTGCCGCCGCCACTGGCGCTGGTGACGACTGGATAGGCGCTATTGTTTGTATTGTTTCTATCACCGGAAATGGCGGCATCGCTTCTTTTTGCACCGTGTCTGTTTGCCGCACCGAATCAGCAATAACCGCCGCTTTCTTTTCCGAGATCTTTGCTTCCGGTAACGGTGTTTGCTTAACGGCGGCGACAACCGGTGACGCGTCTACAACCGCCGGCGATTGGGCGTGTTTTTCATGCTTCGCTGACGGATGCGATGTCGGCGAACCGCCGCCCGCCAATTCCTTTTCAACCGCGGCAATGGCCGCATGAAGTATTTCAGGTGCCGGCGATACCTTTTTCTCGCTGATGAGCGACTGCACCCAACAACGAAATTCGTTTTCCGCCGTTTCCATCATATTCAATACGACAGGCGTTGCCGGACAACCAATTTCAAGCAGTTTGTTATGGATTTTCTCAACATCGAAAGCAAGCTCGCCGAGATCCGTCAACCCGACCATCCGGCCGGAGCCTTTCAAGGTATGGAAAGCACGGCGGACGTTGCGCAACAATTCAATATCCCCGGGGCTGCCGGCCAACAATTTTCGGTTATCGCGGACGCTGTCAAGCACTTCCATGGCTTCGGCAAGGTAAATTTCCAAAAGCTCATTGTCGAGATCGCCGGCATCGATACTTAATAATCGTTTGCCCTCTTCGGAGGGTTGCTCTGTCTGCGACGCGCTGATGAACTTGTCAAGTGACTCCGCCAGACGCTCTTCATCACCCGGACGCAATAACTCTTTGACCGTCTTGATTTTCTCGGCAAGCGCCGCGTCGCTCATCAGGTTGGCATCGGCGGCAAGTATCCGGGTGTTATCGCCGATCATCTCCAGCAACGATTTATCATGCGGATTCATCCGCAGTTGCTGGCCAAGATGACGTAATGTATTGATCGTATCGCCCACCGATACTTCAACAGGCACCGCTTCGATCGGTATCATTTCAGCCTGTGTGGACACAGCCGACATACCCTGCTGCCCCCCGGCCGATTGGGACCGGAACTGTGTCGTCGCAGTGCCACCCGGTTGCGCGCTGTCGCTCACCGGCGCATTTTCAGGCGAAATACCCCCCCCTCCTGTGGGCGGCGGCTCATCAGGCGGCGGCATGGTTCCGTTGCGCTCATGATAACGCGCCAACAACGGAAGAATCAGGGATTCTCTGGGCTCTTTCTGCTGTTCAAGACTTTCCACATAGAAGCCCAAAGCGGATAACGACTCCGCCAAAAGTTCAAAATCCTCGTGAACAAGCTCTGCATCAGGCTTCGTATAAGAATCGATCTGCGCCATACATGCCTGCAGCAGCTGATCCGCCTTTTCATACCCCAGTAACCGCAGCGCGCCGCTGATCTCCTGCCCATCCTTGGCTATCTCGGATAAGCCGTCACGCTTTTGGCGGTCGCGGAAAAACACATCCAATTCCTGCTCCATATGACGCAAGTTGGCTTGAATGTCGCTTACAAGCTGCGGCAATAAGGCTTTATCTTCCGCTTTTCGCGTAACTTCTTCGAGACGCGGCATATTCAGCAACGGCAGCGCCTGCCCAGCCAGTGCCATTTGGACGCGTTTGTACAACATTTCCACTTGCTTCGGCAGACCCGGAATCGGGTTGCCGTATTGCGCAAAGACATCTTCGGCAAACAACAATATTGTGGCGTATTCCATGGCCGTCGACTCGGCAATCGCGCTCTTCCCGGCCAAAGACTCCAGCCCCTGGTTCAGCGCGGTGAAAAGCCGGTTCATTTCCCCGTAAGGCGATACCGCTGCCTCTTTTTGCACAAAGACCAGCTCTTCCTTGAAGACCGGGATAAGGTCGGTCTGCCCGGCGATGATGCGCGCCCAGATCGTTTTGAGCGTTTCAATGCGCTTTTGCACTTCCCGGATGATACGATAAACCGCCAGTGCATTATCGCCATGCGTCGCGGACGGCATCATCGTCGAAAGCTTAAAGAGATTTTGCACGCTCTGCACGCGCTCTGTGGCCGGCGCACCGCCTAACGCGATCAAATAAAGCGCTTCTCGCCAGAGGCGTTCGGCAATACTGTTGCTTCCCTCGGTCAGGCGCCGTATTTGTAAATCGATTCTTGCCAGCAACTGCTTTAGCGAAAATGTATTGGGCACCGCGTCCGCATGCACGACATCAAAAAGAGCCGACACCAACCACCAGAAAGTGCGATTGATACGTTGCGGCGTTACCGCTTGAATATCTTCGGCTGCCTCGCGCATCTGCTCAATACCGTTATGGTTCCCACGCAACCAATCAAGCAAACCGAGTTGATAAACCCGGCGCTTGCGTATCAAGAATATCGGGAATACTTTGGGGTCGACGGCGACTTGCGGACCGTCGTCGGCAATGCGCGGAGAAAGATCCGGGAAAAACAAATCCGCCGGATTGCTTTCTTTAACGCCTCTTTGCTGCTGCATTGCGTCGTATTCGGAAAAAAGCACCAACGGCGATAACGGCGCGCCACGAAGTATTTCGGCAATGAAGGTTTGAAGTCTGCCCGTTGCCCGCTCGATAGAACTAATCAATATTACGATTTGATCCGCAGGCAATGTCCCCAGCCGGTCAAGCTGTAATTCGATTTCGCCAGAGTAAACCGCCAGCGCATCCAGACCGATCATCTGGATCGCGCCAACCGCATGGCGAAAATGCGTGCGCGCTCTTTGCAAAGCGGAATGATCGGAAGGCGTTTGCTTGAAAACCGCAAGCGACTCCAGACCATGCGTCAAGCTTTGGTCAATTTCCCCTTGCACCCAAGATAAGGCGCTTAAATCAATCCCCGAACTCATATCGCTTATCATCGGATGCCCTTTTTATTTATTCTTCAACAAACGTTATACCTTGAAACCGGATACAGCCGCCCTGAGCTCCGCGGCCACTTGGGTTAACCGATTTACCGATGTTGTTGTTTGCTCGGCACCTTGAGTCGCCACATCGGTGGCTTTCAAAATGCTGGCAATGGCTTCGCGCACTTCATCCACGGACATTGCCTGCGCGTGCGTTAATTGCGAAATGTTGCGAATCAGTTCGGCAAGACGGTTGGAAACGCGCTCAATATCGGCCAGCGCATCCCCGGCCTCTTCGGACAAGCGCGTTCCCTCAACCACACCGGAAGTGGAGCGCTCCATTGCTGAAATCGCATCCTGCGTATCTGATTGAATGGTTTTCACAATCGCCGAAATCTGTTTTGTCGCTTCTGCGGAGCGCTCTGCCAGCCGTTGCACTTCTTCCGCGACCACGGCAAAACCTCGCCCTGCCTCACCGGCAGAAGCCGCCTGAATGGCGGCATTTAGCGCCAACACGTTGGTTTGGTCGGTAATATCCGAAATCAAGCTTACGATCTCGCCGATTTCAAGAGAGGAATCGCCAAGCCGCTTGATTCGTTTCGCCGTTTCCTGAATCTGCGAACGAATCTCAGACATGCTGTCAATCTGGCTGCGCACTGCTGTCGCGCCCTTACCGGCGGCATCCAGCGATTGCTGCGCCACATTCGCCGATTGCCCCGCAGCTTCGGCCACTTCGCCAATGGACTGTGTCACTTGCAATACGGTATTGGCTGTCGTCTCGATTTCCTGGCTTTGTTTTTGCGAGGCAATATAAAGCCTTTCGGAAACATCCTGCACAGTTTCGGTTTCCTGGGTAACCTGGTCGGCCGTGCTGTTGATACGCCGAATCACCGCCGACATTTCTTCGAGCATGAAGTTCAATGCGTCCGCAATCGCGCCGGTGATCGCCTCGTCCACCGAAGCGCGTACCGTCAGATCGCCCTCGCCCATCGGCGTGGTTTCTTCCAGCAGCTTGAGAATGGCTTCCTGATTGCGGCGGCCCTCAAAAGCCGTTGCTCTTTCACGCCCGCGCAAATCTTTTAAAACAGAAGCCACCATGAAGAAAAGCATCGCAAGTATAAATAACGTCAAACAAGCAATAAGAATAATAACGCGCTTGTCGATAGTCGGCCGAGAAAATATCTGGGCCAACGAAGCCGCTTCATCGGAAATGCCTCTTAGCTGATTTTGAACGGTTCCTGCCACTCCGCTTAGTTCGTTCAGCGATCCGATTTGGGCAACAATCGTTTCGATGCTTTCCCGAAAAGGCTCCGCCGCCGCCACAACTTCAGTGACTTTATTGCGAACCTCGGCATTTACAACGCCGCCCGGCGAAGTATTGTCGCCACGGAGCAAACGATTGGTCAAGCTGCGAAATGTCAATATCTCCTCTTGCAACTGCGATATGGGTTGCGCTTTTTCGGCACTTATCGACAACACGGTACGAATATTTCGGGAAGTCCGAAAGGCCAAATTATCAAGCTGAAGAGCTGCCTGAACCATGGCCGGCGATTCGTTTTGGCGAATAGCCAGTTCGGCAGCCTCATGCGCCAGTTGAAACAATTCCCGCCCCGAACCTCGATTCAAAAATACCGCGCCATGCGCTTGACTGATTTTTTCCAAAGCTTCTCTTTTTGCAAGCAAACTACTCAGATCTTTCTCGGCCAAGCCCCAGTACTCCTGAATATTGGCAAGCCCACGCTCAGTCTCAGGCGCTCGCGGTATCCATTTACTCATGATCCCCGCCGGTGCAGCGCTTAAGCCTTCCAGCCTCTCGTCCATCGAACGGATATCAGACGCCAGCCCGTTTATCGTGTCGCGATTATTGGGTTCGAGCAGATGTGTCAGCTTGCTTTCAATCTGGGTAACGAGGTTCTGCACTTCGACCGCCATCAGTGCCTTGCGCGAATCCTGCGCCGAACCTCGATACTGAGAGTAAATCGCCACGGCAATACTGGCGAACGCAATGATCAAGGTAACCGATCCCACAGTCAGAATCTTGCCGATGGGAATTTGTTTATAAAGAGGGTTTTCAAGTGCCATGCTTACTCCGCAATACAATTCAAAATATTGTTAACGTCCAATATGCTGGAACACCGGACTTTTCGCCAATTCGGAAAGGTTCATTTCTTTCCAGGTATTGCCTTCGGCATCCATCCAGTTCTCGGTATTCCAGGAAGGATCTTCAGGTTTTTGTCCGGTCGAAGCGAAACCCTGGATGCCGCGCAAGCCATAAACCTGTTGAATCAGAAGCGCCATATTCTCGGCACCCGTCGCGCGGTTCAATAACATCAGCCGCGCTTCATTGTTTATCTGCGTCGGGTGCTCGGTATAAAAAAGCGAGAAATCCACCACGCTGTATAGACTGCCGCGCACGTTGGTCAAGCCGAGAAACCAAGGGCGCGTTAACGGCACTGGCGTAATCACCGGCGGCACCAGAATCTCTTCGATTTCCTCCAGACGGCACAACCAACGTTGTCCGGCGACACTGACACCAAGCTGTGATAAAACGCCTGCTGTTTCCGCCTGCTCGGCAAGCCGCATCACCAATTCTGTCTGAAATTGGCGCAGACTGGTTCTCTTCCGCTTACCGGCTGTCGAAGGTTGAGAAGATTCGATCATATCCTTTTATTCCGTACCGGCGGCTCTTACGCAGGACTCTGTTTTGCCAGACATTGGGCAATTTTATCCAGAAGTTCTTGCTTATTAACCGGCTTGATCAAATAATCATTGGCGCCCTGCCGCATGCCCCAGACCTTGTCCGTCGGTTGATCTTTGGTGGTGCACATTAATACGGGAATATTGCCGGTTTCCGGCGCCCGCTTGATTTGCCGTGTCGCCTGAAAACCGTTTAACCCAGGCATCACGACATCCATCAAAATAATATCCGGCAATAAGCGTTTGGCTTCTTCGACACCCTTATCGCCGCTATCCGTCTGAAAAACCTCATGCCCTGCGTCGATCAGATAACCTTGCATTACGTGGCGCTCGGTCGGTGAATCATCAACAATTAGAACTTTTGCCATTTCTCTTACCTGATTCCTTATGTCTTCGGCACTTCACTGGTGTAAGTTGCTACCGCCTTTAATAACTCGTCTTTGGTGAAAGGTTTGGTCAGATACCAGTTCGAACCGACCATTCGTCCGCGCGCACGGTCAAACAACCCGTCTTTCGACGACAACATCACCACCGGCGTTTTGGCAAAGCGTGAATTTTTCCTCAGCAATGCACAGGTCTGATAACCATCAAGCCTCGGCATCATAATGTCGATAAAAATAATATCCGGCTGATGATCCACAATCTTGGACAACGCATCATAACCGTCTTCAGCCAGTATTACATTGCATTCAGCCTGTAACAAAAATATCTCTGCGCTTCGGCGAATTGTATTTGAGTCATCAATTATCATCACCTTAACGCCTTTCAGCCCATTTGATTCCATCAAATATCGACCTTTCTTTGACTTATTGTTCAGCTTCTTCAATAACCTTTGACATGCTCTCATGGTTATTGTCCCACGTTTTGGGGACAAAAACTCTATAAAAATATATATCCTTTATGTTGTTCCGCAGCGGCGTGACTTGTATGACACACTTTCAGCGTTTTCTTCGTCTGTTTTATCGATTATTGACATTATTCATTGGCCGAGAAACAAACGATACGCCGGATTATCCGTTTCCTCCGTATAGTGGTAGCCAAGCGTATCGAGAAACACGCCAAATTCGGCGCGATCTTCCGGCGGCACCTGGATCGCCACCAGCACACGCCCGTAATCCGCGCCATGATTACGATAATGAAATAAGCTGATATTCCAGCCGGCGCTCATTTGATTCAGGAAATTCAATAACGCCCCGGGAAGCTCGGGAAACTCGAACCGAAACAATCGCTCATTATCCGCCGTCGGCGCATGACCGCCCACCAAATGCCGGATGTGCAATTTCGCCATTTCATCGCCGGTCAGGTCGTACGCCTCAATGCCGTTGTCAATAAATTGACGCAACAGCATTTCTTTTTCTTGCCGGTCTTTTACTTCGATACCGGCAAAAATGTGCGCCATTGCGGAGTCGGCATAGCGATAATTGAATTCGGTAATCGAGCGGCGCCCGATCAACCGGCAAAAAGCGCGAAAGCTGCCCGGCTTTTCCGGAATGGTCACGACAAAAATCGCTTCGCGCGCTTCTCCCAGTTCCGCCCGTTCAGCAACAAAACGCAGCCGATCAAAGTTGACATTGGCGCCACTGCCGACCGCCACACATGGGTATTCCGGCTTGCCGTTCGCTTCAATCCATCGCTTCATGCCCGCCACCGCCAACGCTCCTGCCGGCTCCAGGATTGAGCGTGTATCAACAAAGACATCCTTGATCGCGGCACAGATTTCATCCGTATTACAAACCACAATTTCATCCACGTAGCGTTGCGCCAAACGAAACGTTTCGATACCCACCTGCTTTACCGCAACGCCGTCGGCAAACAATCCGACATGCGGCAGCAACACACGCTGTCCGATACGCAACGATTGCGCCATCGCATCCGAATCAGCGGGCTGCACACCGATAATTTTGATCTGCGGGCGGACATGTTTTACATATGCAGCAATTCCGGCAATCAGCCCGCCGCCGCCAATCGGCACAAAAATAGCTGTGATCCGCGCCTGATGCTGCCGCAACACCTCCATACCGATCGTGCCCTGCCCGGCGATTACATCCGGATCGTCGTACGGGTGGATAAACGCGGCGCCGGTCTCTTTTTGCAGATTCATGGCATGTTCATTGGCATCGGAAAACGAATCACCAAACAGCACCACCTGCGCGCCGCGCGCCGCGACCGCCGCGATTTTGATTTGAGGCGTAGTTTCCGGCATCACGATCATCGCACGGCAATTCATTCGTTGTGCCGATAACGCGACGCCTTGCGCGTGGTTTCCCGCCGATGCCGCAATCACCCCGCGATCCCGTTCGGCCTGTGATAATTGCGCCATCTTGTTATACGCGCCGCGCAATTTGAATGAAAATACCGGCTGCTCGTCTTCACGCTTGAGCAATACCGTTGCGCCCAGACGAGCACTCAGAATCGGCAAAGGGTCAAGCGCGCTTTCGACGGCCACATCATAAACTTGCGCCGTTAAAATTTTTTGTAAATAATCAATCATTTATCGCTTTCCGCCAACCCATTGTTTCGATAAGCGTACCAGAAACGAGCTATGCTTTTCAAATTTTGCCCATCGGACAGCGTCTTTTATTCAACGATGCCACGGGCGGGATTGTCTGTTAATCTTGCTACCCATGAAAAAAGATACACTTTCCGCCGATGCCCGTACTAAAGCCAAAGTTTCCGACCAAACCCTGGCCGTAGTGGATCTCGGCTCCAACAGTTTCCGTCTGGAAATCGGCATCGCGCAAGGAAAGCAGATCCGCGTACTCGAAACCATGCGCGACATGTTGCGTATCGCTTCCGGGCTGGACAAGAAAAACCGCATCAACAAACAGGCGCGACAAAATGCGCTGGCCTGCCTTTTCCGGTTTGGTGAGCGACTGCAACATTTCAAGCCGGAACAAGTACGCGCCGTCGCCACCAACACTTTTCGCGTCGCCACCAACGCCGCCGATTTTCTTCCCGAAGCCGAAATGGCGCTGGGCTTTCCAATCGAAATCATTTCCGGCCACGAAGAAGCGCGCCTGATTTTTCTCGGTACGTCCTATTGCCTACCGCATTCGCCGGCACAGCGCCTGATTGTCGATATTGGCGGCGGCTCCACCGAATTTATCATTGGGCGCGGACATCATCCCGGACAACTGGAATCGCTCAAACTCGGCTGTGTCAACATCAGCGAGCGCTTTTTCAAAAACGGCGAATTAACGCCGGAAAACTTCAAGCACGCGGAAACGTATGCACGCGCCGAAACCCAAGCCATCGCCAGTAATTTCAACAGCAGCCACTGGCAAGACGCTTACGCTTCGTCCGGAACGGCGCAAGCGTTAAGCGAAATCCTGGAATACAACCATTTTTCGCAAGGCGGTATTACCGCCAACGGCTTAATAGAGCTGCAAAAATATCTGATCGGCAAAAAGCATACGGATAACCTCAAGCTCGAAGCGCTCAAGCCGGAGCGCGTGCCGGTTCTGGCGGGCGGCCTGGTGATCATGCGCGCCGTTGTCGATGAACTCAATATCAACGTGATCCGACCGGTCGGCGGCGCGTTGCGGCTGGGCGCGCTTTATGATCTTCTTGGCCGTCATCATGATCAGGACAGCCGCGTTATTACCGTTGAGCAGTGGACGGAACGCCATCATCTGGATCATGAGCACGCATCGCGCGTGGCCGATCTTGCCGCCTCGTTCTATCGGCAACTGATGCCCAAGGCGGAAGCCTCCGATATCCAGCTTCTGCGCTGGGCGTCTCTGCTGCACAATGTTGGTATGTCGATTTCGCATATCGGTTTCCACAAACACAGCGCTTATATGTTGCGGCACGGCGATATGCCCGGCTTTTCCTCGTCCGAACAAAACCATCTCAGTGCGCTGGCGCTCAACTGCCGCGGCGACCTCGAAAAAGCCCGAAAGTTGCTGCCGAATACCAATATCCGGGCGCAAATTCTGGCGCTTCGTCTGGCGCTGATCTTTTACCGCGGACATCGCCAAATTAAACTGTCCGACATCTCCCTCGCCTTCACCAAAAAATCGGTCTCGTTCGGTATTGAGCAGGACTGGCTCGCCGAGCATCCGATGATCGAATATCTTCTGAACAAAGAAGCAAAAGAATGGAAGAGTGAAGGGTATCCATGGCGGCATCACCAAAAAGACGGAAAATAGGGTTCTCGATGGTTTCACACCAACTATTGTGCGATTAAGAAACATGGATGACGTCAATCAACACACCAAGGCAGAAAATAACCGCCACGAAGAGATTCCAGAATATACCCACCGGCTTGAAACGTACAACGCTGTTTTAAAAAGTGCCAACAGAAAACTATCGGCAGAATTACAGAATGTCTACGGTTCGCGCTCGTGGAAACTGACCGTGCCTTTGCGCTTTGCCGCTTCCTGCATTCGAAAAATATTAAACCGCAAAGGCACCTTTTCTTTTCTTGCGCCCGTGTCGGTTTGGCCGCCCGAAGTCAAAGCGCTGGAAAAAAAATGGGCGCCTGATAAGCAAAGTTTACCGAGTACGATGGCCTGCGGCGTTTTCATGCATATCTTTTACGTCGAACTTGCGGAAGAAATGCTTGCCCTCTTCGGTCACCTTCCGTCAAATTCCCGGCTGCACATCTCTACCGACAGCGAAGAAAAACGGGAAAAACTATTGTCTCTTTGTGTGCGACGCGGTATTAATCACCGAACGGAGGTTCGCATTTGCCCCAATTCCGGCTGGGATATGGCGCCGTTTTTTATCGGCTTCGCTGATAAAATTTTAAGATACCCGCTGATCCTGCGGCTGCACTCCAAACGTTCCGAGCAGCTTCCGGAAAAAGTCGGCGTCTCGTGGCGCCATATGCTCTTTTCCTCACTCTGCGGCAGCAAAGCGCGTGTAAACGCCATCATGCGCGCCTTTGCCGATGATCCGCAGCTCGGCATGATCTGCCCGCCGACAGTGGCGTACTACATCAACAATATTCATTTCGGCGGCAATTTTGAGCGAATGCGCAAACTGCTGGCGCCGCACGGTATCGCCATTCACGAAAACACGCCTATCGACTTTCCGGTCGGCGCAATGTTCTGGTGTCGCCCCCAAACGCTCGCTCCTTGGCTCAATGAAAATTTTGCGTATCAAGACTTTGAAAATACCGGCGCAGACAAGCGTGACGGCTCTCTGGCGCACGCGCTGGAGCGCCTGCTTCTGTTCGGCTGCGGTATCGCTGGCTATCACTGGGCGCGGGTTCCCGAATGAATATCTTCACCGTGCCAAAAACAGCCGCCTTTCCGATAGCCCGCGCCTTCGAAACTTTTATACTTGTGTCAACAGGCCGCCTTTGACATTTTGACAGACAAGCAATTTTGAGGAACCCCATGCTCGTTTTTACCTCCTGCATCAATAACTATATTCCCAAAGCCCGGGTATTGGCATCCACACTCAAATCTTTTCACCCGGATTGGACATTCTGCTTGTTGCTGGGCGAAGCGCCGCCGGCCGATTTTCACCTTGACGAAGAACCTTTCGACCGACTCATGGGTTTTGACGAACTGGCGATTCCCAATTATCGCTCTTGGCTATTCCGGCACCGAGTTGTGGAAATCTGTACCGCCGCCAAAGGCCCCGCATTGCACCATTTTCTCACGTGCGAAAAGCATGAAAAAGTAATGTACCTCGATCCGGACATTATGGTCTGCAACCCTCTTACACCTCTCGAAACGCTACTGGATGAACACGATTTTCTTCTAACGCCGCATCAGCTTACACCGCAAAAAACCGAGCAAAGCATTAAAGACAACGAACTCATCACCCTGCGTCACGGTGCATTCAACTTGGGTTTTGTCGCCGCGGCGCGCCGCGGCGACGGTTTGGCCTTCGCGCGCTGGTGGCGCAATCGACTACTGAAATACTGCTACGACGATATTCCCAACGGTCTTTTTACTGACCAGCGCTGGTGCGACTTGGCGCCCGTTTTTTTTCCGGGCCTGCATATTGTGCGCGACCCCGGCTGTAATGTTGCGTCGTGGAATCTTCCCGAACGGGCAATCACTCAAACAGAAAACGGCATTTTCCTGGCCAATGGTTCTCCGCTGCGTTTTTATCATTTCACCGGTTTCGATTCCGGCGCAGGCGATGGCATGACCGCCCGCTACGGTGGTAATGTCCCAGCGGTTCGCGAATTATGGCAAGGTTATCGCGAGCGCCTTGCGGCCTCTGGGCAGGCTCTTTTGGGAAAACAGCGTTGGGCGTATATGAGTTTTTCCGACGGCACACCCATCACCGACGCCATGCGCCTTTTATACCGAGAACGAAAAGATCTGCAAACAACTTTCCCCGATCCGTTCCGCCTCTCGAGTTATCGGGACTGGTATCGGATGCAACGATGGCTGCCTGCACGCGTTTTTGGAAAAACAAAAAGTATTGCAAAAAGAATACACCAAATACTGGAACGGAATGGCGGCTTTCCCCGCGGAATTCCCGGCATGTTGCGGCAAATCGTGACGTGGTCCAGACGCTGGGGCGCGATGGGCTTATTGAAAAATATTTGGCAAAGCACCCCTGTGATCCCGTTTACAAAAAGACTCCACCTGAATTTTGCACTGGAGTCTCCCGACTCTTCCGAATATCAATTGCTCACTCAGCTCTTGGATCCGTCGAACATGCCAACATGCATTCTCGAACATGACTGGGGTGGCGGCGCTGCCAGCTACTGCGAAAAGCGAGTACAGCAATTATTGGACGAGAAAAAAGCAGTCATCCGGTTACGTTATACGATATCCGCCCAACGCTTTGAAATGACTGTTTGCCATGGCGCGGAAACGTTGAGTTTCGAACTTTCCGACATAAATACGTTGAACCACATGCGCTTTCCGCGCATTACGAAAATCATCGTCAACGAGCTCGCGGGTTGGTATTACAACGGCGGCAATCCCCAAAACATGATCGCCAAACTTGAAGCAACCATCCCCACGCTGATCCAGGTGGCTGACCATCACCAAGCCAATCTGGAGCTTTTGTTTCACGATTTTTATTCACTTTGCCCCACCATATTCTTATTGACGCCACAACGTCGCTATTGCGGTGTGAAAACCGACTACGGCATTTGCAACCCTTGCGCACTGCGCGGCCAGTCTTTTTCCATGGGAAGGTGGCGGCAAACATGGGAAAAACTGGTTGAACGCGCCGATGAACTCGTGTTTTTTTCCGAAAACACCCGAAAACTCGTCGGTAAGGTATTTCTTCTCAAAGACGAAAAAATCCGGATCAGACCGCATGGCGTTCCCAAATTCGATACCACACTGGATATTCCCCAAAACGGCCCAATGCGCATTGCGGTAGTCGGCAACATTCAAGTACATAAAGGCATGGATATCGTGTTGGACTTGGCGCATTTATTGGAAAAACGTATGCCCGACGCCACAATTATCGTGTTGGGCACGCTGGATGCGCCGCGTGTTCCCGCGAATGTTCTGGTGCTGGGACCCTACGAGCACGAAGAACTGCCTGCGCTATTGGAAAAACACCAAGCCACCATCGGGCTTTTCCCTTCGATATGCCCGGAAACGTTCAGCTTTGTCGTACGCGAATTGGCGTCATTGGGCTTGCCGCTGGTTTCTTTTGATCTCGGCGCGCAAGGCGAATTCGTCGGCACGCTTCCGAATGGGCGCCTTGCCAAAGAGATAAGCGCCGAATCAGCCCTCGACGCTTTATTGGTGTTGGATGCGGCAACGAGAGAAACGCCGCGCTCAACATCATAATGAACTCGCTTGCCATAAACCGAATTCTCCCAGTATGTTTTTACGCGAATCTCCCAGTATGTTTTTACGCGAATATCGGCAAGCGTTTCCCAATCGATGAGAAGCTGATCGCGGCGGCAAACGGGCATTTAGGCCGGAGCCTGCGCTAACTTCCGGCAACCGTCATGCCGTCCACCCATATCGACCCGGTACGATAGGCAGAACGCCGGTCGAGATCACTGCCTATCGCGACGACATTCCGGTAAATGTCGCGCAAATTACCGGCAATGGTAATGCCCTCCACGGGATAAGCAATTTCGCCGTTTTCGATCCAATAACCCGCCGCGCCGCGAGAAAAATCGCCGGTAACGGGATTGACCCCTTGCCCCAATTGCTCCGTGACCAACAAACCACGCCCCATACGCCGAAGCAACGTCGGCAAGTCATCGTCGCCATGCGCTACCGATAAATTATGCGCGCCGCCGGAATTACCCGTCGACGCCATGCCCAGTTTGCGCGCCGAATAACAACTCAAAAAATAATTTTGCACCACACCGTTTTTGACGATAAAACGCGTCTGCGTCGCCACTCCTTCATCATCAAACGGCGCGCTCGCCAAAGCGCCCGCAAGCGCCGGATTTTCTTCGATGGAAACATATGGCGGAAAAATGGTTTCACCCATGGCGTCAGGAAGAAATGTCGCCTTACGGTACAAATTTCCGCCGGAAATCGCCCGTACCAAAGCGCCGATTAAAGCGGTGGCTTCCGGCGCTTCAAAAATGACTGGGCAACGCATAGTAGGCAAGCTGCGCGCGTTTAACCTTCGCGCGGCGCGTGCTCCGGCAATACGACCAACCTCTTTGCCGCTGATGAGCTCCTTTGGATTGCGGGCAATGGTGTACCAACCATCGCGCTGCATCACGCCGTTTTCCTCGCCGACCGCGGCGCATTCGATATGATGGCGCGAGCCGCGATAACCGCCTCCGAAACCAAGCGTATTGGCATAGAAAAATTCGCTTTCGCCGCACGCCACCGTCGCACCTTCGCTTTGCTTGATTCGGGCATCCGTCGCCAATGCCGCCGCCTCACTGGCGCAGGCCAACGCGACGGCCTCTTCGACGGAAATCGGCCACGGAAAATACAAGTCGGGATCGGGCCATGCGCGCGCCAACCAATCGGGATCGGCAAGCCCGGCAAAACCATCCGGCGCTGTATGACGGGCGATCGCCAGCGCTTTTGTGACCGCAGCCGTCAGTGCGTCATCGGAAAAATCGGCGGTCGAAACACTCCCGCTTTGTTGACCAAGATACACTGTCAGCGACAACTCTTTATCGCGATGATGGCTGATGGTTTCCACGCCGCCATGACGCGCCGTTACCGAAAACCCGGCTGCCTGCGACGTTTCACACTCCGCTGCCGTCGCGCCATATTTTTGGGCAAGATCAAGAATACGCCGCGCCGACTCTTGTAATTCGGCACTGGTCAATGAAAAGCAAAAAGCACTGTCTTTATTTGGCATGTTTTTGGATATGGGTAAGCTTCGGTTATCATAACAAAACTTTGTTGCGCCTCCGTTCTTTAAGATGATTCATAACCATTCCGCCGCCTTGCCGCCTGACGCCGCTTCGTCGCCGGACGATGACGGCTTACATGGCGCGCCATCCAAAACGCAACGCAAAAAAAACATGCACGACCTGCAAAAGCTCGGGGAAGCGTTAACGCAATACCCCCGGGAATCGTGGGCGACACTTGATCTGCCCGAGCGCCTGCAAGACGCGCTTACGGAAACCGCACATATTAAAAAGCATGAAGCGCGCCGCCGCCATTTGCAATACGTCGGCAAACTGATGCGCGATGTTGATCCCGAACCCATCCGCGCCTGGCTGAAAGCGCAACAAACCATGCCGGCGCAGGAAAAAGCATATTTCGCCCGACTTGAACAATGGCGCACACGCCTGCTTGCCGATCCACAAGCGCTGGATGAATTGCACGTGCAGTTCCCGTCGATCAACCGCGCCACTTGGCAAAAGCAGATTGCCGCCGCGCGCCACGAGCGCCAAAATGGGTTGGCGCCGCATCATTTTCGCGCTTTGTTTCACGATTTGAAAAACATATTCGCCACAACATGATGAATCATATTTTACGCATTGGCTTGGTTTCGGTCAGCGATCGCGCTTCACAGGGCGTTTATCAAGACCGAGGCATTCCCGCGTTGCGCGATTGGTTGACGCAAGCGCTGGCAACACCTTGGCAAGCAGAAGAACGTTTGATTGCCGATGATCAGGCAACGATTGAGCGCGCGCTGATCGAACTGGTCGATCATGCGCAATGCCACCTGGTGTTGACCACCGGCGGCACCGGTCCGGCGCCGCGCGACGTGACGCCGGAAGCGACGTTGGCCGTCGCCGATAAAATCATGCCCGGTTTTGGCGAGCAAATGCGGCAAATTTCGCTGCATTACGTGCCGACGGCTATTTTGTCGCGGCAAGTCGGCGTGATCCGAAAAAACGCGCTGATTCTTAATTTACCCGGACAACCCAAAGCCATTAAAGAAACTCTGGAGGGCGTCAAAAATACTTCCGGCGACATGCTCGTTCACGGTATTTTTTCCGCGGTACCTTATTGTATTGAATTGATCGGCGGCCCTATCGTCGAAACCCATGCGGAGATTTGCCGCGCATTTCGCCCGAAATCGGCGCCCAAGATTTCATAAAACTGAGAAAGCAACAACATGACTATTGCGCCTACTTCCGAAATTATCGAAGAATTAAAATCAGGCAGGATCGTCATTCTGGTTGACGAAGAAAACCGGGAGAACGAGGGTGACTTAATGATGGCGGCGGAGTTTGTAACCCCTGAAGCGATTAACTTCATGATCACGCATGCGCGCGGGTTGGTATGCTTAACTCTTACCGAAGAGCGTTGCCGCCAATTAAATCTGCCGCTGATGGCGCAAAACAACCGATCTTCATTCGGTACAAATTTCACGGTGTCCATCGAAGCCGCCGAAGGCGTCACCACCGGCATTTCCGCCGCTGACCGGGCGTTGACCGTTCGCAAAGCCGTCGCGTTAAACGCCAAACCGGAAGACATCGCACAGCCCGGCCATATTTTCCCGGTAATGGCGCGCCCCGGCGGCGTGTTGGTGCGCGCCGGGCACACCGAAGCCGGTTGCGATCTGGCGGCGCTGGCGGGATTAATGCCGGCAACGGCCATCTGCGAAATCATCAATGAAGACGGTACGATGGCGCGCCTTCCCGATCTGGAAATGTTTGCCGAAAAGCACGGCCTCAAAATCGGCTCCATCGCTGACTTGATTCATTACCGAAGCAAAAACGAAAAACTGTTGGAACGCATCGCTCGCCGCCCATTGCACACGGCGGAAGGATTGTTCGAGCTTTTCGTTTATCGCGACAAAATCACCGATGAAACGCACCTGGCACTGGTATATGGCACACCCGAACCTGAACAGGAAACGCTGGTGCGCGTTCACGAGCCGATCTCGATCATGGATTTTCTTGATGAGCAAAGCGGCCGCCACGCCTGGGGCATCTTTCCGGCGTTGCGTGAAATGAAAAAGACCAAGGCTGGCGTAATGGTGTTGCTGCACCGTACGGAAAACGCGCAGGATTTGCGCAGACGCGCCGCCAACGGCAATTCCGGAAGCGGGGCCATGTTTGACTTGCGCGACTACGGTATCGGCGCCCAGATTCTGATTGACCTGAATGTCCGCAAGATGCGCCTACTCGCCCGCGAGCGCAAAATGCCGAGCATGATCGGCTTCGGCCTTGAGGTTACCGGCTTTAATACTCCCGAAGAATAGCCGACGCCGACCATACCCCCTATTTATCTTTTCAATAAACGACACCATGGAAATTTTTGAACTCCCCTCACGCCTTGACGCTTCCGAAATGAGCATCGGCATCGTGCTTTCCCGCTTCAATGAAGAAATCGGCGAAGGCTTACTCAAAGGCGCGTTACGTTTTCTGGACGAACATAACGCCGACCCGGAAATGGTCACGTTGATCCGCGTCCCCGGCGCGCTGGAAATTCCGTTTGCGCTGCAGGCATTGGCGCAGACCAATGCCTATGATGCGCTGGTTGCGCTCGGCGCGGTAATTCGCGGCGAAACCTATCACTTTGAAATCGTCAGCAACGAATCGGCGCGCGGCATCAGCCGAGCCGCCGTCGATTTCAATATCCCTGTCGGCAACGGCGTACTGACTTGCGATACCGATAAGCAGGCTTCCGAGCGTATGGAACAAAAAGGTTATGAAGCCGTTGCCGCCGCAGTGGAGCTGGTCAATATGATCGACACGCTTTGCGAGAGCGAAATCGATGACGACAAGTAAGAAAGTTGATTTCATGGCGCGCCGCCGCGCGCGTGCGCTGGTACTGCAAGGGCTTTACCAGTACCACTTAACGCAAAACAGCGTGGAATCGATCCGGCTCGATCTGCTCGACAGCCCCAACCATCCGCGTTGCGACGAAGAATATTTCGATATGCTCTGGCTGGGCGTTTCGCGTGACCGGGAAATGCTTTTGCAAATACTGGCGCCGTGTCTTGATCGCGATATCGACGCACTGTCTCCGGTCGAACAGGCCGTGCTCCTGCTTGCCGCGTGGGAACTGAACCATCGCATCGAAATTCCCTACCGGATCATCATCAACGAAGCGATTGACCTTGCCAAAACCTATGGCGGCACCGATGGCCACAAATTCGTTAACGGCGTCCTTGATAAACTTGCCGCCGAAGTTCGCGCGCGCGAATGGAACCGTATCTCAAGCAACAAGCATTAGAAAACAGTAAAGGAAAAGGCTCAGGCAGATAGTTCATATCGGGCGCCATCATAAAGGCGCGCATCGGCAGCTACATGAAACCTTGCATTTACCGCATTCTACTTTCCAGGATCGCCACCGCAGGCAATGCCTTGCCTTCGAGAAATTCGAGAAAAGCGCCGCCGCCTGTCGAGATATAGCTGATATTTTCACCCACGCCAAATGCGGTAATTGCCGCCAGCGTATCGCCGCCGCCGGCAATCGAAAACGCCGGCGACGCGGCAATCGCCTCGGCCAACGCTTTGGTGCCCTGAGCAAAAGCTTCAAATTCAAAAACGCCAAGCGGGCCGTTCCAGACAATCGCTCCGGCGTTTTGTAAAATCGGCGCATATGCGGCTACCGTTTTCATACCGACATCGAGAATGCGATCATCGGCGGCGACTTGATCAATCGCTTTCATCTCCGCCTCGGCGTCAGACGAAAATGTTTTTGCGCAGGCAACATCGACCGGCAATGGAAACTTATCGGGGAAATCGCGCATCAGGCTTTGCGCTTCCGCCACCAATTCCGGTTCGGCGAGCGACTCGCCGACCTGATACCCTTGCGCCAATAAAAACGTATTGGCAATGCCGCCACCGACAATCAGTGTATCGACTTTCTCGGCCAGTGCGCGCAAGACCGTCAGCTTGGTTGAAACTTTTGAACCGGCAACAATCGCGACCAGCGGGCGCTTCGGCGCCGCCAACGCTCTTGTCAACGCATCAAGCTCCGCCGCCATCAGCGGCCCCGCGCAGACAATCGGCGCGTATTGCGCAATACCGTAAGTGCTCGCTTCGGCGCGATGGGCTGTACCAAACGCATCATTGGCAAACACATCGCACATCGACGCCATTGCTTTCGACAACGCTTCGTCGTTTTTCTTTTCCCCGATATTCAAGCGGCAATTTTCCAGCATTACCACATCGCCTGGGAGCAGGGCATCCTGCCAGGCACGATCTTCAACCCAATTGCTAACCAACGGCACCGGACGCCGCAACAACTCACCCACCCGCGCCGCGACTCTGGTCAGTGAAACCCGCTCGCTCCACTCGCCTTCTTTCGGTCGGCCAAGATGCGACGTCACCATGACCGCCGCGCCGCGCGCCAGCGCGTCTTGAATCGCGGGCAGCGACGCATGAATGCGGGTATCGTCGGTAATCGCGCCGACATCGTTTTGCGGCACGTTCATATCCGCGCGAATAAATACGCGCTTATTTTGTACATCAACTTCGGAAAGACGTTTGAATTTCGTCATCACTTCGCGCTCATCAACGCCAGCGTGGTATCAATCATCCGGTTCGAAAATCCCCACTCGTTGTCGTACCAGCTCGATACTTTTACCAGCCGCCCACTTACTTTGGTCAGCGTCGCGTCAAACACCGAAGAACGCGGATCGTGGTTGAAATCTATCGACACCAAAGGCGCGTCGTTATAGCCGAGAATGCCTACCAATGCGCCGTCGCTCGCGGCTTTTTTCATAATTGCGTTGACTTCGTCAGCCGTCGTATCGCGCTCGGCAATAAACGAGAGATCCACCATCGAGACATTGATCGTCGGCACACGCACGGCAAAGCCATCGAGCCTGCCCGCAAGCTCCGGCAACACCAAACCGACTGCCGCTGCCGCGCCGGTTTTGGTCGGAATCATGCTCATTGTCGCCGAACGGGCGCGACGCAAATCACTGTGGTAAACGTCGGTCAATACCTGATCGTTGGTGTACGCGTGGATCGTGGTCATCAGCCCGCTCACCAAACCGATTTCACGGTGCAACGGCTGCACGACCGGCGCCAAACAATTCGTGGTACACGACGCATTGGAAATCACGGTATCGCCGGCTTTCAATGTTTGGTGGTTGACGCCGTACACAATGGTCGCGTCCACATCTTTGCCGCCCGGCGCGGAAATAATTACTTTTTTCGCACCCGCTTTCAGATGTGCGCCGGCCTTTTCCTTGCTGGTGAAAAGCCCCGTGCATTCGAGCACCACGTCAACGCCCAGCGCGCCCCAAGGCAATTGGGCAGGATCGCGCTCGGCCAATACTTTGATGCGGTCGCCGTTGACCACCAGCGCGTCGCCGTCAACGGCAATCTCGCCCGGAAATTTTCCGTGCACTGTGTCGTAGCGCGTCAAATGCGCATTGGTATCGGGACTGCCCAGATCGTTAATCGCCACAATTTCAATCGGCGCTTTTTTCCCGCTCTCGTAAAAGGCGCGCAAGATATTGCGGCCGATGCGGCCATAACCGTTGATTGCGACCTTGATGTTTGCCATGACATTCCTCCTCGATAATAATTTTAAGCAAAGTATTTTTGCCCTTATTTCAATAAAAGCATCTTAACTTTTTCCACTACCTTTTCAACCGTAAAGCCAAAGTAGCGGAACAATTCATTCGCCGGAGCCGATTCGCCAAAGGTGTCGATACCGATAACGGCGCCGGACGCATTATCGCCTGCGCCGACATAACGGTGCCAATAATGTGTCACCCCGGCCTCAATCGCCAACCGCGGCACATCGCGCGGCAATACGCCTTGCTTGTATGCTTCATCCTGCTGATCGAATATCTCGCAGCACGGCATCGATACCACGCGCGCCGCGATCTTTTCTTCGGCCAATGCATCGCGCGCCGCCATCGCCAACGCAACCTCCGAGCCGGTCGCAATGATCGTCACACGCTTTTCCGAAGCATCGGAAAAATCGGCGAGCACATAACCGCCACGCAGAATATTGTGCATCGCTTGCGTATTGCGCTTCATGAAAGATAAATTCTGTCGCGTGAATACCAGACTGCTCGGCCCATTGCGCCTCTCAATGGCCATACGCCAGGCTGCCGCTGTTTCCACAGTATCGCATGGCCGCCAAACCTGCATATTGGGGATCATGCGCAAGCTGGAAACGTGCTCGATCGATTGATGCGTCGGCCCGTCTTCGCCTAACCCGATGGAGTCGTGGGTAAATACCGCAATCACGCGCTGCTTCATCAACGCCGCCATGCGTAACGCGTTGCGCGCATAGTCGGAAAAAGTAAGAAAAGTACCCGCGAAAGGCAAATAACCGCCGTGCAATGCCACGCCGTTGGCAATGGCAAACATGGCAAATTCGCGTACGCCGTAATGGATGAAATTCCCCTCTCCTTGCTCGTTGATGCTTTGGCTCTTCGACCAATCGGTGAATACCGATCCGGTCAAGTCCGCCGAGCCGCCGAGGAATTCCGGCAGCCGGTATGCGTAAGCCTCAATGGCCTGTTGCGAGGCCTTACGTGTGGAAATCGTTTCGCCCTTGTTATTTTGTGCCGCGATAAAATCTTCGGCGTCGATTTCAAAATTTTCAGGCAGTTCATGTTTCATGCGTCGTTCGAATTCGTGCGCCAAATCGGGAAAAGCCGCACGATACGTTTCGAAACGCCGGTTCCATTCAGCCTCCCACTTATTGCCGGACACGCGCGCATCCCACGTGCTTTGAATGGCAGACGGAATATCAAACGGCGCGTGTTGCCAATTCAGCGCTTTGCGCGTTGCCTCGATTTCTTCTTTGCCCAGCGGAGCACCGTGTGTGTCGGCGGTACCCTCTTTATGCGGCGCGCCTTTGCCGATAACCGTTTTGCAACAAATCAATGAAGGTCGGTCTTTTTCCTGCTGTGCTTGGCGGATCGCCTGATCAACGGCATCGACATCGTGCCCGTCGATATCGCGGATCACGTGCCAACGGTACGCTTCAAAACGCTTGGGTGTGTCGTCGGTGAACCAGCCCGCAACATCGCCGTCAATTGAAATTCCGTTATCGTCATAGAGCGCGATCAGTTTACCGAGCTTCCAAGTGCCCGCGAGCGAACACGCTTCATGCGAAATACCTTCCATCAAACAGCCATCACCGAGAAATACATATGTGTGATGATTGACAATCTCGTGTTCGGGTCGATTGAATTGCCGCGCCAGCATTTTTTCCGCCAGCGCCATACCGACCGCGTTGGCCAAGCCCTGGCCGAGCGGGCCGGTAGTGGTTTCCGCGCCAGGCGTAATACCCACTTCAGGGTGACCGGGCGTTTTGGCATGCAATTGCCGAAAGTTTTTCAAATCATCGAGCGACACATCGTAACCGGTTAGATGCAGAAGGCTATAAAGAAGCATCGAACCGTGCCCATTCGACAGCACAAAACGATCGCGATCATGCCACTGCGGATTATCCGGATTATGTTTGAGATGGCGACGCCAAAGCGCCACAGCAATTTCGGCCATACCCATCGGCATGCCCGGATGACCGCTTTTGGCCTTTTCCACGGCATCAATGGTAAGAAAACGCAGCGCGTTGGCTAAGTCGGAAGATGAGACGTTGGTCATGGCAAAAAGCTTTTCCCTTGCAGAAAAGTTTGAAGCTTACCGTATTTGGATACGCTTTTGGTCAGCAAGCTCATACTATGTGATTATTTTTAGGAAAGAATTTTTATAATATCGAATGATCGCCTCTTGCCACTGTTTAAGACTTGCGTATCCACCATCCCAAAAACACGACATTCAACCAGTGGAATGGCTTATCTCTAAAACGAAAATATTCAAACAAACAATTATTTTTATACTTTGTTTTCAATAATCTACGATTATTTCTGGCGATCGAACACCGCTTGTCATTCGATCTTTTCGTCTTCATTTCATTTTTTTACCGCAAGGATGCATTTCCTTTTCATTTGTGCGATAATTCGAATCCCTTCGACATGTGTCCGTAGGGATTTGTGGGATGCCCTTTCGCCCGACGACGATAATTTTTCATATCTCGGGAACAGGGCTCTTTCCTTTATAGGAGGGGATACTTATGGATGGAATCCATCTATTAGGAGAGTGGTATGGCTGCCCTGCCCACACGCCGGAATTTACCCGTGCCGAGGCGCTGCGCGAAGTCTGCTTGAAAGCGGTCGAGGCATCAGGCCTGACCATTGTTGGGGAAAAGTTTTATCAATTTGAACCGCACGGTGTTACCGGCGCGGTCATTCTGGCCGAGTCGCATATGGCGATTCACACTTGGCCGGAATCAGGTTTTGTCACAGTTGACGTGTACGTCTGTAATTACACGACCGACAATACCGCCAAAGCCCAAAAGCTGTACGACCTGCTGGAAACCGCGTTAAAACCGGCGCGCGCGCATTCACAAAAAATTGTCCGCGGAGGTTTGAATGAACAGCCCAAAGTTGCCTGACGCATCGCTGCCGGATAACGCAATGATTGAAACCTTAACCCCCGATTGGGGGTTTTTCATCGCGTCGCGCCGAAAATACGAAGCATTTCATTCCGGATTGCAGGCTATCGAGGTACATGATTCCGTACCGTTTGGAAAACTTTTCCGTTTGGACAGACATTTCATGACCTCGGAAAAAGATGAGTTTTTCTACCATGAAAATCTCGTCCATATGGCGGCCATCACACACGACGCCCCAAAGCATGCGCTGATTATCGGTGGCGGCGACGGCGGCTCTGCCGAAGAGTTATTGAAACATCCGTCCATTGAACGCGTGACTTTGGTCGAAATCGACGCCGCCGTTATCGATATCGCCCGCCGTTATCTGAATAATGTGCACCACGGCAGCCTGGATCATCCCAAACTGACGCTAAAAATAGAAGACGGTTTCGCTTATATCAAAAACTCGACAGAACAATTTGACCTGATCATTCTTGATCTGACCGATCCCGGCGGCCCGTCCACCTTGCTTTATACGCCCGAGTTTTACCATGCCTGCGCAAAACGCCTTGGCAAAAACGGTATCATGACACTACACATCGCAAGTCCCATCGCCAGTCCGAAGCAAATTCACCATACGCTGACGCAATTGCGCGGCTCTTTTGAAAACGTTATTCCTTACCTAACATCGATACCGCTTTACGGCGGTTTATGGATGATGGCGTTTTGCTCAAACAGCGCCGACCCGCGCACTCTGTCGGAAAGTGATGTCGAAGCGCGAATTCGCGACCGCAAAATCGGCGATTTGCATTATTACAACGGCGCGATGCACCGTGCCGCTTTAGCGCTTCCGAATTTTGTACGCGTCATCGTCGAATAACGCGAATACTTCCTATTGAAAATTGGCAAAATCTCCCCATTTAGGGAATATGAATAAAATGATAATGGAAGAACCCCTACAACGCTTCATTGAAGCCATGCGCGATGCCGACTTTGTTTTCATTAACGGTGAAATTTTTGAAACGCGGTATTTGCGCATCCCCGATGAAACCACGCATGCCGATGATATTGTGCTTGAAGCACAGCACGATCATAACGAGGTTGAACTGACGCGCTGCGATATCGATCAGGCGCAGCCTTTGGAGTCCGGCTTTTTCCGCTTGAAAAACGGTACGGTCATCCGCTTTATCAGTGCCAACACCGTACATTAAAAAACCGGCTTTGCCGGTTTTTTAATGTACGTTATTTTTTGCGTTTGATATCGATGATCACCGAAGCCTCATACTGCTTCCAGCGCACCATAATCACATAGGGACGGTCGCGCAAACCTTTGAGATTTTTTGATTCTTTTCCATCCATTGTTAACGGCACAGATACTTCCATCATTTCACCAAAATGCTGCCGGGCGTTTCCGGCCAGCGTATTGGCAATCTCGCCCACGGCGTCAAGCAAGTGCTCCTCCCCATGTCGCGGCTCATTCATAATCTGCAAGAGACGGGACAAGAGAAAACGGTCTGTGGAAAAATAAATTGCGCCGTAATAATCGCCGGAGATTTTGATCATGCCGGTAAATTCAAAAACCGGCAAAGCCCGCTCATTATTTGTCAGAAAAGCAGCGCGAATCTCGGCCTTTTGCCCTGTAATTTGAGAGAAATACCGACTTACCGCTTCAACAAAAACCTGAATCTCGCGTTCATCAATATCGCTTAACGCCGTTACATCCGCTGCCATGTTATTCCATTATCTCCAAAAGAGCATGTATCAACTGCTCATCATTAAAAGGCTTATACAAAAAGCCTTTTGCTCCTTTTTTTAAGGCCTTGATCGCAGTTGCCTTATCACTCAATGCCGAGATAATCAAAATATTACTATCCGGCTTAAGCGTTATCATAGCTTCCGTACTTTCGACGCCATCCATTTCCGGCATGGTCAAATCCATCGTGACCAAATCGGGCGTATGCTGTTGAAACAAGGCGACCGCCTCGGTTCCGGTTCTGGCCATTCCAACGATCTGAATTGCCGGCAACCTCGAATCCGACAAAATACGCGCAATCCGGCTGCGGATAATACTGGAATCATCAACTATTAACAATTTCACTTTTTAAACATCCCGTAAATGGCGCGTTCAATACAAAACACCTGCCCTGCCACTACTGATTACTCACGTTACGCCTCAAAAAGAACCCGGAACTCCGTGAACTCGCCTACTTTGCTGTCCAACACCAGTCTACCGTTGATCTTCAGTACCTTTTCGGAAATCACATCCATACCAACGCCGCGCCCGGCATCGCGATCAGCTTCGCTCGCCGTCGAGAACCCCGGCTCAAATATTTTCATAATCAGCTCTTTGGCACTTAAACGCTTGGCTTGCTCCTCGGTCATCTGTCCCGAAGAAACCAGTTTTTCGCGAATACGCGCCACCGAAATGCCGCAACCGTCATCGCGGACAAAAAACTCGTATTGATCCGCCGTCGCATCCGATGCGTGGCAGGCAATCTGAATCAATCCTTGCCGCGGCTTGCCATGCGCCTCTCTTTCCTGAGGCGTCTCAATACCGTGCTTGACCGCATTACGCACCAGTTGAATCGCAATGCTGTTCAGTTCGCGGACAATCCGCTTCGGCAACGATCCGATATCCGCAATATCGAATACTACAGAAACATCCCTGCCGCTGTCTGCGGCAATACGTCGTATCAACGGTTCAATATTTTCCTTGAAAGAAAGCTCCGTCTGTTCTTCAACGCTTACTGCCGAAGGCGTATGGTCTTTGGCTTTCGCCGCCGAGCGCGTAATAATGCCCGAAAGAGAAGTCAACCGCTCATAAAAGCCATCAAGCAATACGGTAATACGAACAAAATCTTCGCCACGCACCTCGCCGCGATCGCGCATCACGGACAGCTCCTGCTCAAAACCGTGCGCGTACGATTCAAACATCTCCGCCCCCAAAGCAGCCGCTTCACCCTTAATGCCATGGATAGCGCGCATGATAAACGCCAGAAGGTGCATACGCCCTTCTTGAGTGCTGTCATCATTGCGCAAACGTTCGTTGATCTGCTCCAAAACGCCTTTCGTTGTATTGAAAAACTGATGCAGCATTTCCGGCTCTTTCTGAAGCAAGTTCAGCAGCACTTCCACTTCCTTGCGTGACCGATCTTTCGCTTCATCAAGCTGTCTTTCCAGGCTCACACGCTCGGTGACGTCCTGCACCGTCACCAACAGGTGCGAAATTGCTCCGCCTTCAAGAACGCGGTTGAAGTTAAAATTCAAATAGCGTTTTACGCCCAAGTTATCCTCAACCTCAACTTCGTTAAGCGGATTTAAATCCGCCACCAGCGATTCTTTCACACGGTCGCCAAAAAGCAATTCGATGTAATCACGGGTATTGTCGTAAACCGCTTGCGGCACCATGGATTTCAAAATCGGTAAAAACGGCATTTCCGGCTCAACGTTTCGCCGCAATACGGTACTCAACGATTCGGAAAATTGCGAGCCCAATTTGTGCTCCCTATCGATCAGGAACAAACCCTCTTTCACCGTTGACAGAATTTCTGTTGTTTCCTTACGCGCCTTGGTCAATTCGCGATCACCGCGCACCAAATCGGAAATTGACTTGAACAAAGTATAAATAACGTTGAACAGAGCGATAGTCAGCCCCACCAGCTGGATGATACGAAGTCGAACTGCACGCTGATCCGCCACCGTCTCCAGGTCGGTCGTCAGGTCATTCATTAAATTGAGAATTTTCAGGTTGTTTTCCCGCGCGTAAGTTACCGCCGCGGCAAGCTCCGCCTCATTGAAACTATTGGCATAGTTAACCTTTTCATTTTCCACATAATCTATCTTGACAGTACCATCTGTCCGTAGAAAAAGAGGGCGCAATTTTTCAAGATAAGGCTCCCAGATTTCATAGGTTTCCCGAACAAAATCTTCCGACGCAGGCGTTTCCACTTGCACCAGAAAAACCGGCCTAAGATCGCCGCCGCGCACCGTTGCGCCATCGCGGAACCCACGCAATGTCTCATTAAAAAGCGGAACCACGAAGCGAAGTTCGTTAAGAGAAGCAATATCGCCATTAACAACACCAGCACCACGCCCGATATCATCTTGTAACAGAAGCAACGCCTTGGTCGTCCGTTGCGACAACATCCGCTGGCGCCCTGACAAGTTGATCGAAACCGCCGATTCGGCAATCTGAAATGAGCTGTAAAAATTGGTACCCATCACGCCAATATCGCAAATGGCAAAAATGGTTACCGCAATGATGATTGCGCGATATTTACGTAAAATTAATCGGGTCGTTGATGTTTCCGCCACGTCTTTCTCCTTAACTCGCCGAGATCAAAGGATAAAAATTATTGGCTCTGTGAGTTACTTTGTGGGTTATGTTACTTTGGCTCTGTATTAAGAGCAGCTTGAGTATTAACATATCCGAACTATGTTCATTCCGACAAGCCTTTTGTACAAATTTTGTCGTTTTTTTTTCATATGTGTCTTTATGCGTTATATTTTGCTTTTCAGACAAGAATTTTTTACAATCAGACCTGTGCAATTCAAAACACTGTCTCTTGACTTTCTATTTTTTCCTCTCAAGTAATACGATAATTGCCGACCATAAAACATCCGTTATGCTCATAAGTTTATATTACTATCTACTCACTATCTGTCTTTCTCATGACCTTTGACGCATTTATCATCGCAATCATCCTCGGTATCGTCGAAGGAGTGACTGAGTTTTTGCCTGTTTCTTCAACCGGCCATCTGATTGTCGCCGCTTCTTTGCTCGACTTTACTGATGAGCGCGGTATCACTTTCTTTATTTCCATTCAATTGGGCGCCATTCTTGCCGTATGTTGGGAATTTCGCAAACGCTTGAAGCATGTTGCCATGACCTTGTTTGTTGAAAAAAGTTCACAAAAACTGGTCGCCAATCTGCTGATCGCAATGATGCCCGCCATAATCATCGGTACCTTGATCAAGGGTTTTCTGGAAAAACATTTGTTTGCACCGGTTCCCGTGGCTTGCGCGCTGATTGTCGGCGCGCTCATCATTTTCATTGCGGAAAAACGTTATAAGAAAAGTCCGCAACACGTCCGCATTCATTCGCTTGACGACATTCGTTGGCGTGACGCGCTCAAGGTTGGTTTCGCGCAATGCCTGGCCATGATTCCCGGCACTTCGCGTTCGGGCGCGACTATTATTGGCGCGTTATTTTTCGGATTTTCGCGCGTTGCCGCCACCGAATTTTCGTTCTTTCTGGCAATCCCGATCATGTTCGCGGCAACCGCCTACGCGCTCTGCGATACGCCGCTATCTTTCCAAAGCGAGCACTGGCAATTTTTTGGTGTCGGTTTTGTCAGTTCGTTTGTTTTCGCTTTCTTGTGCGTGCGCTGGCTGCTGCGTTACATCAGCCGCCACGATTTCACGCCGTTTGCCTGGTATCGTTTGGCTTTTGGGCTGTTTATTTTAGTGACAAGCGGTAGCGGCTTGATTCAATGGTAATCGGTACCATAAAGCAGCATTGTATTTCAACAAACGCGGCGCCTGCCGCGTTCTTTCTTGGCCGTTTTCGTTATATTTTCGTTTTGGAGTTTTTATGCACTTCATAGCGCGTTTTTATGTCATCTTTACCATCGGGCTGATCTCAATGACCTCTTTTGTTTCTTCAGGCTTTGCCGCATTGCCAACAAATATTACCGCCGGCGCCACAGTTGAAGGCGTTTTCTCTTACACGCTCAAAAACGGGCTTACTGTTTTGCTCTTGCCGGACGACAGCAAGCCAACCACTACCGTCAACATCACTTATCTGGTCGGCTCACGCCACGAAGGTTATGGCGAAACCGGCATGGCGCATCTGTTGGAACATCTGCTGTTCAAAGGAACGAAAACACGGGGAAATATCTTTGAAGAGTTGGGGCAACGCGGTATGCGTTTTAATGGCTCAACATATTTTGACCGCACCAACTATTATGAAACCTTTACCGCCAATGAAGATGAACTTGCCTGGGCGCTGGCTATGGAGGCAGATCGTATGGTCAATGCCAATATCTGGCGCTCTGACCTCGACACCGAAATGACCGTGGTACGCAACGAGTTTGAAAACTGGGAAAACAATCCACAAATGGTGCTCTGGGGAAAGCTTCAGGCAACGGCTTTTGACTGGCATAACTATGGCAACCTGACCATCGGCGCCCGCTCTGATATCGAAAATGTCGATATTGATCGTTTGCGTGCTTTTTATGAAAACTATTATCAGCCCGATAACGCCGTGTTAATCGTATCGGGGGAGTTTGACACCGATAAAACCCTGAAGGCAATTTCTGATACTTTCGGAAAAATTCCGAAACCTTCGCGCATATTGCCCAAGCTTTACACGCAAGAACCGGTCCAGGAAGGTGAACGCAGTGTTACCGTCCGCCGCAGCGGCGGTACGCCATGGCTGGCAACGCTCTTCCATACGACGTCCGGCGCAGATCCCGACAGCGTTGCGCTTGAGGCTCTTGGTGAAATCATGACGATCGCGCCATCGGGACGGTTGTACCAAGCGCTGGTTACCCCCCACAAGGCAGGTTCGGTAGAGGTATGGGGATTTTCGCTATACGATCCGGGCATGATCATTTTCTGGGCACAACTTGCCCCGGGCGACAAAATCGATCCTGTTAAAACCATACTGTTTGAAACCTTATACGCCATCAAGGAAAAACCGATTACCGATACGGAGGTCAACCGTGTACGCGCCAAAGCCAATAAAAGTTTCAATCAGTTGCTGCGTGACCCGGAACGTTTTGCCATTGCGCTTTCCGAATCTATCGCGCAAGGCGACTGGCGACTTTTCTTTATTCAGCGCGATCTCTGGCGTAATTTAACTGCGCAAGATGTGCAAAATGCCGCACTACGTTATCTGAAACCGTCCAATGTCACCGTTGGCGAATACCATCCGCTCGGTGACGTCGCGCCGGAAACGGTGCGCACGCCTCAAGCGTCCGTGATTAACCTGGAACAAATAATCAAGGATTATAAAGGCGACAATGCTATTGCCGCAGGAGAAAACTTTGACGCATCGTTTGCAAACCTTGAAGCGCGCACTCAACGTATAACGCTTCGCGAAGGCCTGTCCGTGGCGCTCTTGCCTAAAAAAACGCGCGGCGAAGCGGTACGTTTTCAATTACGCTTGAACTGGGGCAATGCTGAAAATCTTAAAGGAAAAGCTGATATCGGACGTTTGACCGCCGACATGCTGCCGCTCGGTACGCAACGACTGGATCGCCAGGCGTTTGACGATGCCGTCGATCTTCTTGAGGCGCACCTTTCGTTCGATGGCGATGCCACAGGCGTTCACGTCACTGGTGAAACCGTCCGCGAACATTTACCTAAACTACTGGCCTTAACCGCAGAAGCGCTGCGTACACCGGCCTTCTCGCAGCAGGAGTTCGACAAATTGATTCGCGAACACCTTACCCGCATTGAGGCGACACGCTCCGATCCGCAAGCAGTCGCCTCGCTGGCACTGCGCCGCTATACCCGCCCTTACCCTGCTGGCGATGTGCGCTATGTCGCCACATGGGACGAGGAAATTGCCGCCCTGAAAAACAGTACCCTCGACAAACTGAAAACGTTCCACCGAGACTTTTTCAGCGCCAGCCATGCCGAACTTGCCGTCGTCGGCGACTTCGACGCTCAAACGATCACCGCGCAAATTCGCCAACTTTTCGACAACTGGACGAACGATGTTCCCTACCGACGCGTAGACGATCCTTATCATGAAATCACAGCAAAAGAATTGCGTGCCGAAACGCCCGATAAGGCCAACGCCTTTCTGATAGGCAGTCTTGCCATGCCGTTGAACGACACGCACGATGATTTCGCCGCGCTGCTGGTCGCCAACCAGATGCTTGGCGCTTCAACCAACGCGCGTTTACCCAACCGTCTGCGCACGCAAGACGGTTTAAGCTACAGCGTGGGATCGATGTTGCAGCCGGGTATGCTTGACGACAATACGCGTTTTATCGTCTATGCCATTTTCGCGCCGGAAAATTTAGAGCGTGTTCAGAACGGTTTTCGCGAAGTGTTAACACAGTCCGTCAATGGAAAACCGACGGACGGCGAAGTCAGCGATGCCAGGGAATCTTTGCTTCAGGAGCGAGATATCGCCCGCGCACAGAACCGAACGCAAGCCACCAGCCTTGTTTCGCAGCTTTATCTCAAGCGTACCTGGAAAAAATCCGAAGAGCTGGAGCAGGCGATCAAAAACGTCAGCGCCGATGATATCGCCCGCGTACTGAAAAAATATCTTGATCCCGATAAGGTGGTGTATTCGATCGCCGGCGATTTTGCTAAGCGCGACCATGCCCAATGAGCCATGCTGCCTTACACCCAAATCGCCGAATTTATCGTCCCGAATTTATCCGTACCCGATATTCATGCTTTTACGACAACACGACTGCTCCCGAACATAAGCGGTCCAATCAAGCCTTCCGGCTGGCCGCAAGCCGCCCATCCGCGCGGCAACCATATCGAAAAGCGTTTTGCGGAACAAGGCAGCCCGCTGATTTCCTTTCTGCCCGCGCCGCCGCTGTGGCTCCATCAGACGCACGGCACGACTATTTTTGACGCGGATAACGCGGATATTGAAAAAACGCGGACACACCCGCCTACCGCCGATGCTGCCGTCACACATGAAAAAAACACCGTTCTCGCCATACTTACTGCCGATTGTTTACCGACCATACTCGTCGATCAGAAAAGCGGCGCTATCGCCGTGGCACACGCAGGCTGGCGCGGGCTGGCCGCCGGTATTTTGGAAAACACCGTAAACACGATGTCGGCAACCGCCGAATATTTAACCGCTTGGCTTGGTCCAGCCATCGGCAATAAGGCTTTTGAAGTCGGTGAAGATGTTTATCGCGCTTTCAACGCGGCAAAAGACGCCGAAGCCGCGTCTTGTTTCCAAGCAACAACCCCGGGGCATTGGCTGGCCGATCTTTATGCGTTGGCGCGCTTGAAATTGAAGCGTCTCGGCGTGGCCAGAATCAGTGGCGGCGAATATTGTACCTATTCCGATCCCCGGCGCTTTTATTCCCATCGCCGCCAGCACGATCACGAACGAATGGCAACGTTCGTTTGGCGCGCCTAGCGGCATATTATTTAAAAAAACCGGCTATGGCTGCATCCGGTATTCTCAAAAAGTGGCACCCGCTAACGATACGTCTCATCGCTATTTCCACGACATAAACCGCAACGCGGACAATCGCCCACGCCGCAGGCTGGCTGCTCGGTGTGCGACGAATATTTCGGCAAATAACGTACGCGCATCCGGTACAAAACCGCCAGCACCATCAATATCACCGCGAATATTTTCAATAATTCTTCCATTTGATTCTCCTCTTGAAAAAATATTTTCCATATCTTATCAAGAACGATTCTCATTTGCAATATCATCAGAAAAAATCCTTATTAAAGGGTCATCGAAAGAAAATACTGCGCGGAAAAACAAAACGCCGACAAAAGTCGGCGTTTTGCATCGTCTGCAGCAAACCTTTTATGTCGTCTCGGAAGCCGTTTTTATAATATCAGCATATCTCTCTCCTGAACGACTTTCCGCATTGCCGTTTGCCAGTTCGTCCAATGACGGCACGCGGTACTCTCGCACGTCGATAATCCGGTTGGCGCTATCCACAAGCACCGACCGCGAAATCTGTTGCGGCAACATATCCACGGATATCTGGCTATACGCCATAATAATCGCCAGATCACCGCGTTTAAAGCAATGCGCCGCCGCGCCGTTGAGACAGATTTCGCCCTTGCCGCAAATGCCGGGAATCACATACGTTTGCAGGCGCGCGCCACCGGTAATATTCACAACGTCCACCTGCACATAAGGATGAATACGCGCCGCAATCAGCAGCAACGGATCAACCGTTACCGAGCCCACATAATCAAGATCAGCATCCGTGACGGTGCAACGATGAATTTTTCCATACATGAATGGAACGGTTTGCATGCAAGTTCCCTTTAACAAAGCTTGAGGGGAATATTCTCAGAACTGCCGTCATTATGCAAATTATTCCTCTTCTGCTAGAGTAGTTTTTTCACCGCCATAATGTGATACTTTTTGAACTTCACTGGAGAGCTGCAACCTTTCCCAAAGATACAGAAAGCCGCTTCATGAGTTATTTGCACGACGACAAGCCGATAACGCTTCACACACTGAACCGGATGCGCGACGAAGGCCGCAAAATGGTCATGCTGACTTGCTACGACGCGAGCTTTGCCGTGCTGATTGAGCGTGCCGGCGTCGATATCGCATTGGTCGGCGACTCTCTCGGCAATGTCTTGCAGGGGCAAAAATCCACATTGCCGGTGACGCTGGAGCACATGATTTACCATACAGAATGCGTGGCGCGCGGCAACCGACGCATGTTCATCGTCACCGACATGCCTTTCGGTAGCTATCAGGAAAGCCCGCAGCAAGCGATGCGCAGCGCAGCGCGGCTGATGGCGGCGGGCGCGCATATGCTGAAACTCGAAGGCGGCGCGTTCATGGCGGAAACGGTGCGTTTTCTGGTCGAACGCGGCGTCCCGGTTTGCGCGCATATTGGATTGACGCCGCAATTCGTCAACCAGCTTGGCGGTTACCGCGTACAAGGGCGTGATGAAGCGGATGCCGTGCGGCTCAAAGCCGACGCGCTGGC
>QMCD01000455.1_pt1 | contig 37946 bp, 29 predicted proteins | sample 1821841 | NCBI WGS metagenome assembly QMCD01 (sample SAMN01991225, study PRJNA193472) | Termite gut metagenome, whole genome shotgun sequencing project. | isolation source: worker | host: Macrotermes natalensis
GCAGTTCTCGACAACACAATTAGTTTCATGTAACTGCCCGATTAGAATTCCTACGCAAGCGTGCGGGTCAACTGAAACACCCGTACCTGTCGTAATGGCTGCCTTTTCACCATCTATCATGCGTACATTCTTGACAGTTCCCGCGCGAACTCGCGCGAAGAGACCTGCATATGAGCCAACATACGTAACCGACGTATTGTAAACCGTATTTGTGAGTGTGTAGCCACTTATCGTATAGTTGCCACCATCATAAACAAACCCGGGCATACTCCACTCGGTGTATAGCGGATAATGCTCGGGGCTGCCTACGTTTTGATATCCTCGCATATCAAAACTGTGCGTTTGTATATATTTCTTATCGTCGTATTCGGCCTCAAGTCGATGGGTGCCGTCTGAATTTGACACTCTGGGCAAATAACCCCATAGTTGATCGGCGTGACGCACTTGGTATGGAGCCGTTGCAGTGCCCCATGCGTTTGTATCGGCTGCTGTTTTGGTTACTGCAGCAGCAAAGAGGATGTTGCAGTAATACGTAACAGTAATTCCGTTGAATACGCAAGTCATTCTCTGGTCGCTCGTCAAGCGGTTTAATCTATTGTTGGTAATTGTCGCATTGGTGGCAGGGGCATTTTCTGTGAGCACTTTTCCGCCGTCAAAGTTACTGTTTAGTCTGTATGCATAGTATGACGTGCCGTCAATTTTAATGGTGATGGGGCTTGTATCAGCGGGTACCACCAATGGGTTAGTGGTTGCACTGGCTTTTGCAGATAAAGTAGCCGTAGGAGCATCTGCTCCAATAGGAACTATGGTGTAATAACCCCAGTTGGTCTTCTTGTTGTTATCGGGTAGTTGACCGTCTTCCAGAGTTGACGATATCGTCGTGGCAAAGCCGTCTTTATAACCGTAATAAGCAGTGGGCTTGGTGCCGTCAAGTTCTATGTACATCATACCCGGAGAGGCGGGGTACATATCCACTCTTCCCCTAGCTACGGTGTCATCGTAGATGCTCATTCTCTTGGAGTATACCAACGTAGTAGTTTTTATATGGTCAGTAGAGTTTGGCGGATTGTACACATCTTCGGTGTACCAGACCGACCTAGAGCCAAACTTCAAAACCACCGTAGTTGTGTAAGTTGAATCCGCTTGTCTGGTGTAAGGAATAAATTGCGGGTTTATCTCGCCCGTACTTGAAGGCGTTAAGAAAGTGCTGTCATTGTCGTGGTAGAAAATTGCGCGGTAAAACAATGGATCTTGCTTATGTGGCAGGGCAAATGCCCCGTTAGCGTCAAGCGTGAGATAAATGTCGCTCGCCAACTCACCTTCACGATTGCGTTGTACCATCGCAGGCTGCTCAAGCTTATCGTCACCGCCAACATAGCGATACCAAAGCACTGTGTTTTGCGGGCGATACACCGCTTGTTTTAAGGTATTTTGATCGTAACTTTCAGCAAAACCCAAGGCCGGTGTGTATGAATAATAGATCCGACAGTCGTTGATGTTTGTCGGGAAGCCCTTGACGCCCGAACCTTCTCCGTCCTCACCTCCCGCTTCGCGTGAGATGGTAAGCAACGCAACTGAAGAAGCCGCACCAAAGCGCTGCTCAAATTGCTCACGTAAAGCCACTGCTGCGCTATCTGTCTTTCGCACACTCGTTGTTGTACCGGCCGGTGGAGCGTTTATAGAAGTGACCGGAGAGTTGAAGTAAAACTCCTCGACATTATGGATCGCAGGGGCGGTGCGTACGTAGACGGAGTAGCTGCCTTCTTCATCGGCAGTTATAGTCGCCTCTGCGCAGAGCTCGGCAAATCCTTCGGCTTTGATGCGCACTGCATTGGCTTCCGGTATCGACGTTGCTCTGTTTGATGTTGTTAACCAACCGGAGATATAGTCCGCAAATGCCGGATAAGACCATAGCCAGTTGTCAACGGCGCCGCCGTTTTGACTTCTGTTTGCTAAAGTGCCAATACGGGTATAACCCTCGCCCTTGATCCATATTTCAGTGATTGCATAGTTTCTGTGTCCTGAGGCACCTGTAGCAGCATAAGCACCCACCTGCGCTTGTATATACATTGTGGGATCAATCTGTCTATCGGTAACATACCCTCCGGTATATGCCTGGTAAGCAGCTTGAGGGTTTTCTGCACTAAGCTGTGTGGCGGTTTCTGCCAAAGTAAAAGTCTGCGGTTCAGCCGTAGTAATTGGTTTAGTTGAAGACCCACCTGTGGTAACAACGGACACAACCGGGTCGAGATAAGCGTTTGGATCGCTATTGATGTGTGCTGCGCGCGATACTCCATCTTCACGATAATCCGGATTGGTAACTAATACCGTAAACTTAACATCACTACCGGAAAGTTCCAGCAGTGCAGTTGCCTTGGTCATTTCTGCGATTGGACTTCCTGGCGGTGTTGTAATTTCTGCATCTATCCACACTTTGTCACTGGGCGCAAAGTTGTCTGCCAACGCTTTATACTCGTCAGACTGCGCAGCCAAGATTGTAAATATTTGAGTCAGATCCAGAGTAAAAGTGTCAAAATTTGCCGATCCATCTCTGGCTATTAAAGAAAGTTCCGTCTCACTTGTGCGAGTAAAGGCATCAAGCCCGGTTGCTTCAATGCTGTAATCAGCCAGTGGCTTTATCAGATTGTTTAGGCTAAACGCGAATACGCCCTGATCACCACTATCTTTAGTAATTGTGACTTTAAGTATTGAGCCTGTAGCCCAAACTGCCCCGGACGTAGTGTTGGTAAGGTTAGGGTTTTGAATGCACACAACTCCATCAGTTTCGCCCACCCAAATAGCCGGGCGCTGTAAAGCCACTGTATTTGTAGCACCTGCAGGCGTGCCCTGATAGTAGCCGACCATTGGGCTGGCATTACTGCGTCTGTCCTCGTTTCTGGCATCGGCATTACTGATTGACGAGTAATACGCCCCGGCACCGGTGGTCGTACTTGGTGCCGACGCTAAAATGCTTGACCTGCCATCAGCATAAAACACACTAAACACCGTAGCTGTTGAGCGAGAGAACTCTATGATAAAGTCACCTTTATAAACTGAGCTATCAATTGCAAGCACCTTGATAATGTTTGCGTTTTTTGCTTGCTCGGCGGTCATGTAACAGATGTCGTCTTGATCTACATCGTCCGGAAGCCCATGAGCTGCACTTTCGCCTATTTCTTCTAAGGTTTTAAGCCACACGCCGGATACTTTTAAAGAGGTCATCTGATTTTGAGCAGCTTGCCCAAGTTCTGCAGCAGCCAAATTGAGTTCACGAAGTAACATGTTTTGGGTCAGCGAAGCAACGGAGGGTATAGCAATTGCAGCCAAAACAATGACTATGGCAATGCTTACCAATAGCTCCATTAAGGTAAAACCATGTTTAGCTTTAACCCTATCGCGCAACATTCCTACTTCGCCCTCAGAGTACACGGATATTAAAGCGCATGCTACGTGCCTGATTGCTACATCTTATCTTCTGCTTTTACTCTACGTTTTATTTATAGCCTTCCCTTGGCATCTACCCCCTTCATGCAGTTTGCCTAGGAAGTTCTGGCAATGTAGCTATTACAGTATAAAGCAAAGAAAATTTGTAATGAAGTATATTATTGGTCATTTATCCGGATAAACGCGTCGATAATGCGTTTAATATATATTTATACGCATTATCAACTATTCCAATTTTGAATTGTTATACGTAAGGCGAGTGCTTGGGGTAGAAAGGATGGATAAACTAATCGGCACTTCACTAGCGAAACGCACATTCCGGCGAGCTACCGCTTAGTACTTCAAAGGTATAACCTTTAGCTTTGCAGTGCTCTATGATCATCGGCAGATCGGCGGGTGTCCACGTTCTTGCGTTTGTATCGTGCGCCAATACCACTATATCTTTGATGCCGTAAGAAATCTTTTCGTCGATACCTGTATTCAGCTGGCTACCCAAAACACCTTGGGCGGGTCCGGGACCGGAAATCGAATCATACAGATCGGCATTCCAGTCAAAATAACGCCAACCTTCAGCAACAAGCGCCTGCATGATCGCATCACGCGTACCCGGGTTATACTCCAGTTGACTGACTGTTGTTCCGCCGATAAAGCGCATTATACGCTTTGGCGGACTGCCCAAAATACCCGTTAGAATATCCTCACATTGGTGAAGATCTTGCATGAAAGCTTCTGGTGATGCATAGACTGAAGCATAATCATGGGAGTAGCCATGGTTGGCAATCACATGCCCGGCATCTGCTGCGGCCTTGACCATTTCCGGTCTGGCTTCAGCTTGGGTACCCAAAACAAAGAATGTAGCCTTAACGTTGTATTGAGCTAAAATTTCTAGAATCTTCGGTGTCGATAATGCTGATGGTCCATCGTCAAAAGTTAAGTAAATGCGTGGAGGGGCGTTTGGATCCGGCGCTTCCACCAGAGCTACTTCTTTTGATGGTGGTGGATTTTCAGGTTCCGGCTCAACTGCCACCTCCGGTGCGGGTTCATCCGTTAACCCATCAAACAATGAGGGCGAATATATAGGCTTGAGGCTCCGCTCGGCGGCAACTCTCAGACCTGTATATGATCTGTTTTCTTGGGCATTGGCTATATATAGACCACCGAATATCAAGGTTATAATTAGAGCACATAAGCCAACAGTTGATATGAACCATTTACGTCGTCTGCCGCCCCTCTGAAACAAGTTGCGACGTCTGCGACTGCCCAGCTTTCCCACCTTTATGTGTCCCCCCGGCATACATAACTCCTCTAAGTCTTCTCTTTGATTCCCCTTGTTGAATCTGTTATTTCTATATGCTAAAGGATTATTTAATAATTGCAATCTAATTTTTGTAAATATTTTATGTTCTGCCATTTTGAACAAGGAAAACAAGGAGCACAACAGGGGGCTGTATAAAAAGTATGGGCATATTCCAGATTGTCACTCCCATTTTTTCTGTCATTCCTGCGTTCTCCCTGTCATTCCTGCACAGGCAGGAATCCATAGCTGCAAAAATATTGAGACAATGGATTCCCGCCTGCGCGGGAATGACAAGTCAAGTGTTGTCGTTTGAACCATTTTTCCTTTGCAATGGATTCCCGCCTTCGCGGGAATGACCACTACAATGTTTATTCTCCACGCCAAACATCGTACGCGGATTCCCGCCTGCGCGGGAATGACAGGGGGGGTGCGACAGTGACAAGGCTATGCGATTTACATCTTGATCTGTAGCTCTGTTGCTCTTGGCATGAAGCCGTATTTTGAATAGAAGCTAAATACCTCTTCGTTGCCTATTGCTACTCTTAAATTAATAAAACGCGGGTTTTTGGATTTAAGCCAAGCTAAAGCTTGCTCTATCAGCGCGCCTCCGATGTTTTCTTTACGATACTCTTTTCTTACAAATAACGATTCAATTACGCCTAAGTCTTCATCAACGCTGGCCACGCAGTGACCAATTTTTTCCTCGCCATCGCAGGCAATAATGACAAATACTTCTCCCTCTCTTGCTCTCTTTAACAACAAATGCTTTCTATCCTGAAACGATAGGCTTTTGTAGTGCTCTTCAAAGTGCAAAGACTTTTCAATGTGGACCAAATTGAGTTCTCCCCATAGCTCCCGAACATCATCGATGATTCCAATATCTCCGATCTTGTACGTGACCTCTTTGCTCACCTTAATAGTCTCCTTTTTTTCCTTTATCAAATGACTGCATTATCTAAACTCGCATTGCAAGTCCTTAAACCACAATGATCTTGCCATGTAATTCCAAACTTAAAACCTATTAAATTTTATTGAGGAAATGTGCGATTACACTTGTTTATGCCTCTTGATGTGCCTTTTTGTTTGTTAGTGCCACTACCGTTGCCATTCTACCGGCTCTTCCACTATCTCGCCTTGCCGAATGAAGCAGTTCGCTTTGTCGAGTTGATACACCGTATCGCTCAACCTTACCCGCACTTACCCCAAGAGCTGTTAGTATCTGCGTAGCTACCATCGCTAAATCGGCCAAATAGTGATCCGGCGTCGTAGCTGTAAAGCAAGCTTCAGTTACTCCGTGGCGTTGCATAAGCGCATCACGAACCTCTACTGAGACCTCATAATCCTCTCTGCTAATCGAAGGACCTATCCAGACCCTCATATCGTTTGCTGATACCTGATAGTCATTTTCAAGTCGACGTATAGCGTCTTCTGCAATGCCCGAAGCCAGACTCCTCCACCCTGCATGAACACCCGCCGCTACCTGTTTGCTCTCGCTCGCAATTACAATCGGCAAGCAATCTGCAGTAGTAAAAGCAACCGCTACGCCATCACCACTTATTATTGCTCCGTCAGCTTTTGGCGAAGTATTTTGCCCGGCTTGTGCAAAGGTCTCAAGCGAATCCTCATCAACGGCACCTGAGATATCAACAATATTGTCTTCATGCTCCAACGCAAGCCATGTAAGACTTATCGGCAAAAGAGCTTTTTCAAGCTCTCTGCGTCTGTCTTCACCAAAACCGGTCATGAAATCAAAAACTTCTGATGTGGATGTGCTTTGCACCGGTCTTTTTGCATTTAGGTCTGCGGCAGCTTCCGGTTGCCCAAAACGAGCCTGCGTAGTAAAGGTCATCAGCCACGGCAAATCATTCCAGTTAGGCCGAATATATGGAAAACCAGCTACCTTTTGATACATGTTCTCATCCATTGTGCTTGCCAAAACATCACTAGAGATACCGAACACGTTCTTGATCGATCAATTCAAAGACCTTTTGCACCACATCATCTAAGGCTATTTGTTGTTTTTCGCCATTGCTGCGCTGCTTAAACTCAAGCTCTCCGGATTCAATTCCGCGTTTGCCGATAACTATCTGGTATGGCCAGCCGATAAGATCGGCATCGTTGAACTTGACTCCGGCTCGCTCTGCGCGATCATCCACGGCTACTTCTATGCCGCGCTCGGCTAAGGCTTTTGCCACTCGATCCGTCTCAGCTAAAACCGCTTCGTCATTCATTACCATTGGCAGCAAAATGACTTCTGCCGGAGCAACACTAATAGGCCACTTAATGCCGCCTTCATCATTATATTGTTCCACAATTGCTGCGAGTGAACGCGTAACGCCCCAACCATAACAGCCCATGATGAACGGTTTGTCGCTACCGTCCTCATCCATATAACAAGCTTGCATGGCATCGGAATATTTGGTTCCAAGTTGAAACACCTGGCTGACTTCGATACCGCGCGCTTGGTCTAGCTTTTGGCTGCATTCAGGGCAAAGATCACCCGGTTTTGCTGTTGATAGGTCTGCCCAATCGTCAACCGTAAAGTCTTTGCCCCACGCTGCTCCCACAAAGTGAAAGTCTGTCTCGTTTGCGCCCACTACCCACCTTGGTATCTCTTTAAGCGATTGATCCGCAATAACGCGCACGCCATCCGGTAAAGCAACAGGCCCCATAAAGCCTTTTACCAAGCCGGCATCAAGCATTTCTTCATCGGTAAGAAACTCAAATCCCGGCACTGCTTTATTGGCTTTGATCTCGCCCAGCTCATGATCGCCGGGAATAAATAACACGGCAATGTTTCCGGCTGTATCCTTAACACTAAGTGCCTTAACAGTGGCTGATTGGTCAATCTTTAGAAACTCTGCCAGAGCCGCTATCGTGCCTTCGATAGGTGTGTGCATCTTTTTCATTTTGTCGGTCGGATATTGAGTGGGCTTAACCACAGCGGCTGCCACCTCGGTGTTAGCAGCGTAACCGCATTTGCAATACACCAGCTCGGCCTCACCGGCATCGGCAAGCGCCATGAACTCCATCGATACGCTGCCGCCAATTTGACCGCTGTCTGCTTCAACACAGCGATAATCCAAGCCCATACGCTCACAAATGCGTCCATAAGCTTTAGCTTGTTCATCGTAGTGCTCCTGCAAACTTTCTTGACTGGAGTGAAAACTGTAAGCGTCCTTCATCAAAAACTCGCGGCCTCGAAGCAGTCCAAAACGCGGACGTATCTCATCGCGATACTTCCACTGTATATGGTATAAAGACTTAGGTAGCTCCTTATAACTTCGTAGTTCGTTTCTGACCAGAGACGTAATCAGCTCTTCTTGCGTTGGGCTTAAGGCAAAACCATGTCCGTGCCTGTCTTCCAGGCGCATCAATTCCGGTCCATACACATCCCAACGACCACTTTCGTGCCAAAGCTCTGCGGGCTGGATGATGCTCATCTTCATCTCTTGCGAGCCTATTTTATCCATCTCTTCACGCACAATTTGTTCCACCTTAGCAAGTACGCGATAGCCAAGCGGCAAAAATGAATAAATACCGGATGCAACTTTGCGCATCATAGCTGAACGCACCAGCAAACGATGCGATGCGATCTCGGCATCAACCGGGTTTTCTTTAAGCGTTGGTGCAAACAACTGACTCATTTTTAATATGGAAGTAGTTTGTGCTGACATAGGCACCTGGCTTCCTTTCTTTAGCTACACTAACAATCGTTAACTTAAAAATAATCTAGTAAATAACATGCGGTTTTATTGATTTTTCCAGCAGTTTCTATTCTTGTTTTTGCAGTTGATTATTGTAGCCTATATTTGCCTTGCACATAAGTGATAAATCACCTCATAAAAGTGTTTGAAAACTACCAAAAAGCTGTGAGTTAAATTAGTGTTTTGGGCGACAAAGCGCACTCATCTTACAATACTGCGTTTATATGTCTCAACTAGCGCTCTATATGACGTATGGTTTCGTAGGTAACTTAGGAACTGCACCAACGCTTAGCTAAGCTAACAGCGAGCAAGGCGAGCGCCACTAATTTCTGGCTTGCGGTTTTGGCTCGCACAAAACTTGCATAAATGGATTCCCGCCTTCGCGGGAATGACAGGGGTTGTGCGCTAATGACAACATGTTGCACGGAGTATCTCTGCGCTAAACACTAATTTACCTTACAAAGCAGACAAAAACGAACCATCCTTTTGCCTCAGAACGAATGACCGGTTCTCACTTCCCTAGCTTGTCGATCTCTTTGAAAAGCTCCGTAATGATCTGATCTTCGTCTACAGTTTTTAGTATTTGACCTTTGCTAAATATCGCGCCTTTTGCCTTTCCGCAAGCTACGCCTACGTCAGCATCTTTGGCTTCTCCGGGACCGTTTACCACGCAGCCCATGACCGCTACAGCTATCGGAGTCCTGTATTCTTGCAGGCGATTTTCGACTTGTGTTGCAATGTTAATCAGATCTACCTGACAGCGTCCGCAGGTGGGGCAGCTGATAAGTTCCGGCGAGCGTCTTCTTAGCCCCACGGCTTGCAATAGCTCCCATGCCACACGCACTTCCTCTACAGGATCTGCTGTCAAAGACACTCTTAAAGTGTCGCCAATACCATCAAGCAGCAGTGCGCCAAGTCCGGCCGCAGATTTGACGGTACCTTGAAATGCTGTGCCTGCTTCAGTAATGCCTATGTGTAGGGGTATATGAGGTAACTCATCGGCAAGCATCCTATAAGCATCAACGGTGGTGCGCACGTCATGGGCTTTTGCTGAAAGCACGATGTCTGTAAATCCGCGTGATTCAAAATGCTGTACAAATTGTTTGGCGCTGGCAACAAGTTTTTCTGTGTGTCCTAAGTCTTCACGTTCTGCAAACTCTTTATCCAGTGATCCGGCATTTACTCCGATACGTATGGGTATTTTGGCTTGAAGCGCCGTATCTATAACTTCATCCACTTTTGCGCTGTCGCCAATGTTTCCTGGGTTGATACGCAACTTGGCTGCCCCTAAACGCACCGCCTCAATCGCAAGCTTGTGATCAAAATGTATGTCTGCAACTACCGGAAGTGGTGAGGCCTCACAAATTGCTGCAAAACCAGTGAGTGCCGAGGTGGATGGGATCGCCACACGCACTATCTCACAACCCGCTGCTTTTAGTGCTTCAATTTGTGCGAGAGATGCCTTTACATCTTTGGTAGAAGTATTGAGCATAGATTGCACGATAACAGGGGCATTGCCACCCATTAAAACATTGCCTACTTGTATAGTTCGCGTGGTCTTTTGCATACGCTAAGCCTTTGCTAGAAGATGAAATTCCTGACATCTTGCACTGTTAGTACCAGGAACAATAATATCAGCAAAGCAAAGGCTGCCATAGTGATGAAGCTGATTACGCTTACCGGGATGCGTCTGCGGGTTACGCGCTCGATAGTTTCTACAACTATTTTGCCACCATCAAGCGGAGGAAACGGCAAGAGATTCATCAACCCGATGGACACTGATAGCAATGCTGCTAGATAGATGAACGGCACGATGCCGCTTTCGGCAACATCTTTAGCCATGATCGAGACACCAACAATTGATGTTGATTGACTTATGACCTCTCCGGCTGTTGAGGGGTTAAATAGTTGGACTATAAATCCTGCTACCAGCCCAATGTAACCCACCGAGTTTCCGACAGCCTCTGTAAATGGCATAGCTTCGGTAGTAAATGTCGGCGACACCCCTATCATTGGAGAGCCATTGTTGTCAGCCAGTTTAAGCGTAACTTCACGTGCACTACCGCTACGGTCAAGCGTCAGATCAATCTCGTCGCCTGGTTTTTTCGCGGCAATATACGTAGTAAGGGTTGTCCATGAGTCTACCTGTTTATCCTCAAAACTTGTTATTGTGTCTCCGGGCTGGATGCCGGCTACTTCTGCCGGACTACCCGCAACAATTGTTTCTAAAGTTGTTGTTGGATTTTGAACGCCGGTCGCCATGTAAAACGAGGTCATAACCACAATGGCAAAAATCAGATTGAAGATCACGCCTGCCGCTAAGATGATTATGCGTTTGTACCAAGGAGCGGCATCAAACGTTAGCTTTCGCTCTGCCTCTATATGGGCATTCGCGTCTTCGATCTTACGGGGAGCGCCAAGTTCCAACGCACCGTCGGCAATCATATGGTATGTATACTTACCTTTGTCCTTGGTACGCTTAATGGTTCCCCACGCATCCAAAACATCCAGTGCTTCTTCAAGGTCGTAGCCAAGACTACTGCTAAAACCGCGCGCACGGTCTTCATCCAACTTTCCGTGCTCAGACAAAAAGCTGTAAGCTGATGCCAGGTTGGGATTTTCCTTTCCCATTCCACCCTCACCGGCGATCATCGCGTAGCCACCCAGCAAAATGGGTGTAACACCAAACTTTGTACCTTTAAACGTGATTCCGATATTTGGCCCCGGCAGACCCAGCATAAACTCTTTTACTCTCAGACCAAAAAGACGGGCCGCTGTAAAGTGACCCGCTTCATGAATGGTGACAATGATGGAAAACATCAAAACACCAAAAAACACAACCTTTAAAAACTCTATAACTGTTTCCATGCGCGTAGTATAGCGTTTCTGTTACTTGAGTATCTTGCACGATAAGAATCTGCCGCCAAGCTGTTACTCTTTTTGTTTTGGATTTTGTTATAAAATGTTTCGATGCTTTCGTTCGAATACATATTAGTAATGCTGGTGGCTGTACTACTTTCGAGTTTTATCAGCCACCGTTTTCCGTTTGTCTCCACACCTTTGGTGCAAATTGCTCTAGGCATCATCATAGCGCTGATTCCATTTTTTCACTTTGACATGTCGCTTGATCCCGCCTTATTCTTGGCGCTGTTTATCGCACCACTTCTTTACGAGGATGCCAAAAAGGCTGATCGCGCCACATTGTGGTCACTAAGACGTCCGATAGCTTCTTTGGCCTTAGGTCTTGTGGTAGTTACCTGCCTTATTGTAGGTGGGTTTACCTATAGCTTGTTTGGGGTCATCCCATTAGCTGCGGCAATTGCTTTGGCTGCGGCACTTGCTCCCACAGATGCAGTGGCCGTTATATCACTTGAAGAGACTTCAACCGTAGATACAAAAAAGCGTTCTTTGCTTCAAGGAGAGTCGCTGTTTAATGATGCCACTTCCATCGTTTGCTTTCAGTTTGCCTTAGCGGCATTTTTAGTAGGTCCCTTTGCCGGATCTGCTGATGTAGGCGAGGTTCAATTTGTTGGCAATGTGGTAGTGACATTCCTGTTTATGTTCATTGGTGGCGTAGTTGTAGGTGGCGTTTTAATGCTGCTGCGTTACATAGTTGTACGTTTCTTGCGCGGAGCCGGAATCGAAAGCATCACTTTTCATGTGCTGTTTGAGCTACTCACTCCGTTTATCGTATTCATAGCAGCCGAGATGTTGCACGTCAGCGGCATTATTGCTGTGGTTGTTGCCGGTATCGCCTACTCGTTTACCCCGCGCCGTCAAACACCAAACACCGCCAAGCATCAGATCGTATCCGGAAGCGTTTGGAGTGTTTTAACTTTCTCGCTTAATGGTTTGGTGTTTTTAATCCTTGGCACACAGCTCCCAACCGTTATCAGCAATGTTTGGAACTCGCCCGGTATTGACCACACAATCTTATTGCTTTCTATCGTGTTGATCTTACTGGTGCTCATGGTTTTGAGATTCATCTGGGTGTTCTTCATGAATCGAAATGATCTCATTGTTGTTGGTGAGACTTGCCCCGTTGATGAGGTTACAGATAACAAAAGAGAGCGTGCGAAAGCACTCAGGAGAGTGGAGCGCAAGACTCATGGCTACATGAGAGCTCACCTTAAAGATGCTTTGGTGCTTACGCTAACCGGTGTAAAAGGCGCGATCTCACTTGCGTTACTGCTCACCATCCCTTTGGCTTTGCCTTCCGGAGATCCATTCCCGGCGCGCGACCTATTGTTGTTCATTGCCTCCGGAGTCATTATCCTCTCACTGGTTTCTGCCAATTTCTTGGTGCCTCTGGTAGCTCCAAAAGTGGCACGTCCTCTCGCTCATGAATCGGAAGTTAAAGCGATTGTTGATATATATCGCTCTGTGATCCGCGACCTCACAAATCACGACGGACAAGAAAACAAGATTGCTACGGAGCGCGTGATACGCCAATACCGTGAGCGCATGGCAGCAGTTAGCGAAAACATCAACATTACCGATAACGCTGAAGACAAGTTGCGCAAACAAATCATCGAGTGGGAGCGCGATCACACACTTGACCTCATCGATAGATGTGAAGTAAATGCAAGTATCGGTTCTATCTATGTCTACCAACTAAGCCGCATGCTTGCTTTGATCGAACATCACGGCGAAACACGCTGGCTGATTGTAAACATCTTTAAGCAGCTGGCACATCAGTTTAAAGATGCCAGGCAGCACAAAAAGCGCTTCAAGCACACCGGTGATGCTCGCCACAAAGCGGTTATGGCTCTAAGAGATCTTCAACGCGACAACTGTATACATGTTGTGGAGAAACTTGAGGCTTTAAAGGAAAACAAAGATGTCAAGCTTTGCTTGGACGATGAGGTCTGCATAACGCCCCAGGCGATCCAGGCTGCCATAGACGAGAACAAGCGCCGCATCGATAGACTGGAAGACCCCGAGCGTATCCAAGGACTTAAGCTTGATAGGACACAGCGCCTTAACTTTGAAGAGAACATGCTTAAAGTAGAAGCTCACGCTCTACAATACGAACGCGATGCTATAGAAGCCGCATTCTCTGAAGGAAATATATCTCGCACGACCGCTCGCAACCTACGCGACAATGTAGCCATGATGGAATTGGATATCGAAGAACAGCTGGATTAGGCGAACTCTGCAGCAAAAATGCTCTACAGCAAATCAAATGGGGCGACCTACAAGATCGCCCCATTTGATTTGCAGAGTAAACTTTAATGCACGCTGCCCGGCAGCTCTTCTAGTTCTTGCATGGTAAATACCGGGCCGTCCAGGCAGATGTATTTACTGCCCATGTTACAGCGACCGCATTTGCCTATGCCGCACTTCATCTTCATCTCCAGCGTGGTGATGATATCGCTTTTGGCAAAGCCTAAACGCACTAAGCTTTGGAAGCAGGTCTTAAACAGACTGGGTCCGCCGCAAAGCACTACCACGCGGTCTTTGGCATCAATGCCTAAGCTCTCCAAGAACGGTGCGGTATAACAAACCTCCCCTGCCCACTCCGGAGTGCCTTTGTAAACGCTTAGGTGTACGTGCATGTTGTCGATCTTAGGCCAGTTCTCGGTGATGTCATCGTAGTAAACCAAGTCATCAACGGTTGAACCGGAATACACCAAATCGATGCGTCCATAGTCTTCACGTCTATCAAGCATATAGGTGATTAGCGAACGCAAAGGTGCCATACCTATACCGCCGCCCACAAACAAAACATCGCGACCTTTCAGCTCCTCGTACGGGAACCAGTTGCCGTATGGACCGCGCAACCCTACTTGATCACCGGGGCGCAAAGCATGCAACTGCTCAGTCACGTAACCCACACGCTTTACCGTGAACTCCAGATAGTCATCTCCTTGCGATGATACCGCAAACATGCACTCGCCATAAGGTATGACACTAAGCATTGAGGTCTGCCCCGGCTTAGCATCGTAGGGCTTGGTATCATCAAGCGAGGTTATGCGAATGGAAGCAACATCAGAAGTCTGCGGAATGATCTCTTTGACCTTGCAGATCAGCGGCACTAATGGCACATTTGTTTGAGCGCAACCGTGCTCTAGTTCAATTGTTGACATTTAGGCTACCTCCTCAGCTTTTGAGAGGTCTGCTGCTTGGATATCATCGATAAGCATTGTGATATCTAAAGCCACCGGACACTTCTCCACACATCTACCACAACCTACGCAAAGAGTCTTGCCATAACGATCTTCAAAGAAGCAGAGCTTGTGCATAAAACGTTGGCGCACGCGAGGCATCTTCGTGGGGCGCGGATTGTGGTTTCCGGCCATCTCAGAATATGCCGAGAACATGCAGCTATCCCAGCAACGATAGCGCTCTCCATCTTTCATCTTGTTTTCTTGACTGATGTCAAAGCAGTGGCATGTTGGGCAGACGTAGGTACAGGTGCCGCAGGTCAGACACTTTTTGCTCAGTTGCTCCCAAATGGGATGATCAAACATTTGCTCCAGTTTGTCTTTGAGGCCATCGCCATTTACCTTGAGCGCGCAAGAGACCTGTGTTGTCTCAGCTGTGCTGTCTTCGAGATAAGGCTGCCAAGAGGCTACCAAGGCTTGCCCTTTTTCGCTTTGAGCAACAACCACATAGCTTTGACCATCTACGCCGGGGCTAAGTTGAACGTCAGCACCAGGTGCGGCGTTGGGGTCTAGACCCATGGAGTCGCAAAAGCAAGTCTCCGCTACACTTGCGCAACCTATCGCCACAGTGGCTAGTTTCTCTCGGCGCTGCTTGTAAAACTCATCGTCGTAGCCCATGCTCAAGAACACATCGTCCATGCACTCGATACTGCGAGCATCGCATGAACGCATGCCAAAAATCACAACCTCATCACTATCGTGAATGATGTCTATGTAGGCGTTGCCCTCAGTGTCAAATCCATAGCGATACATCTTTTGCGTTTGCGGAAACAACATATCCTTAGGAGGCATCGTTGTGTTTACCAGATCAAAGTTTGGAGCAGTACCGGGGCTATACAATTCAAAGCGGGTCATTTTTGCTTTGCCGCTCTTGCCTACCCCGCCGCCGTCATTTGCGTCAGGACTCACGGGAACATATACCCTGGCCTGTTTGGCCATATCAGTCAAAATATCGTTCAAACGTTCTTTTTTAAGTAGCATCTGTCCACACCTCCCTACATAAACTCTTCTATGTCGTCGGTCTTGTAGCGCCCGAGCGTATTGTCTAATTCGTCGCTTAGACCCTCTTCGCCTGCGGCAAACAACTCATCAAGGTCTCTGATCCATTTGCGGTTGAGCTCCATGAGCGGCAGCCCCATCGGACAGGCTCGCGCACATTCTCCGCATTCTACGCATCTGTCGCCTATGTGAAAGACGCGGATGAGATTGTAGAAACGGTTCTCGTTGAGGTTGTTTTGCTTGCCTTGCCAACCGGCACGAAGTTGGTCTACAAAGCACTCGCGGCATGTGCATACCGGACAGACCTCGCGGCAAGCATAACAACGAATACAACTGTTAAAGACATTGTTAAAGTATTCCAGGCGCTCTTCGCGGCTCATACCCTCGATGGCTTCGATCTGAGCAAAACGTACCTTATCGATCTCTTCCGATACGGTATCTGTTACCTCTGCGCCCAAAAGTTCATCGTATACTACCGGGTTTTTGTGGGTGCAGGTAAGGCATTTGTCTAAAGCCTCTCCGGTCTCGCGATCTTTCATACCCTCACAAGGAATACCCAGTAAGTAGACTTCCTCGCGTTTTAGCTGGTTATCAGCGATCATGCGGTTGATGCCGCGAGCTTCGCAGCCACGCACGCACACGCCAACTTTTCCGGCTATCTTCTCGTTTAACACGTATTTGGCCAATGTATTCACGCAGTATTCGTTAAATACGATCTTGCCTGCATCGGCAGCGTTTTGTATGAACAGCGGAGAAGTTTGATTGGTGAAGCGCCCGTTAGTCCAAGCGATAACCTGTGTTACCTCACCGGACTCCAAGAGCTCAGCGGCTCTTTTTTGGATGCTTTCTTGGATGGCAGTCATTATGCTTCACCACCTTCGGGTAATACGGGGTTACTCGCATCAACACTACTGTCAATCAACGCCGCTAATGCCGGATCGGGTTTGTATGGCCCAAGCTCGCGCACCTGCTCCACAACTGAAGTTACCGTGTCGCGGAACTTGCCGGCTTCGGATCCGGATATCCATCTGACCTGGAAACGCTCCGGCTCAAGGCCGGTGTATTGCAGCATGCGCCTAAAAGCCATCAAGCGACGCTTGGCGTAGTAGTTACCGGAGACGTAATGACAGTCTCCCGGATGACAGCCGCAAACCAGCACGCCATCCACACCTTTATTAAGCGCGGTGAGAATGTATTGCGGGTTTACACGACCGGAGCACGGTACGCGCAAAACGCGCACGTTTGCCGGATAGCTCATGCGGTTAAGACCTGCAAGGTCAGCGCCGGAATATGTGCACCAGTGGCAAGCGAAAGCCAATATCTTTGGCTCAAATGTCTCTGTGCCTGTGCTCGCGGCGGCTTGTGTATCATTTACCACTGACATAAGGCTGCCACCTCTCTCATGATCTGCTCGTCAGTAAAGCCACGAAGATCCATTGCACCCGGGCGACATGCTACGGTGCAAGCACCGCAACCTTGGCAAAGACCCGGATTGACCTTGGATATCTCACGCGTGACCATAACCGAATTCTCGCGTGCGGTGATCTCTTCAAGCGTGATCGCTCCGTAAGGGCAAATTGCCACGCAAGCGCCGCAACCGTTGCAAAGGTTCTTGTTGGAGTTGGCGATCATGGCGTTTGACTCCAGCTCGTCTTTGCTAAACAGGATCGCAACTTTCATCGCCGCAGCTGAAGCTTGTGCTACAGAGTCCGGAATGTCTTTTGGACCTTGGCAAGTTCCGGCCAGATAAATGCCGCCGGAGTTGGTCTCCACCGGTCTGAGTTTTGGATGAGCCTCGGAAAGCCACAAATCCTTGTCGCGAGTGATACCTAACATGCTGCCAATTTGGTTGGCTTCATCTGCCGGAACCATAGCGGTTTCTAATACCACCATGTCGGCCTCCACCGTAACCTGACTACCCAAAAGAGTATCCTCACCCTTGCAAATCAGCTTGCCGTTTTGGTTGATAATTTTGGACACGCGACCACGAATGTAGCGCGCTCCGTCGTGTTGGGTATTCATGTAGAACTCGTCGTAACCTTTGCCGGGAGTACGTATGTCCATGTAGAAGATGTAGCAACGCGCATCTTTGACCTTGTCCAAATATTGATGAGCATGCTTGGCTGCATACATACAGCAAGCACGTGAACAGTAGCTCTTGGCTTTCTCGGGGTCACGCGAGCCAACGCACTTAACGATTACCACGGTCTTTGGCTCGGTATTATCGGATGGGCGCAAGATATGACCTTCGGTAGGACCGGAGGCGTTTACCAGACGCTCAAATTGCAGCCCGGAAATAACATCCTTGAAGCGTCCGCCACCGTATTCGCCATAGATCTTTGTCCAGTCGATGAGTTGATAACCTATGGCCACAATGATCGCTCCGTAGACCTCGGTAGTCACCTTGTCTTCATCATCAAACTTGATTGAACCTACCGGGCATACCTTTTCGCAAACTCCGCATTTTCCGTCTATCAACTTGCGGCAGTTTTTGGCATCGATGGTTGGTTTTGCCGGTACAGCCTGGGCAAACGGTCTATATATTGCACGACGTTTGGCTAATCCTTGATCAAATTCACTGTCCACTTTGGAAGGACACTTAGTCTCACAAAGGCTGCAACCGGTACAGGTGTCGTAATCTACGTACTTAGCTTTTTCGCGCACGGTGACTTCAAAGTTACCGATGTATCCGCCAACGCTTTCCACCTCAGCCAAAGTCTTAATGGTGATATTTGGATGCGCACCCACATCGGTCATTTTGGGTGTGCAGATACATGCCGAGCAGTCCATGGTCGGAAATGTCTTATCCAACATGACCATTCTGCCGCCGAGCGAGGACTCTTTTTCCACAATAGTGACCGGATATCCGGCATCAGCAATGTCAAGAGCAGCTTGCATACCGGCGATACCGCCGCCGATGATGAGAGCACGCTTGTTCACCGGGATAGTAGTCGTAGTAAGTGGTGCGTCATAGTTTACTTTGGCTACGGCCATTTTGACCAAATCGATGGCCTTTGGTGTACCTACATCTTTATCTTTGTGTACCCAAGAACACTGCTCACGCACGTTGGCGATCTCCAGCATATATGGGTTGATGTCGGTTCCGGCAAGCATCTTTCTGAATGTTGCCTCGTGCATGCGCGGCGAGCATGAAGCGATAACAATACGATCAAGATTATGCTCTATGATCGCTTCTCTAACGGCTTGCTGGCCGGGGTCTGAACACATGTATTTATTTGTAGTTGCATACGCAACGTTAGGTAGCTTGGCGGCTTCTTCGGCCACATGCTCCACGTCAACCGTGCCTGCAATATTTGAACCGCAGTGGCAGACAAACACTCCTACTCTACTCATTTGGCGACCTCCTTTGCCTCAGCGGTGTCGTCAGATTGGGTGCGTGCACTTAAAGCTTGTTTGGCAATGTCTTCAGCTGGCCAAAAATGCTTATCGATGCCAAGCTCTTTAAAACTTCCACCCATGGTCATACCCAGTAGCTCGGTAAAGTAATATGTTGGGATATTGAAGAGACTTTTGCCCTCAGCTTCGCGAATAGCATTGAGCTCTTTTTCGCGCATGTCTAAGTTGAGGAAGCAAAGCGGGCACGCAACAGCGATTGCCTCGGCGCCATTGATCATAGCGTCTTCATAGATGCGCTCGGTGAGTTTTTTGGCTGCTTTCGGATCACTGATATTATGTGAACCACCACAGCATTCTACCTTGTATCCCCAGTCTATCGCCTCACCGCCAACCAGCTCTATCAGCTCGTCCATGCTGCGCGGGTCTTCGGTATCATCAAACTCGCAGACCTTGGAGGGTCTTACCAAAGCACAGCCGTAGTAACTGGCAACCTTTAGTCCATGTAGAGTTGTTACCATGTTGTTCTTGATCAGTTCTTGGTTCTCAGGTCTGTGCATGATTTCCAAAAAGCTAAACACATCGTTTGAAGCTGAGTATGGCATGTCGATAAGGTCTTCAACATACGCCCGATTATCCTCGCTCTGTTTAGCAAAATGTCTTGCCGATTTTAGCGAGTTAAAACAACCTGCGCAGCCGGTGGCTACGTCTAGATCCGCGTCCATTTTTTCGGCAAGAGCCAGCGAACGTGCAGGTAGGGCAACTGCCAAGTTCTTGTCGGTCACAAGGGCTGCCGATGTGCCGCAGCAACACCAGTCCGGGATCTCTACAAGTTCAATCCCGATGCGCTTGCATACAAATTCAGCCGATTTGGTAAACGAGATTCCGGTTGAATCTGCCGAACAGCCCGGGAAGTAAGCAAAGCGATTTGTGGAACTCATTTTTGCTCGCCTCCTTTACTTAAAGCTTTATCTACAAGCTTTTTGACTGCTTCCTTATCCTTAACGCTGTGAATTTTAGGACCGATCATGCCACGCGCTGCCATCTTAGGCGCATTGAGCATGTCTTGCATTAAGTGTCCGGATAACAGGTTGTACTTTGCAGCCAGAATAGCCTCGTTGGACTTTCCAAAACTGCGAACATTGCCAATAAAAATGTCATCAAAAATATCGGCCTCTTTGTCCGGTCTAAGCCCCCTGCGTTTTGCTTCGCGACGAACAGACAGCATGGTAGCTGTAATGTCCACACCTTGTGGGCAGCGTGCTGAACAGACCATACAATGCGCACATATCCAGGGCGACTTGGCGTTTAACGCCTCATCGACTATGCCCAACTGCAACAGGCGAATAACCTGTCTGGGAACATAGTCCATGGCATGCGCCATTGGACACCCGGCACTACATTTACCACATTGATAGCAGTCATCAAATCTCACGCCGGCTTCTTTGCCGATGCGATCTGCTGCCTCAAGCTCCGCATTTGTGACGTTGGATAAGTTAGTAGTATCCAAAACATCCCCCAATCATTATTGGTTTGCATAAGCGTTTGAGTTTACGGAACGTATCATACATGCATCGATTATCTTGTCGCATGATAATGGTGTGATTAATGCGGTGAGCGGAGCATGTATTCGTGAATTGTCGTTTTTCGATGCTGAAAGGTTATCCATCATTAAAATAAGCAATGGTGGGTATTGGAGATAATAATGATCGTTTACGATTTAGATTATGAGAAGTGTTGATTTGTCCTTTGGCTAAACGTTTAGTTAGACCTTAGTGCATCCTCAGGGTATATCGACATATTCTGGAAACGACTTTGCATCCACTCGTCGTCAAAGTTTTGGTCAAAAAATTGCTGAACCGGTATCTCGGCTTGATTGCCTGATTTACGTTCGAACCAAGCGTCGAAAGCTATCAATGTCATGGCAATATTGACGGCAATGAATACCGTTGCGAAAACGGTCAGTGTGTAGCGTAGCTTCCAATGGATCAGGTTTATCACCCTTAGTGTTCCCGGCAGCAAAAGTTTAATCCAAAAAACCCCTAACAAGCCCCACATAATCATATATACACCATTAGTGCGTCCATCAATCGACAACCACGTGCCTGTATAATCCCAGGCAATAATGCCAAAAGCTGATTGCATAAACCAACTTGTGAGGTATTCAAAAGAACCACCGATAAGTGCACTTACTATAAATACAACAATTAGTGGACTTTTATAGAACCTATTAAGTGCAAGAGTTAAGAACAAGCCGCCAAATCCATATATTGGTGAGAACGGACCAAACAGCAATCCTGCCCTATCTTGCAGTTCGCTGTTCACAAAAAAACAATAGATGGTCTCAACAAACACGCCTAATATGCAACAAAACACAAAGACCCAAAAAAGGTTAAAGAAGTTTAACGAGATATAGCCTTTACCTGTAAGGTCTCTGCCTTCCATCTCACCTAGTTCGTCTTGACTGCGATCTTCCATCTCGCGCAGCTTTCTATGTAACTGGCGTTCTCCTTCAAGTGAGGGGTCAATGTATCCGGAGATGAAAAATAGCAATGCAAAAATTACTCCGAAAAACACATCTGTGATGTTGGCGCCGGAAAGCATGAAGTCGCAAAGTGCCGTTGCAGCCGTTAGACCCATAAGTACAGTGGTCAGATTTGCTGCAAATCGCCTCCTGCTTCTAAAAAGCATTACCCCTAGCAACAATGGCAAGACAACCAAGCCAAAAAGACAAATGAATAAGATGATGTAGATTATACGCACGGTTATCGAGACATCCGTGTATATCTCACGACTAAACGATGCTATGGCGGAGGGAAGGATGAGCGCGATAAGAACTATAAAAGCCAAGCTCACTAAAATACAAAGCGCGCCAAATATTTTCACAATCAAAGGTAGCTGTTTGCCGTCCATTGGATATCCGGCATAACTATAACTTGGAGCCTCATCTTTAGACCAAAACACTTTAATCCCCGGCTTAACAAACTAATACTTACGCTGTCTGAGGAGTCTCATCCTGTCATTCCCGCGTAGGCGGGAATCTATTATCACATAAATGATGAACTATTTGCTATGGATTCCCGCCTACGCGGGAATGACGATCTTATGAACCCCGCCTAAGCGACACTGAAAATTTGGGGCAGATGCTTTCCGTTCATACAGACAAAAGGCAATTGAAAGCTTCGAAAATCCTACTATAATCTAACCTTGATTATAGGCAATTTGCAATAATCACTGGTAAAAGAAGTTTGATTTAAATGCTACCAAGCAAATTGTATTAGATTTCCAGACCAGTGAGAAGTTTTTTTGATCAATGCACTTCTCTGGGGGCGGTTACGCTAGAAAATACGTAATAGCTAATGGATGGTGATTGAGTATGGTTAAGAAATTTCATGGGGTTTTGACAGTTGGTCTATCTTTTATTGCGGTAGCGATAATGCTGATCTTGTATTTTAGTTTAGCATTGACGCCAATACACGCAGACCCGATGCTTTCAAAAATCTACATAACTCAAGACGGAGCACCGCCCACGTCTGATGACACAACCATCAGCGCCGAAGACTTCACGAATCTCTTGAACTCGCAAGAGGTAGCTCCAATAGATACAGTTTATGTGCTCAAAGAAAATATCACCATAGATGCCAGCAAGCTTGTTGATACGTATTTTCTCTCCAACAAGAACTTTTTATGGCGCACCAATATGGAAGGTGCCCAACTTGAAGGCGGCGGATACCCAACCATAACAGTGGATGGCAGTAAACTACCCGAAGGCAAGCCGATCCGCACATTGTTTGGACATGTCGGCGAGCGCATTGATGCGAACAGGACGGATCAGCAGCTGTTTTATATGAAGAATTTCTCCGTCAAATACACCGGCGATGTAGCTACTGCCGGTTTTGCGCAAGGTGGCATTTATTTTACCAATATGAGCAACATACATGTAACCGTTGAAGGCGACATTGTCGCGGGATATAACGGCTTTATCGGCGGAGATGGCTTCTTTGACAAAAAGTACCTTACTGCTTGTGGTTTTGCCGATGATATATATGGCTATGGATTTAGCGCTAAGTTGACAAGCACCGAATCCGTAAGCTGCCTTACACTCGAAAACATCAGTGTTACCGCAAAAAATATCGGCAACGATATAACTAAACCCTTGGAGTCGGGCAAGATCGTCTATGGTGTTGATGGCTTTTCACGTTGTGTTCGCTTTGGCGTTAGCATTAAAGACATAACCTTGAACTATGAAAGTATGACGATGCGCACTCTTTCTTACGAAAACAATGCCACAGCAATCAATGGGGTCGCATCAATGATGGTCATGAAACCGATTAAATACGCAGATGGTGTAGTCTCTGGTGACCAACCGGTGGCAGACAATATCAAAGTAAACGTGTCCGGTGATATGCATGTTATTTATGAAGACTACGCATATCTTGGACTTAGCTACACCGGCATATACGGTATATCGCATCAATTTGCGGTATTAACTAATTCTGTTGTTAACGTTGGTGGCAGCATGATCTGCGAAACCTTGGACGGTGAAAAGCCGGGTACGACGTATCGCGACAACGCCACTATCGCAGTTTTTGGTTTTTGCGGCTATACAACCTATGATCGTTTGAATGACGAGTTGGCGCAGTTTAGAGGAAATAGAGCCACCATAGGTGGTGACTTGATCGCAAAATCACACGGCAAGCAAACTGTTGCATTGGGCTTTGGAGGAATGTATGGCTACGATTATAGCAATAAAACCTATGTCATCTGGAATAATCGCACCGAAAACAACAGTGTTAGCATTGGTGGAGACGTTATAGCCAAGCGAATCGGCTGGGCTTTAGACAACAATACTGAGACGTATTCGTACTTACTTGGCTTTAACTACGCAACAAAAAGCTCGATCAACGACTCTGCCACAATAGGCGGAAGCGTAGAGTTAGATCAAAGTGGTGCCAATGAGGGCAGCTATGTTAGCTTTACCGGACATAGCTACTGGACAAGCACCGTCAAAAAGGCCTCTTTAACCATTAGTGGCGACGTGAAGTTATATTCTCCTAGTGGTAATGCCATGTACGATGGTCTTTATCGCGCTTTTCCTGATGACACAGATTCAATGGTCTCAAGCAGTAATATCCACGTAAAAGGCAGTGTTTCTTGCATCAGCGATGGTGGGCAAGCTCAGTTATTTGGCTTTACAAATTCGCCTACAACTGATAGCGCCACCGCAAAGCGACTCTTTGCCGACAATCGTGCAACAATAGATGGCAAAGTTGAAGCATCCGGAGTATCACAAAGTAGAATTGCCGGTTTTTCAGGCTCCCTTAGTGAGCAGACTACCGCTGAACATAATGTGGTTCGCTTTGGCGCGGATACCAACCTTAAATCTGATGGCACAACTGTATTTCATGGTTTTGTGACTACAGTCAACGGCAATTTGAACGACAACGCCGTGATTTTGAATGGTGATATATCGCTGACATCTCCCGATGGTTCTCTGGCAGCAGGATTTGCAAATATGGTCGCTGATAAATCTTTGCTTTCCGACAACATAGTTCGTATCGATGGCAAGATTAAGGCTAATTCAGCCGATAACAGCGGTTCCGGATTTGTCGGTACAGTTTTTGGTAAAGTGGTGAATAACACCGTGTTTGTTAAAGACGGTTTTGCAAGTGAGCCGGCAGGTAGTTTTGCGCTCTTGGCAGAGTACGGCAGCGAAATTAACAATAACACGGTGATCGGAAAAGCCGGTGTGGACGAGCTGTACGGCTACTTTATCCTCAACGTAGACGAGAACAGCGATGTTAAAAACAATTACTATACATCAGCCCTAGGCGGGCAACGCGTAAGCAATCTTTTAACCTACAGCAAAACCGACAAAGTCTTTGAACTGGCAGACTTTAAAGCCCAGGAGCGATTGGTGGTAAACGATGCCAAAAACTACTCAACAGGTGCCAAATATGTTGAGAAAAGCGAGGTATCGGGAAAGCTGTTTATAAAAGGAACAGACTTATCGGCATCATCTTTTGACGAGACTGTTTTAACTGCACCAAACCCGGCAGCGCTTAGCCTTATTCATAAAGCTAATGGTATAGAGATTGCAAAAGATATCCCCGGTATTGGGCATCCATATAAGAATAATGTCGTACAAGGAGTCATTTACCAGGACAACAAAGACGAAGGCAGTACCAAGAAGCCAATGGCTAAAGTGGTTGTTAACCTACTCTATGATGGCAAGGTCGTAGCAACGTCTAAGACAGATGCCAAGGGCGAGTACAGCATCTCTGTGCCGCTATACAACGCTTCGGCACTTTTGTTATCTGCCGAGATCGTTGTGCCCGACGGTTGCACTGTTGGTACAGCTTCCGCAAGTGACTTTGACACTGAAGGCAAAGCCAAGCTTGATGCCCTTGGTTTCGCAAAGGATTATGAGTTGAATGGTTTTTTGGTATCTGAATACACTGATACACCCGGTGACGAAAAAGAGCCTACCGAGTCTAAAGATCCTGCAGAGTCAAAAGATCCCGCACAGTCTGATCCGGTCAAGCCTACCAACCCGGTTGATCCTGATCCGGTTAAACCGGCGGATCCTGTAAAACCAATAGTGCCCAGCGAGCCTATAAAGCCGGTAGAGCCAACTGAGCCTCAAGAACCCGCTGAGCCAACTGAGCCGGTCATACCCACTACACCAATACAACCCAGTACGCCATCGGTGCCTGCAGATCCAACAGCGCCGACAAATCCTTCAGAGCCAGACACACCAACTGAGCCGGCTACTGATCCTACAGAACCCACTACACCGGCAGAGCCAGCTGAACCAGCTGAGCCGACAGAGCGAACTGAGCCAAACGTAAATACGAACACGATGACTGAGCAACCCAATAATGTCATTATCCAAACACCCGGTGCCGTAACCGTTAATCCCGGTCGAATAAATGTTGTTGCTCCTCCTGCCGGATCCAATGTGGTGGTTGTGCCTCCTCAGACTCAAACTTCTCCTGTTGTCGTTACTGCTCCAACTCCTGAGCCTCAAGAAGTATTGGCAAGCATCCAAGAAGAAGATGTCCCTACCGCTTCTTTTGGAGATACTGTAGTGCCTTTAACAGCCGGGTCGTATACCAACCTTACATGGGCGCTTGGAAATCTCATCCTCGCTTCCCTCGGCATATTGCTTGCTCTTGTCGCCATTATGCGTGTTTTTCTACACAGAAGTGATGACGTGGAAAGCAGCTACAGAACACAAAGTCAATTGAATCGAACTGCAAAGTTCAAAGGCATTTCGCTTTGTGCTGTTACGGTCTTGGCAGCTGCTAACGCTATAGTGTTCGTGCTTACCGAAAACGTAACAAGGCTAATGGTATTTGTAGACACATGGACAGCCCTAAACCTGGTAATACTAGCTGTTGAGACAGGGATATTATTCTTTACCTTCCAAAATACCACGCATGCAAAACCTAATGACTACGAGGAAGAAGTTGCAGAAATAACTTATTAAGAGCAGCATTTTATAAGCCGTTTTGAAGCTTTTATATCTTTGACAAATCTTTGATTTGTATCTGCTTTAGGTTTGATTTTTAGGGGTATCGTTGTTGGCATAGACAAAGGAGTTGGATATGCCACAGCGTTACCCCTACCGAAATGACAACATCAATCAATACCGGGTTCGAAGCCTGGCCTCTCACAATCTTGCAGAGGCTTATGTCAAGCAAAGAAAGATATTTAGACACAGAAAACATGTAAAGCATAAGTACCAGGTAGTCGCTGTTTTGCTTCTGGTTGGGCTGGTAATCGCCGTCAGCATGTTTTTGGCATATGGTAGTGGATTGTGGACGATAACAAGTTCCAACATAACGAAAACACAACCGCAAATTCCCATACTTGGCAACTTTAACAATGGCAAAGTCGAAAGCAGCACTTCTGCAAACAGCGTAAAAACCAACGAGATACTCACCACTCCAATTAATATTGCCGACATCAATGACAGTGGTTTTTTGCGACTGATCAATCATGACCACTCGATCTCTGCTGATGTGTCCGATGAGCTGCTTGCAGACGCATGGATAAACATAAGCAGCGTTGACGACACCACAAAACTCCATAAAGACATTTTGCCTTCTGTTGGCAAATTGTTTGACGCTGCAAAGATGCAATCAGGGCAAAACTTAGTCATTACCAGCGGATTTCGTAGCTACGATGAGCAATCCGTTTTATATGACAGCTATGAAGATAAGTCTTATGTGCATCGCCCCGGGCATAGTGAGCATCAAAGTGGTCTGGCTGTAGACATTGCAGACCTTAACGCACAAGCAGAAGAAAACTCTGACAAGCTTTCTCGCTCGCAATTATGGTTGGCTGAACACTCGTGGAAGTACGGACTGATACTTCGCTACCCTGACGACAAGCAAGAAATCACCGGAATCGCTTACGAACCATGGCATTTCCGGTATGTGGGTAAAGTGCATGCTTGGTACATGCAGCTACATGGTCTTTGCTTTGAGGAATATCTTAAAACATTACGAGACATTGGCGGCTACACGATAACACTAGACGAACAGACTCACTATGTGTTTTATCAAAAGCCTATTGATAATGTGATCTATATCCCTGGCAAGTTGAAGTACAACGTTTCGGGTGATGGATCCGGTGGCTACATCATAGAAACTTGGGGGTGAAAACAATGTAGATTGTCATCCTTTAGAAGTACCGATAAATCGGTGCTTCCCTAGCTATAATATCGTTAATCAAAAAACATAAATCCGGAGCGTGAAATAATGAGTGATCTCCTAAGCGTGCCCCAAGATCTCAACCACACAATTTTGATATGTGATGACGATGAAGACATTTTATCTGCACTGGAGATCTACCTAAGACAAGAGGGATACCAAGTGGTTAAGGCGACAAACGGACTAGAAGCAACACAAGCTATTGCCGCAGATCAGACAATCCATCTTATTTTGCTCGACATCATGATGCCGGTAATGGATGGTATTCAAGCCACGGTTAAGATACGCGAAACCAGCAACGTGCCTATAATATTTCTCAGCGCCAAAGCTGAAGACACGGATCAAATATTAGGCTTAAACATGGGTGCCGACGATTACATTACCAAGCCGTTTAATCCAATAGAGCTCATTGCTCGCGTGCGGGCAGCGCTTAGGCGTTACGCTCGTCTTGGAGGCATTGCAGGCAATTCGCATTCTGAGGGCATGCAATCTGAAAATGATGTTCAGGTCAGCGACAAAGAAAGTATATATCAGACCGGAGGCTTGATACTTAACGACAAAACAAAAAGCGTGACCATTGACGGTGTTGACGCAGGGCTTACAGCTCGTGAGTTCAGTATTCTGAAACTGCTTATGACTAATATTGAGCACGTTTTAAGCTCTTCGCAGGCGGTATGGGGGGAGCCGGCGTTTGATGTGTCCAAAACAATTTCTGTGCACATTAGGCATATTCGCGAAAAAATAGAGATTAATCCTAAAGAGCCCAGGTATCTTAAAGTGATATATGGGCTAGGTTATAAGGTGGTGAAATTAAAATGACACTTAGTACTCGCCGAGCAGGATTTTGGGCGCTTGCAATAGGTGCGATTATTGTTGGGTTTTTTGCATCCGTCTCCGTAATGCGAGGGCTCAGCATGGCTTATGAGTATTACGCCGACAGGCAGTTTAGCGTCTACATTAAGATCGACCCGGCGCTTGCAATCCCTTTGTTTATAGTGTGCATGGTTGTACTCATTTTTGCTATATGCAAAACCAGAGATCCAAGCTCTGAGGCAAATCCGCTACACAACTACACAGCGCCACCTTGGCGAAAAGTTGACTTTATGCTGGTTATTGTTGCCGTCATCACAGTCTTTGCTTGCTTTTTGTATATGTGGAGAAGTGATGCCTATGTTTACATGATCTTTTTTCTATCTCTTGGAAGTTACTTATTGGCAATCGCTTTACTCATAGAAGCAACTATCCGTTTGCGTGAAAAGACCTTAATAAGCACTTGCTATTGGATAAGCTTCTTCAAGACCTACACTATGGCTAAACCCCCAGGCCTTGTGATGAGCTTGCTTCTACTCATTAACTTTGGCATTGTCTTGGTTGTCGTCGCACAAGACAGCTCAATATTTTCGGACTATATTCCTTTGGGCTATCCGGATTATTTTAGTGTTCCTTTGCTTCTTCTGGCTGCCATGCTTTTCGTGGGATTAACCTTTCTGTGTCAGTTTATCTTGCAATTATCATCTCGCTACGAAAAAGCCAACGAGGAGAAGATCCGATCGGAGCGGCTTAAATCTGAGCTGATCACAAACGTTTCACATGATCTGCGTACTCCCCTAACATCCATTGTGAGTTATGTAGATCTGCTCAAAGGCTTGCCTATTAAGGACGAAAAGTTTGTAGAGTACACAGATGTATTGAGTAAAAAATCCGCGCGTCTAACTACTCTTACCGCAGATTTGATGGAGGCATCCAAAGCCAGTACCGGTAACTTGGCAGTTAATATGCAGGAGCTGGATTTGACCGAGATGGTTGGTCAGATTGCCGGAGAGTTTGACGATAGATTTGCGGCCAATGATTTAAATCTCGTAGTTGACCAGCCGGATCTACCCGTCGCAGTAAGAGCTGATAGCAGACATCTGTGGCGTGTGCTCGAAAATCTCTTTGGCAATATAGCTAAATATGCCATGCCCGGGACCCGAGTGTTTGTTGAGTTTTCTTACGCTGAAAGCAGTGTGATCTTCTCGGCAAAAAATACATCCAAGACTCCACTTAATTACAAGTGCGATGATCTGCTCGAACAATTTGCACGCGGAGATCAAGCCCGCAGCAGCGAAGGTAGTGGGCTTGGACTACATATCGCTAAAAGTTTGGTGGAGTTAATGGGCGGCAGTTTTTCTGCACATGCAACAGGAGATCTATTTGAAGCCAGGGTGAGACTCATCAAAGCCCAGTGAACCACTGATTGATTGCTTAGTGCCTCACTAAACCCTCAGTAACCCGCGGAAACCTCGCTGTTCAAAGTACGACTCGGCATCGTTGTGGAAAACAAATACTCGTTTAAAACGTTTATGCGAAAACAGCGCTGCACCGCGACTTCTAATGTCTTCAGGTGTTTGAACCCAACTTGATGTTCTCAGATCAAAGTTTCCTAACGCCTGAAGACTTTTATACTCTTCTTCTAAGAGTATCTCAATGCCTATAGTAGCTGCCATCTCCATTGCGCTTCCCTTGGGTTTGTCGCGTTTTCTTGAAACCAGTGCTGCATTGTCATAACATAAGCTTCTTCTGCCTATTGGGCTTTCCAGGCTGCAATCACAAAAGATGTATTCGCCGGTGTTTTGATCATAACCAACAACATCCGGCTCGCCACCGGTTTCCTCCATCGCTACAAGCGCTCGACGTTTTTTAGGGTTTGCTTGTATCCGCTTAACAACATCAACCCACTCGACGCTACCGTGGCGATACATATGCCCATTAAAACGAGTTTCTAAAATCACCAGAATATCTCGTTGCTTTTTCACATTTTGCCCGCGAGCAGTGTTGCCGATTGAACTATGCGACATGACTTAGTACTCCCCCTTATCCCAATAATAAAATAGTGTGCTGTTACAGTGTAGCGTAAAGTATATAAGAATGTGCGTTTGAGATTTTATTTCACTATATGCGGCTTTAAGTACCTACTAAACAATAACCCACTGTAATGTCTCATCAGAGCAGCAAATTCAGATATTGAGCAGGTGCCGTTCTTCGAGAGTAATTCATAGACTACTTTTCCTTCGCGTGTCTTGATGCCGGTTGACTCAAAGCCGTTTTTTAAGTAGAAAGACTTGCGTCTGTGTCTTTGCTCGCTGTTGTCAGCCAATTGATCGGGGTCTTCTAACTCTAAAGCCAGCCTGTATCCCGGGTGATTTTTCTCGATATAATCAAGGATCTTAGACCCATAACCTTTTGAGTGCAGCTTGGGGTCAACTGCAAGATAGAACACATACAGCAGATCATGGTGTTTAATCGTATACGCAAAGCCAACAAAGGTTTTGTCATCGACAAACTTGATGAAGTCTATGCCCGCTTTTTTTGCTCGCCAAAATAAAAACCACATAGGTAGTTGCTCGTCTTTTGGAAACACTGCTCTATATACTGACTCAACATCTTTAACTCCCGCGGAGGTTCGCGAGATGTTTTCTGCAGTTAGTGACATATGTGCTCCGTTTGTTTTTGAGGTTGGTCGGTATGGGAAATATAACATACCTGTATTATACTTTTATGTGAATAGATTGACGGGCAGCTTCTGATGCCATTTTGATGGCGTTTAGATATATGATGCTACGTGTGTTTTTCTTTGAATAGCATTCATGCTTTACATATACTAATGCCTGAGGTGGATCAATGATACGAATTCTTATCGCGGAAGACGAAAAGCCGATTTCCAACTTAATCAAGCTTAGTCTCACAAAGGCCGGCTATCTATGTGATTGTGCCTACAATGGTGCAGAAGCTGTTGATATGATCGACAAAACAGTTTATGACCTTGTCTTACTTGATGTGATGATGCCGGAGATAAGCGGGTTTGAGCTTATTGAATATATCACCCCTCTCGAGATTCCGGTCATCTTCATCACCGCAAAAAATGCTGTGGAAGACCGTGTTAGAGGGCTACGTGCCGGTGCCGAAGATTACATAGTCAAGCCTTTTGAGATAATCGAGCTGCTGGCGCGTGTAGATGTTGTTTTGCGTCGCAATCTTAAAAGCAGCGGTATTATCGAGATAGCCGGAATCACTATCGACACTAACTCCATGAAAGCAAAACGTGATGGCAGAGAAATACATCTAACTCGCAAAGAATATGACTTGCTGTTGTTTTTTGCCAGCAATCCAAACACCGCGATTTATAGAGAATCTATCTATGAGCGAGTATGGGGTGGGCAGATGGAGTACGGTAGCAAAACTGTAGATCTTCACGTGCAGCGATTGCGAAAAAAGGTTAATTGGAATCAAGAACTGCAAGCTGTAAGCAAGGTGGGTTATAGGCTTGAGGTCAAAGTGTAATATGCCGATTTTAGATTTTCGGACGTGTGTATGAGAGTTCGACTCAAGATAACCTTGGTCATGTTAGGACTGCTGGCTGTGCTATTTGGTGCAGGTGGCAGCGCGCTCATTGCCATCTCTTTCAATACCGCTTATGAGCAAGAAAAACAAGCTGCCATCAGCGCTTATCAAATGACCCTGAGCACTCTTTCTATGGTTTCGCAGATTGAAGAATGGAAAGACAGCAAAAGTGTTTCTGATACCCTCGAAAGACTCAGAACTCAAAATGTATTAACGATGGACGCCCTCAAGCTCTCATCTGAGAGTCAAACAATGTATCAAAGTGATGTTACTCAGACAGGCGCAGCATCTAACTCAGGAGCATTGCACACAGCGCTTAAACAGATTGATAATCCATTGCAATTAACTCAGTGTGTATTTTCTAACTTTGAATACGACCAGCGTCACTACCTGCAAGTAAAAGGTATGTTAAACATTGGCGAGGAGATCTTGTATCTTGACGCTGCTTATGACATCAATGCTGCGTATGAAGTAAGAGCTGAGCAACAAGATGCATTTTATAAGGTGTTTGCAATCTTGCTTGTTGTGTGTGCGATACTCACCTATCTGGTAACATGGCTGCTCACCAGACCACTTATCCGACTTTCCAAGGCATCCAAAGAGCTGGCAGAGGGAAACCTGTCTTACAGGGCAAACGTAAATACCAACGACGAAATCAGTGAGCTAGCCGATGACTTTAACACTATGGCTGCTCAGCTAGAACAAGGTTTTAACTCACTTAAATCTACTATGGCGCATCAAGATCGTTTCATGGCCAGTTTTGCTCACGAGCTCAAAACTCCAATGACATCTATAATCGGTTTTGCCGAGTTACTGCGCAGTCAAACTCTGACCGAAGAAGAGCGGATGGACGCTGCTCATTACATATTTTCTGAAGGTAAGCGGCTCGAAAGTCTCTCATTTAAGATGTTGGAGATAATGGCTAACGATCCCGGCGTGGTACAGATGTTGCGGGTATCTCCAAATAAACTGATTGGAGAACTCGTCGATCACCTGAGACCGATATATGAAAAGGACAACATCACCTTAGCTTACAAAGGTGCAGGTGGAAGCTTTATGATGGAGCCCGATCTCATCAAATCCCTGGTTATTAACTTGCTGGATAATGCACGAAAGGCAATGCCTGAAGGCGGTACTATTAGCATAGAAGTAAAAGCCTCTAAAGGCGAGTGTCTAATACGAGTTACAGACAATGGCAAAGGAATCCCCGAAAAATCGCTTGCGCACCTCACCGAAGCTTTTTATCGCGTTGATAAGTCTCGTGCCAGAGAGCAAGGTGGAGTTGGGCTTGGGCTTACGCTTTGCGCAAGGATTGTAAAACTGCACAATGGACACATGCGATTTGAAAGCCAACAAGGGGTTGGCACCAGAATAAGTGTGATACTAAAGAGGTCTGCAACATGAGATCGAAAGTAAGAAAAGTCTTAGGATATATTATCTTTTTGCTCGTCACAGTTATTGTGTTGGGTTTTAGTTTTATGATGCCAACACTCACTGCGCAGATGCAAGATAGTATTATTCAAAGGCAAACCAATACGCAAAGCATTCGCGAAGTGACTCTTGCCACCACTGGTGTTGATGAAGAAATCTCTGAGTTATTGCTGTTTGCCTCATCCGGATACTACACTATTGACTATGAGATATCTTTTAGTGATGACATGGCAGCAGCAAAACGAGCTACTGCCTTAGAGATTGAGACTCATTAAAATCGGTGCAAAATAATCTCTTAACGCCAACGTCAGACGCTCTATTAGACATTGAAGTTACACCATCTTTGGCAACAAATTCTACCCAGGAAAATGCCAGAGTACTGTGGGATTGCTATATCACAGACGCTGCCGGAACCAGCGTATCAATTGTCTTAGATGACTCAACCAATAAGATGCTTTCATTTAGCATGAACGCCCGCATTAAAACAAACGACGACGATAACGATGCTTACGGAGAAAACTTCGATGAGTCAGCCAGTAGCGATGGAGAAGTTTATGCTACTAAGAATGTATTTGATGAAGATACTTTATGGAGTTCGCTTGAAACGTATGTAGGTACTCTTAAGAACTATTACGGGTTTAAAGAAGCGCGACTGCTTAATATTGCTGAAAGTGACAACTATTACAGTGACAGCTCGATCTTAAATACGGTCGTTTTTATAGACGGAAAAGGATCTGAAACTGAATGTGAGATTGTGTTATCTGCCGACTCTTTTTTACAAGTTTACTTTAACGGCTTTGGAAGATCAAAAGCTTCAGTGAATCTCACAACTACAGTTAATTAGGGAAGCACCGAAATAACATCACCGGTTAAATACTTCTTACATTTTTAATCGTTATTTGGATGATGCCGTTTGGCTGGCACTACCTTGGCGATAAGGTGAAAGAGCGCGCTATCCTTTCTTTAAAACATGAAAGTGAGGTTAACGATGGCTAGAAAATCAGACCATAACAGTCCAAAGAGCGATCTACAAACTATAACTCGTGAATATCTTAAGCAGAATATTCATTGTGAGTTAAAAAACTGCTCGCAAGGCTTATCAGCCTGTGAGCAAAGCCACATGTTACCGGGTGCAGCTTTGCTCGCAAAGACTCAAGAGGAATCAAGTGCAGATTTCTATGATGAAGATCTTGATAGAAATTATGCAGCGACAAGCCAATACGCAGCAAGCCTTCACGGTTCTCATATTTTAGCCGTGGCAGTTTTGGCTTTGCTGTTTACGCTTATGGTAATGCTTATTGTAAGTAAGTTAATTTCTTAGATTATTTGCTGTATTTATTAGCATTTTTGCATATTTTTCCGCTACACTTTAGCAGATCAGTGCTTGCAACAGGAAGGTTAGGATAATGGCGAGGCGATGTGGGGCGTATAAGATAAGGCCGGCTTACAAAACACGAAAGATATCGGCATTGGCAGCAATTTGCTTATTAGTATTGTTTACATTACTAATCTTTCTCACTCAATTTGGCTTATTAAATGCTGCTGATTATGTTCGTTCAACAACAAACAATGAAAATCCGGCTCCAATGAGCGTTATTGATAATAACCAGTCCAAAGACGAAGTGACTACACCTCGCACTGATGACTCACCGGTACTGCTTGATGATAATCAATCTTATCACTATGAACCAAGCGTTAATACCTGGCAGCTCATCTTAGTTAATTCCACTAACAAATTGCCTGAAGGTTATGCGCCAGAACTTGCCACAGTTGACCAAGGATATGAGGTGGATTATCGATGCCGAGACGATCTACAGCAAATGTTAAATGATTGCCGAGCAGCTGGGTTTAACCCATGGATATGCTCTGCATACCGCACCGAAGCTACTCAACAATCCCTTTTTAATAACAAAGTAGCTAGCCTTCGGTCACAAGGGTATTCGCCTAGCGACGCAGAGCTTAATGCGAAAAAACTTGTTGCCCCGCCTAATTACAGCGAGCATCAGCTTGGTTTAGCTGTGGATATTGTTGATGCGAATTATGGAGCACTTGACGACTCGCAGGCAAGTAGACCGGTACAAAAATGGTTGATGGAAAACAGCTGGCGTTATGGGTTTATCTTGCGCTACCCGGCGGACAAAACAGATTTGACCGGTATAAGCTTTGAGTCATGGCACTACCGCTATGTTGGCAAGCAAGCCGCAAGTGCAATATATGAGAATGGTCTTTGTTTGGAAGAATATTTTAGTAGCGCAGGCTACGCACCCGTTTTTATGGCGGACGATGAGTCTTTCGGTTAGATTTTTACACCCCTTTACTATTAGGGAAGCACTGATTTATTGCCGGTGGGTCATCTTCCGCCCAGTTTATGGTGGCAGAAGAAACAAGCGATAATAACTGTTTTTCGAATATTTTAATATGTTAAACTTGTAGTGAAATCAGTACGCACATTGTTGCTGTTTGGCATAGTGTGCTTAAGCACAGGGGGCAAAATGAAAATCAGAAAAGTTGGCGTCACTATTTTGGCGCTTATCGTTTGTTTTAGTTTTATTCCAACATCTTTTGCAAATGAGCATCAAGGCGCAAATCTTTCTCTGCAAAATATTGAAGACTTTGGCGAAGCTTCAAGCTTAGACATGATTGACTTAAGTAATTCTGATGGACATTCCAAAGGCGAAATGCTCGTCACTTTAGAAGATGGCGCAAATGTAGCTCAAGTCACTGAGCAGCTTATTGAAGATATTATTGAGGCATCAGAGCCGGACATAGAAATTGAAATCCCCGTTGATGCTAAGAGCCACTCTTTATCATTGGGGCTTCAAGCCGCAAATGATATGCTTAACCCCTTGGGAGAAAATGGCGAGGAAAACGAACCCCCAACGGTGTCCATAATAGACGGCACCCAAGATATAGCGCCTATGGCCTTAGTAAAGATGCCCGAATCGCTAGATATCACCAAGGCGATGGAGGCTGCCGAGGATGTTGATGGCATAAAAGCAGCGCAACCAAACTATGTGTACCAAACAATGGATGATGTTGAGATTCCTAGTGCTACATCAGCAGTCTTACCTCTTGCTGCGCCAAACGATCCTCTTGTTGGAACCGGAATAAACCAACAATACTGGGTGTCGGGCATTGGCTCATTTAGGGCATGGGACTTGCCAAGGATTACAGCACTTCCTAATGCCGGTCAACCTAATGCGCCGGTTGTAGCCGTCTTAGATACAGGATGTGCACTTAATCACCCTGATATGGCTAGCAATCTTGATGCTAATCGAGCCTGGGATGTTGTCAATAATCGTCCGATTACTGCTGCAGATCCGGATGGTGGTGACATTTGGCATCACGGAACATTTGCCAGCGGAGTAATATCTGCAGTTGCAAATAACAACTTGTTATGTGCGGGTGTTGGCTTTAATAAGGTAAAAACATTGCCGATCAGAGTTTTTTATCGAGAAGCCGGAGCGGATCCAAGCTCAAGACCAACTACGAATAGCTCCACATTACTTAGAGGGCTTGTTAAAGTCTTGGAATACAACCAAGAAGTCGGAGCAAATAAAATACGTGTCATTAATATGAGCCTTGGATCCGGATACAACGATGACGTTATACACCAGGCGATACGCTACGCTGCTGACAATGGTGTAGTTACAGTTGGCGCAGCCGGAAACGACAGCTCACCGGCACCAACGTTTCCATCAGATTATGATGAGGTCATATCGGTAACGGCAATTGACCGCAACAATAATTCATCCACATTTACTAACTATGGTGACGCAAAAGACATATGTGCGCCCGGCACAGATATTGTCTCATTAACGCCAACGGGGTATGGCAGATCTAACGGAACTTCGTTTGCCACACCGATGATCTCCGGTGTCGCTGCGCTTATGTTTGCCATAAACCCCAACCTGACTGTCAGCGAACTCAAAGATATTCTCTACAGAACTGCTACCGACCTGGGCCCTGCCGGTAAAGACCAATATTATGGCTGGGGCAAACTTGCTTTTGAGGAAGCTATCCTGGCATGCATGCGAGATACTTTACCTAATAATTTTATTGCTACGATCCCCTCAAGCGTTAACTCAAACATGATCGTGGATGTGCAATGGGCTCAGACCGGCAACTCCGTGCCGCTACAGGTTTACGCAAGTAACTACACCCCTGCCCAGCGATATAGATTTGCTCGCAATAGTGATGGGTTTTTTACCATCACCAACATAAACTCCGGCAGAGTTGTCGATCTGGCCAGTGCCGGAATTAACAGTGGTGCCACCATTCAGCAGTATGACTCTAATGGCACAAACGCTCAGCGCTGGTTGTTAGATCCCAGTCCCGGAGGCACTTATACCATTCGCTCAAAGGTGCAGACCCACTATGTATTTGATATACAGAGCGGTAATGTAGCTAACGGCTCCAAAATACAACTGTGGCACAACAACAATAC
>QMCD01000297.1_pt1 | contig 37896 bp, 32 predicted proteins | sample 1821841 | NCBI WGS metagenome assembly QMCD01 (sample SAMN01991225, study PRJNA193472) | Termite gut metagenome, whole genome shotgun sequencing project. | isolation source: worker | host: Macrotermes natalensis
ATCATGCCGGAAATGGACGGCATTAAACTTGCAAAAAAATTACGGCGCGGAGGTTTTCACGGAGAGATTATTTTTCTTTCAACTTCAAGAGAGTTTGCTCCTGAAAGCTACGAGGTAAAGGCTTTTTCGTATCTGCTTAAACCGCCGGCAGAGGACAGCGTTAAAAATATTCTGAAACAACTGGAAAACGCGCAGAAGGCTGCCGACACCGCAAAGATACTTTTGAAAACGCCGGGCATTGCTGCGTCTGTTCTGTTCCGTGATATTTCTTTTGTTGAAGTGATACAGCACAAAGTATATTTCCGTTTATGCGGCGGCCGTGATATTATTGTAAACGCTGCCTTGAAAGATTTTTCAAATACGCTTCTTTGTGATCCCCGTTTTCTGCAATGTCATCGTTCTTATATTGTGAACATGAATGAGATTGCTGAGATTTCAGAATGGAAAATAAAAATGCGGCGCGGTGAAAAAATATCTATCACGCGGACATATCATGACGCGAGAAGCAAATACTATCGATGGGTATTTGGAAGCGGGCGGACATGAACGAAATCATTTCAATTATAAACGCGTTTTTTCTTTTGCTGTCAACCATCACGGTACTGGTTAAATTATTTCCAACAAGATTCCGCCCTATTGTTTGTGCTTTGCTGCTTCTTGTGATTCTTGCCTGCCATATTACGATTATAAATATGCGCGGTCCATTAAATTTTAACTACGGCGGGCTTCGTGTTTTGTTCTATTTTCCCTTATCGCTCTATTTGTTTAAAGGTCCCCTGTTTCAAAAAATATTTGCCTTTTCACTCCAGCTTGTATTTCTTATATCTACCAGTACTTTGATTGAAGAAGTTGCATACTATTTATTTACGAAAGGAAGTACGGCATCTGATGTGTTCCGCCTTGTTTTACTGATACCGTTTTATGTTATCTATGTTGTGCTGGCAACAAAGTACATCAGCATTATTAACAAAAAAGTTTTTGCTTACGGCAGCACAAAAGAATGGATACTGTATTCTGTTGTTGAGATAATTTCTTTTGGAATGATGGCGCTGGTCAGATTAACCGTAGAAAACAGACTGGTTTCTATCGCACTCATTTTTTTTATTCTGCTCAGTTCCGCCGTTCTCTGTTATGCCATCATCACTACGCACGAAAAAACAAAGCAAAAGATTGACGCGGATTTTGCGCGTACGATTGTTTCTTCAGGACGCGAGCATTATAAAAAGATGAATAATATGTACGATAAGCTGCGGATTCTTCGTCACGATTTTAAATATCATTTGAGTACCGCAAGAAGTATGCTGCATTCTGCCAGCGCAAAAGAAGCAGACAGCTACCTGACCGTTGTCGAGGAACAAATCACGGGAACTGAAATTCCCAAGTATTGCGGGAACGCCGTCCTTAACGCGATGATCGATAGTTATGCCGAACGCTGCAAAGATTTGCACATCATGTTCACGGCACATATCAACATTCCCGAAACAATTGATATTCCCGATTACGATATGTGTCGGCAACCTTTTGGAAAATGCTCTTGAAGGATGCGCAAAAACAGCAGACAATCGTTTTATAAAACTGGAAGCGTATATCAAATCCGCACAGCTTCTTGTAATGGTAAAAAATAATTTTGACGTTCACGATAAAAACGGCTCGCTCTTAAGTACAAAAACAAACGGCGGCTTTGGATTAAAAAGCGTGAGGGAAGTTGTCAACCGCCATAATGGCGATCTGCTCACAGAATGGAACGGCGATACTTTTACAGCGTATGCCGCGGTTAAAATATTGGAAGAACAATGAAAGCGGACGGATTCATATTTGAACATCACGGCGGCTCTAAGCGCAACATGGAATAGAGAACTTTTGCAGTCCACGCCGCAATGAAGATATATGCATCACTTATTCAATTTTGAAGCGCGAAATATCCGAAGTTAAGGCGTCAATGTTTTCTTCGTTTTCCTCTGCTATCTCTTGAACCCTGATAATAGCGGCGGAAATTTTATCGCTGTTTTTTGTTATCTCGTCCATGCTGCCCGCCGCTTCAGAGGTAATCGTTTTCAGTTCTTCGCTCTGCGCAAGAACATTCTTCGAGTCTCTTGTCATATCAGACGACGCGCCGCGTACAAGACTGGTAACATTGGTAAGCTGTGTTACCACTTCCAAAATTTGTCTTGAGCCTGCTTCCTGTTCTTCCATTGAAAAATATACAACAAAAAACATCAATCAAATTTGCCTAATACTCAAAATGACATCAATTTGTACGTAAAATACATGGAACCCTCACAGTCGCAAACAGAAACAAATTCGTTACACGTTCTGTTAATTTTTGCGCCTGTATTCAAACGCGGCAATAATGAGTAATGTGAAAAGAAAAATATTTCTACTTTTGTCTTCCGGTTCTCAGTTTCTCTTCAAAGCGTTCCAGGGCTTTTCCTTCAAGAACCGCCGCTTCATCATCATGGCCTAAACGCCGTTTTATTTCCGCGAGTTCCTCTTTGGAAAATCGAACCCCGTCTTTAATATGCCGTTCAAAAGATTCACAGCAGAGGGGAGCAACCTTCTTCACAATATCCAGCATGACTTCCGCATATGCGCGGATTTCCCTTTGGGCGTGAGCGTCCAGACGGAGCGCCAAAAAATGAAAGAGATTATGCAGATCGATTTGCCAGTACCATTCGGTGTACAGCGATAAAGGAAGATTGATCCTCGCCAATTCCCGCGCGATTCCTGAATCAATCAAATCGGTATAGCCGGAAAAAGATTGACGCTGCCCTTGTTCCAAAGAAGTTTTCACATTATCAATAATTTCCTGATCGAGTTTTTCGTCAGACCGGCCTTGTTTGTTATCAGTACTTTGCGGGGAAATATCAGCATCAGCAGGAATATAAAAATCATCTTTCATTACGGAATAACGAGCGGATATCTCGTTTAGTCTGGCTGTACGGTGCCGCACCCACTGGCGCGCGACAAAAATAGGCAGCTTCACATGAAAAGTGAGAACCACCTGTTCAAACGGAGAAGTATGCTGATTCCGCAAAAGATAATCGATGAGCCCCGCGTCTTCCCGATAGCTTTTTGTTCCCGCTCCATAAGAAACCCGCGCCGATTGAACAACCCGTTCGTCTCCGCCCATATAATCAACCAGGCGGATAAACCCTTTATCCAAAACAGGGAATTCTTTATCTAAAATCGCGTCCGCTTCCGGAACAATACAATGAGCCATCTTCATCTCCTATTTTTGGTACAGTGAGGAAAAAACAAAACCAAGCGAGTTTGCGGAAAACTCTCTTCTAAGAACTTTACAGATTTAAAAGAAATATTTCAATCTGTTTCTGTTCAACAAGGAGAAATTCATATCTTCGCCGTTTATGAAACCGCGGTTTCCAGGGCTGTTTCCATCATCTTGGTAAATGTAGTCTGCCGTTCTTCCGAAGAAGTTGCTTCATGCGTTACAAGACTGTCGGAAATCGTAAGAATAGAAAGGCATTCCCTGCCGTATTTTGCCGCGAGCGTATACAATTCAGCGGTTTCCATTTCGACCGCAAGAACTCCAAAACGGGCCCAGAGTTTCCATTCATCAGGGTCTTCGGTGTAGAACATATCCGAGGAAAGAACGCTTCCGACTTTTGGCGTCCATCCTTTTGAAGACGCAATATCATAAGCGGTTTTGAGCAGACTGAACGTCGCTGTCGGAGCATAATCCCGTCCCCCAAAACGAATCCGGTTAGCGCCTGAATCGGTACAGGATGTCATCGCAATCACCATATCGCGAATTTTTACATCTTCCTGTAAAGCGCCGGCGGTCCCGATTCTGATCGCTCTTTTTACGTTGTAATCCCGAAAGAGTTCGTTGAGGTATATTGATATGGAAGGGATACCCATGCCGGTACCTTGGACGGAAACCCGCTTCCCTTTGTAGGTCCCGGTAAATCCGAACATGTTTCTTACATTGTTATACTGTATTGGATCCTCCAAAAAGGTTTCCGCGATAAACTTTGCCCGCAGGGGATCACCCGGCAAAAGAACCGCTTCCGCTATTTCTCCGTGCTTTGCCGCAATGTGAATACTCATATCAATAGCTCCTTCTATAAAACAGTATATACGATAAAGTACAAAAAAGCTATTTGGATGGAAGATGAGCGCATACGTTTTAATTACACAAAGGAAAAGAACAAAATCTGCACAGAGGAGCATTATCGAGTTCATTGTTCAAGTAAAGAATAAGAATTCCCGAAAATCTACATGTATCCCAATGCATTTCATTGTCACAATAGAAAGGATTAATATGATGAACGATACTCCGGTTATTTTTCTGCACGGTTTTGAACACGGACAACTTATCGCGCTTATGCGCGCCGCGAAAAAAGCCGCGGAAGACATGGGAATGGACGCTTCCAACATTGCGTTCTGTTCTTCCACGCCGAATAATGTTTTATGGAAAGTAGCAGAATTAATCGAACACGTTCAGGAAGAACACGATAATATGAAAAATTACCCGCCAAAGATGGGATGATGATTTTTTCTTTAAAATGTGATCAGCAAAGTATAGTTATGGATTCGGTTCTTATGCCTATGCCACTCCAACAAACAAAAACTGCCTAGCGAGCAATATATCTCCGCACACTGCCATTAAACGCCGCAAAAGACCAAAAATCGTTACAAAAAGTTTTTTTATTTTGCTAAAATCGAAAACTTAGTGTACAATGTATTTAAACATATTTTAAATAAATCATGGAAAGGAAAAAAAATGATACTGTTCATGATAGCGAAAGAACCGGGCGGGTCGCCGATATCAACTGAACATCCTATTGTAATACCTTTATTATATCCTAGTGCACCGCCAATCACCGAAACCAATGTTCAGCTTGTTTCCTGGAACGAAATCAGCTATGATTCAAAACCTGTCACTAATGTTGAACTTTTAAAATGGGCTGTGTTTGACGCCGCGCAAAAAGACGACCTTTGCCGCAATATCAACGCTCAGTTTTTGTCGCAATACAGAATTGACATATTTGAAGTCTATTCCAATCCTTTACACATAAATAAAAAAATTATTAACGATGTTTTTGCTTCATGGCCGCACCCTATGATAGGAAATATACTGTTAAGCCCGAGAATCAGACCGCAAACCGCAGCAACGCAGTATGTGAAGAATTGGAGATCATTCCCTGAAAAATATATGCACAAAATAACCAAAGACCGCATTAATCAGATGATTAACGAACCGCGTAGCGTAGGACTTGATATTCTGCAAAAGTCCAGCAGGGATCAAGTTCGCGTCTGCAAGGACATGACAGAACTTGCCAGAGCAATAATGGGGGAAATTTCGACATACGCGACAAAGAAGCTCGAAAAGATTTACGCGCTTGAATTATGCGCTTCACCCATGCTATATGAAGCGCAGAAGGCGCTTATTTTGCCGGCAATAACAGCCTGTAATTTGCACGACATGTTTATTGACTTTTCGTATAATCCGTTTTCAAGAACGGAATACCTTTATTTTTATTTTCCTACAGTAGTATCGAAGTTAAAGAATGATTATGAAAAACAATGGACTGTATTCGTAAACTTCATTAATTGGGCAATAGAAATGCTGTCTCCGTTAAAACCCACCGCAGTCGTCGACTCGAATTTTTTAAGAGAACTTGAAATTGGATTTAAAAAAATCCCCCCGACGATGCGGTGCGCCATGATAATAAACGCGATAAGAAAATTTCAGCAGCCTGGAAATGTTTGGCGTTATTCAATGGCCGTTGCAAATCAAACTGATTTAGAAAAGCCTGATTTTGTCGTTGACTGCACCGTAGTCAAGGCGTCACAGCCCTATTTTATCCCTACATTACAAGATAATTTGCTTTTGTGGAACAGGATGCGGGAAGAAAAACATATTGCGACTAAGACGTACAGACATTTTCTTATGCCGCTTTGGGGGGGACCATCCGGGCATTCGTCCGGTTTGGTTCTGTTTTATTCCGAGTTGCTGTGGACTGCGACAAATAAAACAACATTAGTTTTAAAAGACATAACGGGCCCGGACATAAATGTTTCGGTCGCCTCGGTTATACTTCCCACTATGTTTGCTTTTTGGCGTCTTTATTATGATAAAAGGATCAGCGCGGTACATACGCTTGCGGAAACGTATGAAGCGGTTTATTCATTCAAGTTAGAAGATAGCTCTATATTGTCAAATACTGATGACATATCAGAATTAACGACCATTATTAAATATGGTCATGACAAGATCAAAGAAGACGTGGTACCTGGTTATAATGACGCTTTTGAAACGGTGTTTATAACGCCAAGGCCGTTCGGTCTGATTAATTCGGTGTATATAATGGCTCAAATTAAAGAAAAGCATTATAAAGGCGATATTGATGCTTTAGACGTAGTCACAAACGCTCTCCGCAGTGAACTTACCGATAAAGGATACGCGGTACCGCAATGGTCAAAGCCGCTGGTACTGGGAAAATCACTTTCTGCCGAAGAATATGATGAAGTTTTCAATGGAACTGTAATACGAAGCTACACTAATTTGAATGTCAGAACATTTGCTCTGCCAAAAGCCGATAAGTTTAAAATCCTTCGCGCTTCCCCTCCGTCAGAAAGACTTTCGGTACTTTATAACAAAATCGTAAAGATAACCGAGTATAATTTCTCGGAGGATTTTGAAAATCTTCCCGAGTGCATAACGGAAACCGGACTAAAACCTTTTCTTTCCGCAATATCTTTTTATAACGTCAGCAGCTGCAAACTGGAAAACGCGGCGCTTACATTTACGGGAACGGCAAAAACAGACGCCGATTTCTGGAACAGCATAACATCAATTTGTTCTGTCAGAGACGAAGAAGAATTTTTATGCACCATTACAGACGACGATGACGGATATAATTTCACCGGAGAGATAACTGTAAATTCTATTTATAAAATAACCGACAAACTTTCGCTTACTATGAAATCCCTTATAATTAAAAGCGGACTTGACGAAACTTCAAGTTTCCCGTGCGCTTCCGTTATGTCTTATATTCAGAACGGCAATGACAGGATTGATGTAACGGTTACCCTTTCGCTTTCCGGCGGTGTTATGTACATAAACGGCGAGTACGAAAGCGGCAAGGTTCTTACAATATCAAAACTTTTGACGCTGTTCGGAATTGACGGCGTTGTTCCGGTTTCTTCGATCCTGCCGGACGATGAAAGCATTTTCGGTTCATTGGGGCTTAGGGATGTTTCAATGACGGTTTCAACCGCTCCGCTCAGCATTAACAATATTGGTTTTACGATAACTACCGGAAAGCCGTGGAACATTTACGACAATAAGATTACCCTCCAGCCGTATTTTGAAATATATATAGACATGCCTTTCGACAGTGAAAGGCGAAAGATCGATTATTCCGTTTTAGGAAAATGGACGCTGGCGGACACGATATTCGACCTGCTCTATCGTTCGGATAAGGTAATCATCTTGCAGCTGGCGCAAAATTCGGTGCTGAATTTTGCCGAAGTCGCCAAGCAGTTTGATGTTAACGTAAAATTCCCCGACATAAAACTGACCGGCATGAACATGACCTTGGACTTGGCAAGCAAAAATTATTCCCTTGATTTGTCGGCAAGTGATGTGTTGAAATTTGATGTCGGCGGAACAAAAATCGGGATAGACGATATTTCGTTCTCTCTTGATTTTATGGGAGGCAAATTCAGCGATTTAGCCGTTTCCGGTACACTGGTGTTAGGAGGGCTTTCGCTTAACGTAAGCGGAGAATACAACGCCGGCGGCGGGTTCGCGTTTCAGGCAATGGCATATTCCGAACTTGATTACAGTTTAAGGGATTTTGCCGTTCAAATAGCCGCAGACATTTCCGCCAGTTTTGACCCCGCGTCCATTCCGGAAAATTTCCTTACGGTGAGCATACGGACATTTTGTGTTTCCTATGAATCGGCGGACAGCGCTTTTAACGCCGATGTCGATTTGGAAAATGTCTTGGTAATTTCCGATAAATTTTCAATAAATCAATTTGCTTTAACAATTTCATCTTCCAAAAGCGAAGGGACGGAATTTCAAATAATCGCCCGCGCGTATATCTGCGGAACAGCCGTTTCATTATTGATAGCTAAAAAAGGCGGTGACTTTATCATTTCCGGAAGCGCCGATTTTGAAAAACTGACATTCAAAAACATTGCCGATGATTTGGGAATACCTACGGAATATCTTCCCGGCTTTATTACAGAATTTGCCGTAACAAATCTTTCCATGCAATACAATATTACAAAAAAAGATTTTCAGATAACTGTCGTAACAAGCGCGGGTACGGTTACCGCTGAAATTATTTCCGGTGTTGCATCGGCGTGGAGTATTTCTTATAAAACAAACCCGTCAACCTCTGTTGATATGCTCAATATGCCGCTTGTCGGAGAAATGATCAAAAACGTGTCGCCGGGAACTTCTGATTTTTCCGTTAAGGATTTTGAAATCGCCGCGTCGTCGGTTAACGGTGTTGTATTTAAGTGTATCGTGTTAGGCAAGAATTGCGAACTGGAGATTTACAAACCGGCTAAAACAGAACAACATTATGTAATATCAAATTCAGATTTGAATTTTATATCAAATACTCCAAGCACAGTAAAATGGATACAGTTTGATAAGACCTTCGCCGCAATCGTTACAATTCAAAAAGTAGGAATAGGCTTGGACGGAAGCAAAGCCGTGCTTCTTTTGGACGCGTCGTTAAACGTATCTCCGCTTTCTTTCAGCTTAATGGAAGCCGGAGTTGGGATAAATATTGCCAACCCGTCAGACGTCGCGTTTTATCTTTCAGGGTTCGGAGTAAGTTTCGATAACGGAAGCCTGTCTATCGGGGGAAGTTTTTCACGGATAAAACGGGAAGGAAAAGAAGTTTACACAGGTTCTCTTTTGATCAAATTTAAAACGATTACCGCTGCGGCAATCGGTGAATATTCTTCCGGCTCGTTAATGGCGTATTTTGCCTTGTCCGCCTCTATCGGGGGACCTCCGGCGTTCTTTATTACCGGCATTGCAATCGGTTTCGGCTACAACAAAAAACTGTGTCTTCCGCAGGTTGAGAAAGTTCCCGAATTCCCGCTGATCAAAGCCGCAATCAGCGGATTTAATCAGCAAACTCTGGATAATTTAAACAAATGTATCAAAGATGAAAATAAACAAAACTTTATTGCGGCGGGAGTGAAATTTACTTCGTTTAAACTGGTAAACGGATTTGCGCTTCTTACCTTTGCATTCGGGAATGAATTTGAAATTGGGCTGCTCGGACTCGCGGACATTTCCGTTCCTCCGAATGTGACATCAAATCCTATAGCAAAAGCGCAGCTTGCGTTAATAGCCGTTTTAAATATTTCCAAAGGGGTGTTTCGTGTTGAAGCCCGCCTGACTTCGGAATCTTATATACTTTCGCGTGACTGCAAACTTACGGGCGGCTTTGCGGCGTATTTTTGGTTTGACAAAAACAAATACAGCGGTGATTTTGTCATTAGCCTCGGAGGATATCATCCCGCTTTTGTAAAACCGGCTCATTACCCTGTTGTTCCGCGGCTGGGGCTGAATTGGAACGTAACCTCACATCTGAATATTTCCGGAGAAATATATTTTGCCCTTACTCCCAGTACACTTATGGCGGGCGGAAAATTAAGCGCCGTATATACTCAGGGAAACCTAAAGGCTTGGTTTATCGCATACGCGGATTTTCTTATTTCGTGGAAACCTTTCAGCTATGATATAAGCATCGGAGTATCCGTCGGCGCTTCTTATCGTATCGACTGGTGGTTTATACACAAGACTTTTTCTATCGAATTAGGAGCCGACCTTCACATTTGGGGACCGGAAGTACATGGTAAAGTACACATTTCGTGGTTCATAATTTCTTTTACTATTTCTTTTTCAGCAGGCGATGATTACTCGAAAAAGCCCCTTGACTGGAATGAATTCAAGGAATCATTCCTGCTTGATACCACTAACACGAATGGAAGAAACGATTCGGCGGATATTCTTAGCGCGGCGATTGAAGGCTGTATCGGCAAAGCGCTGGACGGTACGGATATTGTAGACGCGAATTCTTTATGTATCGCTGTTTCGTCAAAAGTACCGGAAAGCGGAAATGTCCGCCCGGTAAACGACGGTTTTTTAAACGCTCCCATTACACTTGATGTAATCAGCGACAAAAAAATCAACGTAAACAATATATTTACTAAAAGCGCGATAAGGCAAAATGTTCCCTCGGCAATGTGGAAAAAATCTCCCGCAAAAGCTTCCGACAAACTAAAAGAAGAAAGCACCGTTAAAGACGCGGTATGCGGAGTTTCTTTTACAACAAATAACATAAAACCTGAGTTGTTCCCAAAAACCCGTTATATTTCCCTTGACGAGCTGTATAGAAATAACACGATTGAATTCAAAAACTGTTTTGGATTTATACCGGAAAAGCGGCTGGTTTTATCCGATAACGATTCGATTAACAGGTTTTCTAAAAATGCAAACAGCGCGGAAGCCGTAACCCGCAGGAAAAAGTTTTTAAAAGAATACGGCATAACGGAAGACATAAAAATATCGCACCTTGCTGACAACGCTGAAAATTGGTTTTCCGAGTATATGTTGATCAGCAATTAAAGGAGATTTGCATGGATACTAATGAAACATCTCTTAACGAAAAAGATTTTAAGATTGCCGATTATTACAAACCCGCACTTCCGGAAGGGAAATATACCATAACAGGCACGCAAAACGTTACGTCGCCCGTCACCGAAAAATTCAGCATAACAAAGAACTTTTATGTATCGGCAAATTCGGAAACAATTCTGCCCGATGATATTTTCAGCGTTTATCCTCTGCCCGAACAGCAGGGAGATTTTTCGGGGACCCTTCCGTTTATGGTGCTTAATAACGAAGTCTATCCGTGGACTCGGCACTGGACAGATGACATAGAAGGTTTACCGGTTCCGTGGCTCGCGCTTATCGTAATTTCGGAAGACGAACAAGCGGTCGAAACCGATGTAAAATATTCCGAACTGGTGAATTTAAAACAAGCCGGCGTATTTTTCCCGTATAACAAAAATCCCGCATCACCCTGCAAAGACGATGATAACATACACATCCTCACGATCCCGAAAAAAACATACACAGAGGTAATGCCTTCTAAAGAAGACCTGCCCTGGCTTACCCACGCAAAATTTGTTAATCTATCCGCGGCGGAAGATTCCATTGCCGAACAAAACGGCTGGTTTTCAACGATAATCGCAAACAGGTTTATTCCTTCCGCAAAAAACAAAGCGTTAAAAAGCAGCGTTCATTTGGTTGCGGTTGACGGATATTTAAATGCTGTAATTAATGCGTCTTATGATTTTGTCCGCTTTGTTTCTCTCCATCATTGGAATATTTATTCGGAAAAAACCGAAGAAAAATCATTTGTTTCCCTTGTGGAGGGACTTAATCAAAATTCCGCTCAGGTAAAAGAAAAATCCCTTAAACCGCATTATTTGCGAAGCGGAGAAAAAACGTACTCGTTTTACCACTCGCCGCTTCTGCCCTTGGACTCGCCGCGTTACGATAATATCAACGGAGAAGAAAAATATACCGCGGACGGCAGGCTTGTGTATGATATGGAAAATGGAATTTTTGATGTAAGTTATTCGGCGGCGTTTAACTTGGGAAGGTTAATTACTTTAAGCAAACGTTCTGAAGCGGAGAAAATCGCGGCTTGGCGAAAAGATGAATCGGTTAAAAATCATTTGGAGAAACTTGACGGAGCGATGGGTTTATCTTTGTACGATCTAAAAGAACTCTGCAAAAAAATAACGGAGAATGAATTAGTATGAAAAGACGTTTAATTACCGGACAATTCGGCAAATCAAATTATATTCCCATAAACATTCCCGAAGGATTAAAAGATTACGCAGGCGAGCTTCGGCTTTTAAAAGATATTCCGTTTACATATCTGCTTTCCGATGTTCCGGATTTAAGCGAAGAAAGCATACGCTTTTTTATGGTAGACATCAACTGGACGGACGCGCTGCTGGACGGCGCGTTTTCAATAGGCAGAGTATGCGCAAGAGATTGTGTAACAGATAACTTTGTGATAAACGCGGCAAAGGAAAGAAGAAACTATTTTGAAACGCCGCGCATGAAACGTATGCATCCTAATCATAAAAACACGCTTAAAAAATCGGTGCCGGACAATGCCGCAAATGAAGATTATTCACTTATAAGCGGATTTATCATGCGCTCTCAGCTTGTGCGCAGAATGAAAGGTCTGCTTCTATACGGGTATGACAAACAGGGCGCGCCGAAAAGTAATGACGATGATGGAACTCCGCTTAATATACTGCGGATGGAAACACTTGCGGAGGATATCCTCATCTGCCTGTTTCACGGAAAAGTATATGAAATATTGATCGCCGAACCAAAAACGGGATTGAGATTCGGAGTATCAACCGTAGACGAAACAGGCGCGAAGATATCGAGAAGCATAGATTTACGTTCCGCACTCGACAGTTCCGATTTGGGAAAAAGAATAGCTTCGTTTTGCATCGATGCTTATACAGATGAAAACGGCAGATTATCCGCAAAAAAACTTGCCGAAGCTGTCGGGCTTGAACTTAAAAAACAAAGCAAACTTGGAACAGATAAGATAACGCCCTCGCGGTTTGCTTTTGAAATGATAGCGGCTGCACACAGAGCAAAATTTATCTCAAAAGAAGAGGATAGGGAAAATGCCTGACAAGTTAATTATTCCGATGATTGTTCTGGCGCATAATATTAAAAGGGCGCGGCAAGTGCCGTCCATAAATCCGAATTATAAAACCGCGCTTGCTTCTTATCTCGGAAAGGATTCTTTCCCCGCGGCGTTCAATGAAAATATTCTGCTGAAAAAAGGAGTGCATCTTCATTTCATTCTTCCTTCCGCGTTAAAAAAAGGAAGCGAAACAGAAAATGAAAAAGGCGAAAGATTTTTTGATTATCCCGCCGTTCCCGACCGCTTTATCGTCACAAGAATGATGATTAAAAACGGGAAAATCGAAACGAATTGCAGCATGGTGGAAAGCAATTTTTACTCGCTTGACGCACGCTACGAAAACAGCATAACGATACCAAAATTCGACGATGTAAGAACAAGACGCCGATACCGCTACATGGGAAGAACATATCCCGCATCATCGTCCGTGCCGGAGCTTTCCGAAGATGACGGATATTTTGATAAAATAACCGCGGTCGGCGCCGGAGATCCGCTGTTTTCCGCCTATTATCCAAGTTGTATGAGCGTGTTCGGTTTTTATGACGATCTTGAAGGCGTGCCGGCAAATTCGGTTTTGAGTTATTTTGTAATCGGATATTACGCAAATCCGAAAAATGACATTTTATACAATGTAAAAACGGCAAACGACATGAGGGAAATCTTAATACAATATGATTTATCCGCGGACGATGACAAACGTATTTGTAATTCCTGTGTTTTGTTCGGCGAAGCTGCCGGGCTTGATCTTGCAAAAGACAATCTTCCTCCATTGGGAGAAATAAACATAGGAATAGGCAAAAGTTCGGCAGAAGCGCTCTCCGCAATAATAAAAGATACCTATTACAAAAATAATCCTGATATGGAACGTTTTTTGACCTCCATACAGTACGATACCGCAAGCGAGGTATCACAGCCGGACGGTAATTTTAAAATTGACGACGATATTCATTTCAGAGGTTTTTCACGCACGGATTCTGTTGAACGTACCTATTTGCTGCGCCTGCCGAAAGATACGGATAAAAAAGAATTTTCCGGATTCGCGAAAAAACATTCGGACCTCATGCATCTTGAGCATGAAACAGGCAAGCTGCGCCGCGAATTGGAGTATCATAAAAACTCACTTTATTATCTGTGGGAAAATTATGAAGACGCAAGCGGCGCAAAGGAAAAAGAAATCATCGGATACATGGAGATTATCGTTGATAACATATCCGAATTACGCGGCAAAATATATAACAACATAATCGAGGCGGATAAAAAAAGAGATGCATTAACATCTTTGTTAAAAGAAAAAAAAGCGGAATTAGAACTTGCGCAGGCTGAACCGTTTTATTTCCCGAACGATCCCGCGTTAATGCTGTTTGGAAAAGGCATGAACAGGACTTACGCCTTTGGGGAAGACGGACGCTTTGAATCGGATAACTCGCTGTACTGCATTACAAAACCTATTACATCGGACATCTCACATGATACGCTGCTGGCTTATTTTAAAGATGTAAGCAGTTTCCCGAAAACATACGAACATTATAAAGATGCCGCAGTTATGGCGCTGCTTCTTGATTCATGTAATATTTTACCTCAATTAAAAATTACGCCTAAAATACATGAAAAATTTTCACCTATCATGATTAACCTAAACCCAACGGAGCAGGTTACTTTATTGATGCAGTGGGAATCTGTCGTTTATCCTGATTATTCAGGTTCTGCTCCGGAAAACAGCAGCCTTGAATATGGTAACACGGATTATGTGTATCACGGAATAATGTCGGAACGGGAAAATTCCTGCGAAGGAGTTACCGTGTTAACTCCGCACGGAATTTACAACCTTCAGGATAAGCTGAAAAAATATCTTGAATACGCGGATTCGCCGGAGGCGGAGGCGCTTACCGAAAAAATAAAAGATTGGTCTGCGGTGTCGCAAAGTCTTGGCGGGTTTAACATAAGTTTAACCGCGCTTCAATATGTCTTTCAGTTCCCGATCGACATTGATCCCAAGGACAGCTTTTCAAAAAAAATTGCCGAATGTATTGCTCTGCCTAATCCTCAATTTTACGAACCCAAAGCGGAAAGGCTCGCCGTTCGTAATAACATGCAAATTTTTCCTTTGAGAGAAGGATTTTTCGGGCTTTCAAAACTTGCGCTTACAACAACATTCGGCGAAACCAGAAAAATCATTGACGATAATCTTGAGTTTAAAGGCGTAAAATATTTTTCCGAAAACCTGCATCCTTTACATAATGGTTACTGTTTTTTCCCGCTTAACCTTACTTCCCCCGCGAGACTTTCGGCATATTTTACGGCGGCTTGCGATAACAACATGATTTCTTCGCCGTTTCCGGAGGAGACGCCGGTTATCGGAATTTTCCTTCCCGACATGCTTAACAGAAATGTAAATATATTTTCCAACCGCGGCAAAAATATCGGGATGATAAAAACTTCTTACAGAAATTCAGGCGGCAAAAAAAGCGCCGTCGGAAGGTTTGTAAAATCTCCGAACGCGCCTGAAAAAATTGATTCGCGCATAATCGATTTTATATCCGAATTAACAAAAGACAACTCCGCTTTTGCCGAGCTTATGGCGGTAATTGATGAAAAATTAAACGTAACGCTGCCGCTTTCGCAAAACAACTTCATATTCGGGCGCGCGCTTGTGCTGGCGGAAGTTTCCCTCGAGCTTGAATATTTCGGAAGCCCCGAATGGTCAAAAAAAGATACCGATATCGGCAAGTTTGACGACATCGGGCTTTCAAAGCAAAAATTCCCGGTAAAATTCGGAGATAAAAACAGAGTAACCGACGGCGTATGCTGCGGATTTTACAACGGATTTTCACAGGGCTTCGCGGCGTTCGGGGCGGAAAACAAAAACGCCCGTTATTTAAACGCAGAACCTTTTTCTATAAGCGGCGCGGACGGGGTAAAAAACGTGACGCTCCTTTTTGACCCAATGCTCAAAGTAACGATAAGCACAGGTCTCTTGCCCGTAAAGCAAATAGAAATGTACGGAGAGCATACTGATTTTTCAGCGTTCGAACTGTTGTCGGCGGAACTTAACACGGTAATTTCTGATGAAGATAAAGCAGTGCTTCCGGATTTCACGAGCGGTGCGGTTTTTAGCAGATATTACCCCGTACTACAAGGTGAACATGTCAAATACGAGAAACTGAAAATCGAAAAACCTCCGGCTGAAATAGAAACCGTAGGTAAAACGATCATAACTGATGGTATAATTATAGAAATGGGGGAATAGATATGGAAGGAATAGGCATAAGAATTCCGGAAAAAGTATTTTTTTCCAACGCCCCTGCAAATTATACGGTTAAAAATGATTTTTACTTTACCATTTTTAAAACAAATCCAAACAAAGGCGAGACATTAGCCGAATCAACGAAAGTACATAAAGGAGAAGTGTATCCAACAATTTACATAAAGGGATTTGAGCAGCTTTTTAAAGATGACGGCTCGCAGACAGATAAATTACGCGCATTCTTTAAAATGTTTAACGCAAACGGAAATTCATCATGGGAAATACGCTACGGAAAATTCCGCGAAACGAATGAAGATTGCGTAGAAATAATTACAAGCGCCGATTCGCTTAAGCCTGATTTTTCAGCCGGATTCCAGCTATCCGATAAGTGCGCGTTTACAAATATTCCCGATACACCAAGCCCGGTAACGTTCAGCATTTTTATAGATGATTTTGATTATTTCTTCAGCGATCTTCCCAATCAAATAACATATAACATTACTCTTGAGCGCGGGTTTGCCGCGTACATCGAAGATTTTGCGGCGTACCTGACCGAAGAATCTGAAAAACCAAAAGCGCCTGTTTCTTCTATATATAAAGGGGACTCATGCGATATCTCATGGAAAATAGAACAAAACGAAAAAGCGTCGGCTTTTTTATATGATGAAAACGGAAATATCGTCGCAAACCTTCCGCCGTATACCGTTAAAATCGATAATGACAGAAAATTCACATTAACAGCCTACAATGATTTTTGCTCGGTGACAAAGTCTTTAATCGTATACAGAACTCTTTGGAAACACAAAGAAAACGCTGCCGAATCTTTTCCGCAAACGGACAGCAAAGGGCATTTCAAGTTTTACAAAAGTTACGGCGGCAAATATTATTTGTATGTACACCCAACATTATATTGCAGTGACGACGACCTGAAAACATGGAAACCGTATTCGGAAAATACAGCCGCGCCTTCTTATTACAGCTTTTATTCATCAGCGTTTTCCGAAAGCATTTTCAGCGTTTGTTATCTAAGCGCCGGTTTGTTAACCTATTGCGAAATGAGTATCAAAGGTAAAACGTGGGAAAAGTATGATATACAAAGAAGCGGATTAACCCATGCTTATACTTTGTTTTTTCAAGGCAAGATGCGGATTATGCTTGCTGACGAAAATGACGCAGGTTTTTTTGATTGGCTCGGCGGTCAGCTTATGAACGGGACTTTTTTGGTAAAACCGGGAAAAACAAAAATAAAAGCGGTCGATGTCCTGTCCGACAGCGGTAAATGTTTTGTCGCGGTTTTGTACAATAACAACCGGGTTTATTTTTATGATTTAGACGACGATTTCAAAAATAATATTTTTGAATGTCCGGACGCTTCAAGCGAAAGTATCCATTTGATAAAATCCAACGCGGTTTATGTCGCGCTTGACGGATACATGATAGAAGTCAGCGACAGAGAAAAATTCACAGATACGCATTTTTTCCCCAAGTATAAAAAAGGTACGCACCCTATTTTAGGCGGCGTCGACACAGAAGCCATTATTGGCGCGTTTCAAACAGAAACGGGCATAAATATATGGGAGTATAAATTTTAAAAGCTGGCAGTGCGGATATAGCGCCGCGCCGTCCGGAATCCAAAGGAGGTTTTGTTATGAAACCACATGTAGTATCAGGGCGTGCTGAAGTAACCCAGGCGAGTTATGAATGTATTGAGTTCACTGAAAGCGGATATATCGTCATTCCAAGCTCAATAGAAAAACTGACGATAAAAAAGATAATTAACAACAAGATTTATCCGTGCAAAAATCAGTTTGAAATTTTGGTTACAGGAAAAGACGGAGAAGACGCGCCGGGCGGTTCGGGTGAGGCTGGGGGCGATGGTGAAAACGGCGGAACCGTTGAGATAACGGTTTTGGATTTGGCAGGAGATGTACACTTAAAAGTATCCGGCGGTAACGGCGGGTTCGGAGGAAGAGGAACAGACGGAATAGACGGTGGGAAAGGCGGCGATGGGGGAAAAGGCGGCGACGGAGGAAAAATAACTTTTAAATATAACCAAGAGGATGCCGATTCATTGTCCAGTGTCTATGTGGATTCCTCAGAAGGAGGATATGGAGGATATGGAGGAACCGGCGGGAGATGTTTAGGCGGCGCCGGAAACGGGGGCGAAAGCGAAAAGGAAGGAACACTCGGTGCAAAATTCGGCGACGGAGGCAACGGAGGGGAAAACGGAAAAAACGGCGAAATAAAGATCATTGGTCCCAACGGAGAGAGTTCAACAAACGGAATCGAAGATGAAAACGAAAAGGCGTTTCAAAGAAATACGGTTTCGCATGAATCGCCGTCAGGCGCGCGAATGCTTGATTTTGGCGATGACAGAGATTTTAGGCACTTTATTGAGGTTCATGGCGGAGAATCGAACCTCAAAAACTTTCCGAATATAATAAAAACACTAAAGAAAATGAGACGAATAGCGAAAGAGAAAAAAAACGGAATGCTTTCTGATGAAAATCAATATGTTAAGCTCAACGGAGATATTTCGCAAGTTGGAGTAAAGGGTGTTAAGAGAGCAACTAAAAACAGTTCTTTAGAGAGTAACGATCTTGGCGCAAGTAACTTTTATCAATTTGAATCTGTCATTCATACGTGTTTTTCAAATTCGTCTACCAATGTTTCTGAGGAAAGTAAAAACCCGCCTGTTCCCGTCGCCAATATGGTTGCCATTAAAATCGTGGATTTGACTTCAAAAACTATAATCCATAACGATGTTTTATATGGCGAAGGGGAAGTGTCCCGCACATTAGAAAGTTATCTGACCGATGTATATCCTTATACAAAACTTGCCGGAAAACAATTCAGAATATTCGCGACAATAACTTATCAAGACGACAAGGGAAACCTTTATTCTTCTGAACTTACACCGAGGGATTACAAATTTGAGGTGGCGGAAGTACAATCTTACATCGACGAAATAACAATTACAAATCCGCACTGGCACAGTGGAAAAAGATCAGGCAGCATTAAGTTTCTTTATGGAAGAACGACGACAGATGGCGAGGGAGCTTATGTGGATGCGGATTATTATGGCGACAAATATAAGGAGAATTCGTATGATGATGTCCACAGAATACTACGCACAATTATGCCGATTTCCGGAAAAATAACGCTCAGAAATCTTGGAAACGCCAAAGTTAAGGGAGCTTCAATTGATTCGTATATCGGCGGCGATTTTAATTATTCAGTTTCTTACCTTGAGTATAATACTTCAAATAGCAGAAAAACTATTGCGACACACCGCAAGGATATATTGCCGGAAGACCTTGGGCAAAAACTTCAGGCTAACAACGATTTTATCTATGATGCATCAGATAATTCTGTAACGTTTGACCTTAAGCTTCCTCCAAAAATAGAGGGAAAAAGCGACTATGACTGGGAATGCAATTTATTGGGAGCTTTTCTGAACGACAGTTCCCATAAATGTTATTTAAACGGATGTTTTGTGCTGAATGTGGAACATGAACCGTCGTTAGGTGCCACAAATACCAGATATCAAATCTGTATTTACAGTGATGACGCCTTGCCAGGTACGCAGTCTAAATATTATGAAGCTACCGGAGGCAAAACCAATGTATATATCCCTCCAATAGAGATTTATTGGGGATGTCACGCAAAAGAAGTCCAGATTAAAATGGCTGATGGTTCCGTAAAACGCGCCGATGAAATTAAAACCGGCGACAGGCTTTCCGCATTCGGCGGAAAAATTCTCACCGTCGCGGATGTACTTACGGGTAAGGATTCTGAGATATTCAAAATTGAAACTTCGGATGGAAACAGCATAAGGGTATCAGGCGGTCACGCGATGAAAGTGTATGATGAAGAAAATCCTCATGGCAGAAGAGTAACAGCAAGACGTTTAACCAAGGGCGATAAACTCATGACGCCTCACGGCGCTTGCGATGTGTCAAATGTTACTGTCGAACCTTATAACGATATGGTTTACAATTTTACATTTGCAGAAGCGACCGCTCCCAATTACATCGAAGCAAACGGATACTGGTCGGGAGATTTTTACGCCCAAAACGAAGAGGAAAAGAACTCCCCTGTGCAATTATCGGAAGAATCCAAGGCCTTAATAGCGGAGTTTAAGGAACTGGAAAAACAGCTTAAAGCCGGAAACATGTAACAAAAAAGTTCCGGATTGTTATCCCAAGGCAGCGCTGAATAAGCAAGTCAAAGATTTGCTCATCATCGAGACTTAATCAGCGCTGCCCCAAGCCGCCGGTGAAAAATCTTCACATAAAACAAAGAGGTGTTGTAATGAGTTTATTTTCTACAGGTTTATCAAAGCCGGAATATGATGCGGAAAAAATGCGCTTAAGATTGCTTGGCAATGAAGCAAATGCTGTATTTGATGAAAACGGCGGCTTAAAGCGGCAAAAGGAAACGGAAAGTATCATCCTAAACAGAGACATCATTGAAATGATGACTAATAATCTTAAACAGATAGAAGATTATTACATAATAAGCAAAACAAACGCAAAACGCGCGTTTACTCTCGCATTATTGTTTTGTATATTAGGGTTTGCTCTTTTTGCTTCTGCGGTGATTATAGCGTTTACCGTAAAGCTTACGGATTTCGCGGTGATCTCAACGATAGGCGGCGCAATATCTCAAATATTGGCAGCGACTGCTTTGTTGGTACATTCCGGAGCGCAGAAGCAGCTTAACTATTATTACGAAGCTCTGCACGAAAACGAGCAGTTTCTTTCCGCCGTCCATTTGGTAAGCAAGATATCGCCGGATAAACCGGATAAACAAGATGAAACGTATATAAGCATAATAAAAAATTCACTTGATATCCTTACCGACAAAAATAAGAAAAAGGAACCAGTGAAGTAAAACGAGTTTTCTATTTTAAAACGGCCGCGCCGAAACTCCGTTTTCAAACCCAGTCAGATTAGTCAATAAAAAAGGGTTATCCCTCGGATAACCCTAACATTTTGCGGCGAACTGGACTTGAACCAGCATGCCTCGCAGCACTAGCACCTCAAGCTAGCGTGTCTACCACTTCCACCATCGCCGCAAAAGCAAATGTATCTTAACCATTTATGCATAACGTGTCAAGCGTGTTGCCTTGTTTTTAAGAGAAAATCTCCTCTAATCCTTCGGGCTTATCTCCAAAATAAGTTCCACTTCTCCTTTAGAAAGACTTACGGCTCTGGCAATTTCATCGACTTTCCAGCCTTGATGGGCAAGTTTTGTTACGGTTTCTCTTGTGCCGATGGGCGGAGCTCCACGGTCTTTGGGCATTCCTTTCTTTGATTCGCCTTTAATCAAATCACCGAGAATCTTGACATAATCCTGGGCCTGTTTGGACACTTCTTCCAGGCGGCTTTCTGTGCGGGCAAGCCATTCCCTGGCAACCTGCATAGACTCAATCCTCTTTTCAACATCTTCCAGGGTATTGTCCAATTCGGAAAGTTTTTCCTGGGTAAGTTTAACTTTTTCATTTTCCCTGGTCAGATTCCCCATAATCAACTGAATGCTTTCCATATCGCCTTGCAATCTGGAAATGGATTCGTCAAAGTGTTTTACCTTACTTTCGGTTTCCTGGAGAATCTTGAAATTCCGGTCGATGCTGTCATTAGTTATTTCGAGCGTTTGATTTTTCTTCTCGATGCGCTGGTATTTTTCTTCTGTTTCTGACAGAGCATCATTTAAATGCCGAAGCTGAACCTGCATCGATTGAAGCGTATCATCTTCACTGGAAACTTGCGTCAGTTTTTCTTCAACAGCCTGGGAAGTAGTAAGGAGCCGGTTGAAATCGGCTTCCATAAGTTCGATGCGCCGTTTTTCCGAAAGGAAGCGGGTCATTTTCGCGTTGACTTCATCTTCCAGCCGTTTTAATTTGCTAAACTGAATTTCCATTTCTTCGGCTTCTGCCCTTTGATGATCCAGACGGCTAATATCAGCCCTGAGATCCTCGACACCGCGTTCAAGGTCTATCTTAAGCTGTTCTGTTTTATCAAGCAATTTTGTTTGACCGATAAATTCTTTGACCTGCCGGTCCGCGTCTTTAATCGCTGTTTCCAAACTCTTAACTTGTTCATCGGTTCGGGAAAACAATTCAGTCCGAAGACTTTCAGCTTCGCCGCGGATTCCCTCTATCGTGGTTCTTACCGTGTTCAGCCGTTCATCTTCATCGCGGAGCTGCGACGCAAACTTAGCTTTCCAATCGGCAAAACTGGTTCTGGTTTCATCCATGAGGCCCGTAATCTCAGAATTCCGGGTTTCGACATAGCTTCCTGTTTCCTTTATGGCTGATTCAAAATCCCGCTGGCTGTGTTTAAGCTGTTCGGTCATAGACAGTTCGTAACGGCTGATTTCACTTTTTACGATGGCAGCCGCGGCCGTCCGCGCGTCTTCCCAATCGCGGGAAACCTGTTCGCGGAGCGATTCCAGGGAATGATCGGCCTGTGCCATTTGTTCCCGAATACCTTCTTCAAATGCGTTTGTTTCCGCCTTAAGATGATCCAACTCGGTAACAATCCGTCCGTCTGTATCGGCAAAACGGGATTTAAGGGTTTCGATGAAATTTTGTTCCAACAATTTTCGTTCGGCGGCACCGGTTTCACTAAGCTCATGCAAAGCGGTATCAAGATCGCCTTTCCATTCATCCAGACGCTGATCGATGGCATCGCTCCGTTTTGTCAAATCCGTAATAAAATCATCTTCAAAGACTTTGAGTTTTTCGGAAACATTTTCATAAGCCCGATTTTTCAGTGCGTTGAGGTCCTGTTCCAAGCTGCTCATATCGGTCCGGATAGCGGCAACAGCCGCGGCAAACTGCGAAGAGGAAGAATTTCTCGATTCGGCGGAATCCCTTTCAAAGAGAGCAAAATCTTCACGAACGCGTTTTTCGGTCTCTTGCATGTAGCGGCGAAGTTCCGCGTCCAACTGGACAATATCGCTGGAAATGGATTCAAGACGCCGGAATTCTTCGGTTTGCGCAGTCCGGTAAACCTCAAGTTTGCTTTCCGCCGCTTCCAAGGCTTTTTGCTCAGCAGATTCCGCTGTTTCCAGGATTTGCCTGTCGATAGAGACAATCGAATCATCAACCTTTTTCCGCAACCCTGCTATTTCACTGCTCAACGCTCCCAGCATAGTACGGAATTCCGTTTCGGCTTCGGCGGCGGATTTTCTCCATTCCGCTTTTTGATTTTGAGCAAGGGCATTTAGTTCCTGAATATCTTTATTCCATTCATCTTTGTAAAGTTTCTGCTTCGCCTCAATTTCACCGTGCACGGAAATAAGCGAATCATCAGCCTTCTTCTGCAACCCTGCTATTTCGCTATTTAACGCTCCCAGCATAGTACGGAATTCAGCATCCGCACCGGCAGCGGTGTTCTCCCATTCCGCTTTTTGGTTTTGCACCAGGGCATTCAGTTCCTGAATATCTTTATTCCATTCATCTTTGTAAAGTTTCTGCTTCTCCTCGATTTCACCGTGCACGGAAATAAGCGAATCATCAGCCTTCTTCTGTAAATCAGTTATTTCGCTATTCAACGCTCCCAGCATGGTACGGAATTCAGCATCCGCACCGGCAGCTGTTTTCTCCCATTCCGCTTTTTGGTTTTGCACCAGGGCATTCAGTTCCTGAATATCCTTATTCCATTCTTCCTTGTAGAGCTGCTGTTTTGCTTCGATTTCACCGTGCACGGAAACAAGCGAATCATCAGCCTTCTTCTGCAACCCTGCTATTTCGCTATTCAACGCTCCCAGCATGGTACGGAATTCTGCATCCGCACCGGCAGCCGTTTCCTCCCATTCCGCTTTTTGGTTTTGCACCAGGGCATTCAGTTCCTGAATATCCTTATTCCATTCGTCCTTGTAGAGCTGCTGTTTTGCTTCGATTTCACTGTGTACGGAAATAAGCGAATCATCGGCTTTTTTCTGTAAATCAGTTATTTCGCTATTCAACGCTCCCAGCATAGTACGGAATTCTGTATCGGCACCGGCAGCCGTTTCCTCCCATTCCACTTTTTGGTTTTGCACCAGGGCATTCAGTTCCTGAATATCCTTGTGCCACTCGTCTTTGTAAAGTTTCTGCTTCACCTCAATTTCACTGTGTACAGAAATAAGCGAATCATCAGCCTTCTTCTGTAAATCATTTATTTCGCTATTCAACGCTCCCAGCATGGTACGGAATTCAGTATCCGCACCGGCAGCCGTTTTCTCCCATTCCGCTTTTTGATTCTGCACCAGAACATTCAGTTCCTGAATATCTCTGTGCCATTCGTCCTGGTAGAGCTGCTGCTTCGCCTCAATTTCACTGTGTACGGAAACAAGCGAATCATCAGCCTTCTTCTGTAAATCATTTATTTCACTATTCAGCGCTCCCAGCATAGTACGGAATCCTGTATCCGCACCGGCAGCCGTTTTCTCCCATTCCGCTTTTTGATTCTGCACCAGGGCATTTAGTTCCTGAATATCTCTGTTCCATTCGTCCTTATAGAGTTTCTGCTTCGCCTCAATTTCGCTGTGTACGGAAATAAGCGAATCATCGGCCTTTTTCTGTAAACCGGCTATTTCGCTATTCAGCGTTCCCAACATAGTACGGAATCCTGCATCTGTATCGACAGCTATCTTCTCCCATTCCGCTTTTTGATTCTGCACTAGGGCATTCAGTTCCTGAATATCTCTGTTCCATTCGTCCTTGTAGAGCTGCTGCTTCGCCTCAATTTCGCTGTGTACGGAAATAAGCGAATCATCAGCCTTCTTCTGTAAACCGGCTATTTCACTGCCCAGCGTTCCCAACATGGTACGGAATTCCGTGTCGGCATCAACCGCTGTTTTCCCCCATTCCTCTTTTTGATCTTGCACCAGGGTATTCAGTTCCTGAATATCCTTGTGCCATTCGTCTTTATAGAGTTTCTGCTTCGCTTCGATTTCGTTGTACACAGAAACCAGCGAATCATCGGCTTTTTTCTGTAAACCGGCTATTTCGCTATTGAGCGCTCCCAGCATAGTACGGAATTCTGTGTCGGTTTCGGCAGCGGATTTTTTCCATTCCTCTTTTTGATTTTGTGCCAGGGCATTCAGCTCCAAGACATCTTTTTTCCATTCGTCTTTGTAGAGCTTCTGCTTCGCTTCGATTTCGCCGTGCTCGTTCTTCCATTCATCTTTATAACTTTTAACATATCCCTGCACTTCATGGATTCGGATTTTTGCCGCTTCCTGCAAGGCTTTAAGTTTATCTTCGATTTCATCCTTAAAGCGATGAGTCCGTTCCAGAGCCTGCTCTTTGAGCTTTACGAGCGTAGCATCTTCCAGCTTATCAGCCTTCATTCCGGCTTTCTCAACAGCGTCCCGAAGCATTTTATTGATGACATCCATATCTCTCGCAAGATTTGAGGCGCGCTGTTGTTCAATTTTGGCAACCGCTTCCCGGTGATCTTCCACCTGGCGTTCAATCGTTTCGGCTGCTGCCTGCATATCCGAAACAGTCGATTTTACCGCGGAAACAGAGGCTTCCATAGTCCGTTCCAGAGCTTCCGCGTTTTCCCTTTCAAAACGGAATTCTATGTCGGCAAGGCCTTTTTCCAAATCGCTCAAACGGCCCCTTGCGTCGGTGATTTTTTTCGCGCTGGATTCCACAAAGTCCGATTCATCCCGAATCCGGTCCAGGTTTTCCTGAACGCGGCTCGTCATCTTCATGAGTTCATTGAGGGCGGTATCGTAAGCGGTAATCCGTTCATCAATTTTGGCAATGGCATCAGCTTTTCCAGCAAGTCCTTCATCGGTTAGGACCAAACGGTTCATCAATTCTTTGGCCGCTTTCTGCTGAACATCGAGTTCTATCGCATAGTCCCGAACGGAAGATTCCTTCTCCGCAACGAACCCCGACAATTCTTCCTTGAGCTTCTCACCGTACTTTCGGACCTTATCCATGGAACGGTTGTTTTTATCAAGCTGACGGTATAAAACCAGAACAGCGGCTACAATTGCCAAGGTCAATAGATTTCCGATAGTAAAAAAACTCATGCCGCTAACCCAAAATATACGAATATAATTGCTTGTATTTCGTGAATACAAAATCGGCGCCGCCGTCTTTTCCAGAGAACATTTTTTTATAAACAGATTTAACTAATGCGGTTTTCATCCCCACCCCTTTTGCTCCCATTATATCATAAGATACGCTGTTTCCTACATATAAAATTCGCTGCGGAGGCACAGAAAATAATTCCGATAATCTGAGGAACGGAGCGGGATCGGGTTTTAGATGATTTACTTCTTCGGAACACAGTACCACATCCCAATAACCATCAAGCCCAAGATAGTCGATTTTCTGTTCCAGAGGAAAGTCTGATAAAAGCCCGATTTTTAAGCCCGCATCCTTGCAGCCCTTTAACGTTTCATGCACATAAGAATACAAGCGGACCTTTTTAAAAATCGGCTCCCAGCCGCGGTAAATGAGTTTTTCCGTTTTATCTTTTATTGATGCAGGATCATCTTTGAGTATCTCCGCCATTATCCGCGCTTGATGATCGTAAAAATGACCTTTATGTTCTTCAGCCCGAAGGACATCTCTGGCTTTTCCCATCGCCATAAGAAGCTTGTGTTCCTTTAATACAAAGGGAATCAAGCGGGAATAAAACTCGATATTCGGATAAAGCGTACCATCCAAATCAAAGGCTACCGCATCAATATCTTTTCTCATTCTTCCTTTATACTACACCGGAATCGGCCTGTCCACAGGTAACACAGAGGTCAAACAATAGAGAGAAAAAAATCATCTTAACTTACATAATTGCGCTTTGCTCAGTGCTTAGTCAGCAGTATGAAGGCTGATGTTTTGAAATCCGGCAATCCTCATAATATCTAAAGTTTTAATAATCACCTCATAAGAAATTGACTTATCCGCTTCCAGCGCAATGTTTTGAGTTTTTATTTGACCGGTTTGGGACATATTAATCAGCGCGGCTTCAAGATGATCAAAGGCAATTCGCTCCTTGTTGAGGTATATTTCATTCTGACTGATTATTGTTACGGAAAGAGACGGCGCGTCAACGGCTTCCGCGGTAGATGATACAGGAAGACTGAGCGCGATGCCCGGCAGCATGGCAAATGTCGTAGATACAAGAAAAAAAAGAATCAGCTGAAACACAATATCGATCATCGGAATCATATCGATGCTATTCCGGGCGGTCAGTGTCCGTTTAAACCGCATGATCTTCCCTTTTTTCCGGGATAAAAAGCAGCAATTCCCCGGCGGAACTTTCGGTCTCGGTGATCAAGTGATTCGCCCTTGATACAAAATAGTTATAGAAAATCGATGCCGGAATGGCAACAATAAGACCGGCAGCAGTAGTGATAAGGGCTTCGGCGATGGCTCCGGCTAAAAGAGCGGGGTTTCCCATTCCTGACGCGGAAAGAACCCCAAAAGCCTCGATGTTCCCGAAAACCGTTCCAAGAAGCCCCAGTAACGTTGATATATTGGCAATCGTTCCAAGGGCCGCTATAAAACGCTCAATCCGGGGTATTTCCCGTGAAGCGGCATATTCTGCCATTTCCTTTACAGATTGATTCCCTCCTCGGAAAGATTCCAAACTTGTTTTGATAAGTTTTGCCAGCGGCGAAGATGCTGTATCACACAAAGCTTCCGCTTCATCAAATTTGCTTTTCCGGAATAAATCTTTCAGAGCGGGAATAAGAACGGCATATTCTTTTTTAACAGCAAAAAAAAACAAAAACCTTTCTACAGTAATAACCACAGCCAACACAGCACAGAGCCCGATGAAAATCATCACCGGGCCGCCTTTTACGAGCATATCGAGCATGGTATCATCTAATTATACGGTGATGATAAAGTCAATATGTTGGTAAACTGGAGTTCTAAGCTATATTTTTGCATTTACACAAAATTGCGGATAGGCTCAATCTCGATTAAATCAGCGATGCCTTAGCTGTGTTCACGGCTTGTTCTGATACTTGTCGCCTCTTGCCTTTGCTTCGGCATCGCCGCAATTACGCCAGTTACTGCTGTTTTCACATTTTTCTCTTTGAGTGTTGGTTCCGCCCATGTAATGTTCGTGCAGTTTACACTTCTGAGTGTGAATGTCATAATATGGACACATATCATTCCTCCTGTAGAATATTGTTAGTTAATCTGAATAGTCTCAACAGCTTTTCCATTCTCGTATTTAACAAGAAGGATTTTTCCGTCAGATGTAAGCAGTGTTCCTTTGCCGTGTAAAATACCGTGCTCAAATTCTCCGGTATATATGGCACCATCCTCAAAATATGTTTTTCCCTGTCCGTGCTGCTTACCATCAACAAATTGTCCTTCAAATTGTTTCACGATTTTGCCGCTCGATTCAATGAAATACACTTCACCATATCCGTTTAAGAGAGGTAATCCATTTTCTCCTTTACCTTTAAATTCACCAGTATGGATCATTCTTTTACCATCATCACTTACTTGAATCGAAAGCTTTCCCATCCCTTCCATATCACTTTCTTCATTAAATTCACCTATGTAGGATATATCCTGAAAAGAGTACTTTCCAAAAACAAATCTGCTTCCATTTTCGATTTCTCCTTCATAGATGACACCGTCTCCTAAGTCTTCCCGTTTGAATTCGATTTTTTTGTCCATTGATAAGCTCCTTTTACTTAAACAGAACGCTTGCTATTATATAACCTACAGTAACGATAGTCTTTTCTATAGTAAATTGACAACTCAAAAGGAGCGCCAGCAATGGTACAAGGCGCAGTTCTTTTTGTTGAATCATAAGATGGATCATAATAAGGACAAGTCTTCGTGCTTGAACTAGTATCATCTTGACGATTATCTAATGATTTATTCCCAAATAAAACATAACCAAGAAAAATCAATATAGCAACACTGATGATAAATGCGAGCATAATCCCACCTCCTTTCCGTTTAAATTCCACACGACTAATATTTGGATAACAGGTATTTGCCCGTCATGCCGCCATTTGGTTTATAACATTTGCCACTATAGCCATCCAGCCGGTTTCTGAGTAATTTTCAACTGGGTTTTGCATATAAGCTCCTACCAAAACATTCTCAGGCCAATAAGAAGCGGATACTTCAGGAGCTTCACCGATTTTTTTTGCATATTCATATTGAAATTCTGTGTTTACTTTTTCTATCACTTCTCTGAATATCTTATATTGAGGACTTGGAGGCGGAGCGACAAGGAAAAGTTCGCCTATATCTTGTTTTCCGTTATGATGGATGGCCGCTCTAATACGGTCGTTTTTATTTTCGTATTCTTGTACTTCATATCCATTTTTTTTCAGTTCATCCACAACGGCTTGATAAAGCGGCTTGTGGAGTTCAAGACTCTTCTGATTTCCTTTTTTTCTCACAATAAGCCAAAAAATACCGCCAGCAGTGAGGATGAGACCGATAATCCACCACCCGCCTTCTCCTCCGGCACCTGTAAGCACAACCCCTAAAACGATCAATCCCCAAGGACTTAAAAGTACTTTTATCAAAAAGTCAGCCATTTTTTCTCCTTCTGTGTTTAAAGTCCACACGACTAATATTTGAGGCATCTATACAGATGTCTTATTCCCTTTTTCTAAATCCGCACTTATCACTTCAAGGTCAGCAATTAATTCATCAATCAAGGAAGATACTTCGTCATCATGGGGAGAAAAATTTTTAGCAAAGTTAATCATTGCCTCTTCCATTTCCGGCGTAATACTTTCAGGCGGAATAGGCGCAGTATCGATGTATTTTATTTTCCCATTTTCATCCAACATATTTGTTTACCTTGGTATTTGATTTTACCTAAAACTGGCGAATAGCACGGACGGATCGCTTGTGTCCCTTCCATCCGGCAAAATAATCAGTACCACCATCAGAATCCATTTGAACTCCATTACTGAACTGCTGTGAAAAGACCCCTCCTCTGTTACCGCTTTCAGTAGATGACCAATATATCCCTGCTCCAAATCCGCCGAGACCATCAATTTTCAGATTCATGTACATAAGACCCAATTCATTCTTGCTTGGAAGATACCAATCATCATAACCGCCGTATTCCAAGCGGTCACAGTACCTTGCGGCAGGTGCGTTTACAGCAACCTGATACGAAGCATCCATAATATTTTGAGTGTTGAGTTTTCCAGTTCCTGCCTCGACTCCCCTTGCACCTGTATTAAATCCACTTACAGACCATTGGATATCTTTCTGTTCTGTCGATGCCGGTGCCGCTTCCAAATACCGCCAACCATCAGAAAATGTCCCCTTGTCGTAAAAAATAATCCCACCCGCAGGGCCAGTATCGCCAATCTTATATACATAATTGGCATCAGGTACCCATTGTGCAAATAACTGAATACTACGAGTTACCTCAAAATCATCGCCGGATTTGTAAGATGTGCCGCTGCCGTTCACGTTAGTATTCCATCCGTTAAAAATGTTTGCGGTTTTAGTCAGTGTGCCTGCATCGGGAAGCACAATGCTTTCACCGCTCTGTACTGTCTGCGTGGCTGGGGCTGTACCATTCGCGCCGTTTGCGTTAAACATAACAGAAAAAAGGCTCGGAGCGGCGGGGCTTGCCAGTGATGTTGGCGCAGACGTTGTTGTTTGCGGACTATTACTCCTTGCAACAGCAGTCCCATCCCCGTAACCGGTTGCCTTGCTGTTCACCAAAGCCAATATCGTCTCACCTTCGGGAATATTCCGGTTGAATTGCCCTTCAATCTGGGCGCTTTGGACACTCAATGCTCGTATCCGCAGGCGGTACAGGTCGCCTATTTTGGAAACCGCGCCGGAAATAATAATCTGTGCGCCTGTCATGCGTCCCAAAGATTGAGCGGTTTCATCATCAACCTCGCCGGACATCTGGAAATTCAGTTCCGCGCGGATGGTATTCAACTGATTCCGGTCTACCACGGTAAAAATCCTGTCATTTACCGTATTGGCAATAAGTTCGTCAATAATATATTCCGACAGGGCCGGATAATCCGACTGAACATTGAGGATCATCAATTTATTCCCTTTGGGAAGCTGATTGTTAAGATAATCCGACGTTTCCCGAACAGCGGTGTCCAGTTGGTCAGCCGGGGCGGATGGTTGGGCCGTGGGTGCTGGTTCATTCACAACCGCAGCAGGTTCCGGGCTGCCGGCACAGGCTGAAAGAACAGCGCAGACTATTGCGAACAAAACCATTACGCGAAAAATGCTGTTAATTTTTTTCATGAAAACTCCTACTCTTGACATTTCCTGTTTCAGGACTTTCCAGAACAAGATGATTTTGCGTGTTCTGTAAAGAATTAAACAACAGAACACGCTTTGCTTTCGCTATTGTTTTTCAAACAAATAGCCGAAACTTTCTAATGTACCGTCTACATATAGTGCAACTGTACCATACTCATCGCTGCTTATCGGGTCTCCAATTGAAAGATAATTAGTTAAGTATCCAGTCACCGCTGTTACTTTTCCGTTATAGCGATAGAAAGTGCTTACTCTGTCAAGATACGATTGTAAGTCATCTAATGCATCAAATGCATCAAGAAAAGAATCAAGGACGGACTCATCAGTCAAGCCCAATGTCTCAATGAAATCATTCAATGTATCATTGAGAATTGCGTCAACAATATCATCAAAATCATCCTCAGTAATTCCTAATTGAGCAAGGGCAGGAGCCTCCTCTTCCAGTCTTGATAAAACTTCCGTTTCTAAATACGCCTCCTTGGTTATTGTTCCAACACTAAGGATGCTTCCAGTAATCGATCCTGCTGGCTCATACTCAGTAAAAGTGAAAGTTGTGCCGGTATAAACTACCTGAGCATCAACATCAACACTTTCCCATGTACCCTGTAATGCGGCTGGTACGGTATCTTTATCTTTACCGCTGCCGTCATCACAAGCCGTAAACGAAACCCCAATTATCATCACCATGACGATAATCCCGATTACTTTGAACATGTTTTTCATACATCGTTCCTTTTTGTATACCCCCTTTGCATTGTCCTGCCTTAAAGGGGGTAATTTTGATTAAGCTCCCTCAAGGGACCTGATATTGCAAAGCCAAAAGACTGAATATCAAAAAGGAGAAAAGAGAAACTAAAAATAAACTCAGCAATTCAGAATTCAAAAGGATTGAGAAACTTTTGTGGAAAAGACAAGGCCTGTTACATAATTTGTTTGGCGGGAAGTCTGCTTGGATTATTGAGATACATTCCTTTTTAATGATGCAATGGCCTCCCTTCTTCCAAATTTTATTTAGCTTTTCCGGGGCTCACTAATTTATATTCTTAAAAAACTTGTTATTAACGAGTATTATAACTTGCAATCAGCAAGTTGTCAATGAAATAATTTTCGAGTAAATCTTGAGATATGGAAATAAAGTTAAGTGAATCAGAAATGTTAGAATTGGGATTAATCCCTATGGTCGATATAGGAGGGGGAATAATAGATATTCTTAAAAGAAAAGTTTCAACACTCTTCAATATTTTGGATGATTTATCTGAATATCATAAAACGATTTTTTTTGAAACTCTTACTGCGGAACAGGTACAAATTGAGTCAGAAAAATTGCGAAAAAATCTTTCGCAAAATATAAAGAAACGGCGTAAAAGACTGGGATTGTCTCAGGAAAAATTTGCGCAAACTGTTGAACTTTCACCTCAAACGATTAATGATATCGAAGGATGCAGAATGTGGGTCAGTGATAAAACTATGGTCAAATTCGCCAAGGTTTTTCAGATAGAATCCTATCAATTATTGACTCCGCTTGAATTCTCAGAAACGGTAACTCCCGCTACATACAAAGAACAATTATTCAAGATGGGAAACCTTCTCCATGAAATCGACAAAAGTTTATATGGGAACAGGCTCACAAAAATGTTTAATACGGGTGCCTGATACCCAAAAAGCCTAATAGCAGGGAGACTCATGTTCTCACTGTTCATTGCTGATCATTGCGAGAGGAGCGTTTTGCTCCTCTTTTTTTATTTATTTCCTCTGTGTCCCGACATTTTTTCTCTTCATGCTTGACAATTATCTAAGCTCTTATTACAATGTAAAATATATTAGACATAATGATAATTATATTTGTCTAAATATCAAAAGCATTATACTTAATTAGGAGATATTCGTCATGTCTTATACCAGCAAAAAGAATCTTGCCGGCACCATTGGAGGAATTGTGCTGATCGCCGCCTATATCATGTATGTTCTTAGCGGGAACGCACCGGCGTCAAATGATTTAAAGGCTTGGGCGGTCGTCATGTTAATGTTTATCGGGATTGGTGTGGTAATGGCCGTTGTAATTCAGGTTGTTTTTCATATTGTCTTTGCCGTTGGAATCGCCGCCAGGGAACAAGAACGCGAAGGCACAAAAATCGATAGAATTATAGCCTCGTCAATGGTCGAAGATGAAAGGGAAAAACTTATCGGGATGAAATCCCTCCGCGTTGGGTATACTGTCGCGGGGATTAGCTTTATCGCGTCTCTTGCCGCATTGGCTTTGGGTATGTCTTCCTCTGTGTCGCTTAATATCGTTTTTGTCGGGGCCGCCCTGGGATCAATATCGGAAGGCGTTATCAGCATTTACTACAGCGAAAAAGGCATCCGCAATGGCTAAGAAGCTGATTATCACCAACAATATCCGCAGACTTCGATTTTTTGCGGACGAGATGACACAGCTTGAATTGGCCGAAAAGGCGGGAGCTTCACGGCAGACAATCGTTGCTTTGGAAGCCGGAAAATATACGCCGTCGTTGGAGATGGCCTTTCGGATTGCCGATGTCTTCGGCGTACCGATTGGCGAAGTGTTTGAATGTAACACAGAGGAGGAAGAAAAATGAAAAATCAAAATGGAACATTAGAGCTTTTCAAAGTAAACACGAGAGTAATACTCATGGGTTTTTGGGTAACACTCATGCTGTTATATGTTTACTGCGATATTTATTCATTTCACCGCATCGGGTATATCGATGAAATGATTGCCGGAAGAATCGGCCCCTTTGCGGTAAGCCAAGGACTATTGGCAGCTTTTGGCGTGCTGATGATCATCCCTATACTGATGATTCCCGCCTGCCTATTTTTGAAAGTGGAAACAAATAGATGGGCCAATATTGTCGTCGGTATTTTGTATACGCTGGTCAATCTTGGAAATCTTGTAGGCGAGACGTGGGCGTATTATTGGATATTCGGCATTCTCGAAACAGCCGTTACGATTGGCATTATCGCTGCCGCGATAAAATGGCCGGAGGAGGAACATCAATGAAATCGATTATTATCGTACATTCTTATCACCATAAAAATACGGAAAAGATCGCTCACGCGATAGCTGAAACATTGGACGCCCCGGTACAGCATCTTCAGAATGTAAACACAGAGGACTTGCGGAAATACGGCCTTGTTGGGTTCGGGGCCGGAATTGACAGCGGAAAACATTATACGCCCATGCTTGAATTCGCGAAAACGCTTCCGGACGCGAAAGATAAAAAGGCTTTTATCTTCTCCACAAACGGTGTCGGCGGTAAAAAGAAAATGCTCCGCGACCATGCGGCCCTCCGAAACTTATTAACTTCAAAAGGCTATTGTATCGTGGATGAATTTAGCTGCGTTGGATTTAACACAAACAGTGTTCTCAAATATATGGGCGGCATGAACAAAGGAAGACCAAACGCGGAGGACTTAAAACAGGCCGCGGATTTCGCCAATAAACTTTTGTAAATAACCAAAGCAAATCCGATTGAAATATTGTATAATGAATTAAATGGAAGGGAGTCTATGACTGATATAGAACGAAAAACCGGAATGACCGATGCGGAATGTGAGTATTGGGACACGTATTATACTCAGAATAGCTTTGAACCAGGTGAAAACCTCATAAAACAGGGAATAAAACCTGGTTTTGCTCACGATTTTCTTCCGTTGAGTGAATTAGACCGTGACGTAAGGGAATATCTTTCCGAGCAGGCCGCCATTTTCCATAAAAGTAAAACAAAGATAATAAATGATCTGATTCGGGAAAAACTTGCGGCAGTACAACAAGGTTAAACGCAATGAACAGCCCCGAAAGTCTGTTCATGCCGCGTTTTGCGTCAGCGTTTTTTATAGCCGCATTTCGGGCAAACGCCGTGTTCGTCTAACGCGATACCGCATAAGGGGCAGCGGTCTTTTTCTTTTTTTTGCTCTTTCCCGTATGATTGTACCGCTCCGTTTACTCCGCTGGTAAATGTGATCTTTGCAATATTGAGCTTATCTTTCAATAAATCGTAAACGATTTTTATCATGCCTTCGACGGTCATTGTTTCTTTGGTTACAACCAAACGGCATTCAGGATATGCCGTTGCGAGTTCGGTTTTGAAGGCGGGCCCTTTTTGTTTGTTTGAAGGCGCGCCGTTTTTTATTCCCTGCGTTTCATAAACGCCAAGAATGGCCGGCAGCAGCGGATCGTCTTCTCTTAAAATCAAGGCATGGTCAAAATTTTGCAAAACTTCCCAAGCCGTTTTCTTAATCTCATTACAGGGGAACACCATGTTAACGCCTTCGTTGATAATGTCTTCAACTTCAATCGTGAGTATTCCTGTGTGTCCATGCAAATACTGGGCTTCGCCCTTGAACCCATAAAACCTATGGGCATACTGCAGGTCTAATGTAGTGAAACTTCTCATACCAATTCTCCTAATTTTTTTAACGGGACATATTAATATCCCTTATGTATGTATTTTGAGATTTTAGGCCTATATCTTTATTATTGGATAATATTATCTGCTTATCAATATATTTCGTAAAAAACTTTCTGCGTAATCTAGGGAAACACTGATTGCGGTCTAAAGTCCGGAGTCAATTTAATCAGCGCTGCCCAAAAAACACTTGACAATAATTCGATTTGATATTATATTGATATCATAATAATTCAGGAGGATTAAGATGAATCAATCAACAAACACTCTTTACGAGGAAAAAGAAATCCGTAAAACCAACGGAATGCGCGCTCTTATCGTGATTATCACTTTGTTTCTCATCGACATCGCCGCGTTTGTCTGGGGCGCTGTCATGTTTTACCATGAGCAATTCAACGCGCTTTCCATCACGATGTTTGCGGTAAGCGCTTTGTACATGTTCTGCATCAGCTGGATACCAATAATGGGGCTTAAAATTATCAAACCGAACGAGGCGCTGGTGCTTACATTGTTTGGCCGTTATTACGGCACGCTCAAGCATGAAGGCTTTTATTATGTGAACCCATTTGCTTCAGCGGTGAATCCGGCGGCAGGATATGATCATCCTTCATCAGCCAATATTGAGCAAGGGAAGAACGCGGCAGCCGGTTCATTCAGCGGAGCATCGATCCAAGCGCAGTATCTTCGATTGGTCAGTAAGAAAGTTTCGCTGAAAGTTACCACGCTTAACAACGACAAGCAAAAGATCAACGATCAGATCGGTAACCCCATCAGCATAGGAATCGTTGTGGTCTGGAAAGTGATCAACCCCACAAAAGCTGTTTTCAACGTGGACAACTATAAGGAATATTTGTCCATTCAATGTGATTCGGCGCTTCGCAACATCGTTCGATTATATCCTTACGATGTTTACGGCGAGGACAGAGAAAATAACGAAAAAACTCTGCGCGGCAGCAGTCAGGAAATCGCCGAAAAATTAAAAGAGGAAATTCAACATAAATCCGAAGCGGCGGGGATTGAGATAATCGAGGCGCGCATAACTCATTTGGCTTATGCTCCCGAAATCGCGGCGGCAATGCTTCAACGGCAGCAGGCTTCGGCGGTCATTGACGCGCGGCAGATGATTGTTGAAGGAGCGGTCGGAATGGTTGAAATGGCGCTGACAAAGTTAAGCGAGAACGACATCGTACAGCTTGATGATGAACGCAAAGCCGCGATGGTAAGTAACTTGCTAGTGGTATTATGCGGGAACCGCGACGCTCAGCCCATTGTCAACAGCGGTTCCTTATATTAAGCGGTAATGAGCTTGGACGAGAAAGACCAGAAAAAGCAGATACCGCTCCGGCTTTCACATTCCCTTTGGAAGGAGTTATCCGCATGGGCTGAGGATGATTTCCGTTCCATTAACGGACAGATCGAATTTCTGCTTATGTATAAAGAAACGCAAGGGCGGCAAAGAGAATCAGCGGAATACCGCGGATGAAAAAGATAACACGCCGTCTTAATGGCATAACAGATGAATGTTCCTTGGAAACTTCCGTTTCCAGGGAACGCTGTTATTGGCAGAGCATATTCTGAAATTTTTGCATCACCTCATCTTATAGTATCATAACAAAGGTTCCCAGCGTTATCAGAATCCCGCCGGCTGCAGTCTGCCATGTTACCGTTTCGCCAAGAATGATAAAAGCCAAAACTATAGAAATAACCACGCTGAATTTATCTATCGGGACAACCTTTGAAGCTTCTCCCATTTGCAGAGCGCGGTAGTAAAAAAGCCAGGAAAGTCCCGTTGCAAGCCCGGAAAGACATAAAAAAATCCAGCTTTTCCGGCTTATTTCCGTTAGTCCGGATTGTTTCCCGGTGATGAACACAATTCCCCAAGCCATGATGAGGACAACTGCCGTCCTCACCGCGGTTGCAAGATTAGAGTTGACATTTTCAATCCCGATTTTGGCCAGAATTGAAGTAAGGGCCGCAAATACAGCCGAAAGGATTGCGAAAAGAACCCACATAGTGTACCTCATCATTTCAGAAACACTTAGATTGGAAATAGTCAAATAGTTTTAGTTTGTTTGACCATAACCATAGTTCAAGTATTTGGGAAATACAAGAAAATTGTTCTTGACGAGTTCAATAAAGAAGCGCGACAAAAAGAAAGTGAAGAGGAGGGACGTTGCCCCTCCTCAAAAACGGGAAATCCTTGTAAGGTTTGTTTACCAG